>ENA-ORSO01000060-ORSO01000060.1-human-gut-metagenome-genome-assembly--contig:-NODE-60-length-94114-cov-35.688844_pt1 | contig 94114 bp, 50 predicted proteins | sample MGYA00241902_ERZ509168 | MGnify/ENA primary metagenome ERZ509168 (study PRJEB26280, sample SAMEA2338806) | human gut metagenome | biome: human gut; feature: human-associated habitat; material: faeces... | reverse complement strand
CGTTTATGAAGATGAAAGAGGCGAAGAACATACCGTAGCTACGCTGGAAGACGGCTTGAAATTTGCCGGTGATACAGAAAATGTAACTATCGCTAAGAAGTTGAACGAAACCTTAACCGTAACAGGTGGTATCAGCGATGCAAGTCTACTTACAGACAACAACATTGGTGTTGTTGCTGAAGATAAAGGTGGCTTAACCGTTAAATTAGCGAAGAATCTTGACTTGGCTGATGGTAGTGTACGCATTGGTGGAACTACAACTGAAGATGGCACTCTTACCGGTGGTATCTATATTGCTAGCCAGAAAGATGTTCCAACAACTAAGGATGGTAAGACCGAAGATGGTTTATTCATTACCGGCCTCACCAATACGAAGTGGAATCCTGATGCTAATGGTATCGTAAGCGGTCGAGCTGCAACTGAAGATCAGTTGAATGCGGCTATCTCTAAAGTATCTGAAGCTGTTGGTGGTGCTCATACTGAACTTACCCTCGACGGTAAATCTGCAACAGCCGGTGCTGATGGCGCCTTAGGCGAATACATCGGTGAAAACAACCTCACCATGGCTGTTAAAGACGTTAACGGCCAGAAGGTATACGACCTCAAATTGAAGAATGAAGTTGTCATCGGTCAACCTGGTAAGGACGGTAAAGACGGTACGCCTGGCAGCATCGGCTTAGTCGGACCTCAGGGCCCTGCCGGTGAAGACGGACAACCGGGCAAGAACGCTTACGGCGAAATCTCCGTGAAGAATGGTGCGGACGGTGTTGATGGCAAGAATGGCAAAGACGGTATGACTCGCATCGTATATGTTGATGAAAACGATAAAGAGCATACGGTAGCTACTCTGGAAGACGGCTTGAAGTTTGCCGGTGATACAGAAAATGTAACCATTCCGAAGAAACTGAATGAAACTCTTGAAGTTAAAGGCGGCATCAGTGATGCAAGTATGCTCACGGACAACAATATCGGCGTCGTAGCGAAAGCTGACGGCGGTTTGACCGTGAAATTGGCCAAGCATCTTAACTTAGCTGATGGCAGCGTAGCCTTTGCTGAAACTGCGAAAGATAAAGATGGCAACGCTCTCGTGAAAGGTGAAGATGGTAACTGGTACAATGATTTAACCGACGCTGTCTATGATGCGGATTCGCAGACTTACACCAAGGACGGTGCAGCCTTAACAGCTGTCGAAAGTCCGGTTGTGGGAGCGGTGAAGTTAAGCTCAACCGGCCTTGACAATGGCAATCATCGGATCGTAAACGTTGCAACTGGTATTGATAAGACTGATGCTGTTAATGTGGGGCAATTGGATGCCGCTATTTCAAATGTGACCACTAAAGTTGGCGGCGCTCACACCGAGCTTATGCTCGATGGAAAATCGGCCACTGCCGGAGCTGATGGTGCCTTAGGCGAATACATTGGCGAAAACAACCTTACCATGGCTGTGAAAGATGTAAACGGCCAGAAGGTTTACGACCTTAAATTGAAGAATGAAGTTGTCATCGGTCAACCTGGTAAGGACGGCAAAGACGGTACACCTGGTAGCATCGGATTAGTAGGTCCACAAGGCCCTGCCGGTGAAGATGGTCAGCCGGGTAAAAACGCTTACGGTGAAATCTCTGTGAAGAACGGTGTCGATGGTGTCGACGGCAAGCACGGTAAAGACGGCATTACTCGTATCGTTTATGAAGATGAAAGAGGCGAAGAACATACCGTAGCTACGCTGGAAGACGGCCTGAAGTTTGCCGGTGATACAGAAAATGTCACCATCGCTAAGAAACTCAATGAAACATTGGACGTTAAAGGCGGCATCAGCGATGCAAGCTTATTGACGGATAATAATATCGGTGTGGTAGCCAAAGCCGACGGCGGCTTGACCGTGAAACTGGCCAAGAACCTTAATCTGTCTGACGGCAGCGTAGCCTTTGCAGAAACTGCGAAAGATAAAGATGGCAACGCTCTTGTGAAAGGTGAAGACGGAAACTGGTACACTGATTTAACCGATGCTGTTTATGATGCAGATTCGCAGACTTACACTAAGGATGGCGAAACATTACAAGCTGCACCTAATCCTGTAATTGGTACAGTTAAGTTGAGCTCCACGGGTTTAGACAATGGCAATCAACGTATCGTTAACGTGGCAACTGGGATTGATGGCACTGACGCAGTCAATGTTGACCAACTCGACGCAGCTATTTCTAAAGTATCCTCAGACGTTGGCGGCGCGCACACCGAACTTACTCTTGATGGTAAATCGGCTACGGCTGGTGCAAACGGTGCGCTCGGCGAGTACATTGGCGAAAACAACCTGACCATGGCCGTGAAGGATGTTAACGGTCAGAAGGTTTATGACCTCAAATTGAAGAATGAAGTGGTTATCGGTCAACCTGGCAAGGATGGTAAAGACGGAAAACCTGGCAGTATCGGTTTAGTCGGTCCACAAGGCCCTGCCGGTGCAGATGGACAACCGGGTAAAAATGCTTACGGTGAAATCTCTGTTAAGAACGGTGTCGATGGTGTCGACGGCAAGCACGGCAAAGACGGCATCACTCGTATCGTCTATGAAGATGAAAACGGAGAAGAACATACCGTAGCTACGCTGGAAGACGGCTTGAAGTTCGCCGGTGATACGGAAAATGTAACAATCGCTAAGAAGCTCAATGAAACCTTAGACGTTAAAGGCGGTATCAGCGATGCAAGTCTGCTCTCTGATAACAACATCGGCGTCGTGGCCCAAGACAAAGGTGGCTTGACCGTGAAATTAGCCAAGAACCTTAATCTGTCTGACGGCAGCGTAGCCTTTGAAGAAACTGCGAAAGATAAAGATGGTAATGCTCTTGTAAAAGGTGAAGATGGTAACTGGTACACCGATTTAACCGACGCTGTCTATGATGCGGATTCGCAGACTTACACCAAGGACGGTGCAGCCTTAACAGCTGTCGAAAGTCCGGGTGTGGGAGCGGTGAAGTTAAGCTCGACCGGTCTCGACAACGGTAATCAACGGATTGTAAACATTGCAACCGGCATCGATGGAACGGACGCAGTCAACGTAGATCAGTTGGATAAAGCAATTTCTAAAGTATCCACAGAAGTTGGCGGAGCTCATACCGAACTCACTCTAGACGGTAAATCGGCAACAGCCGGTGCTGATGGTGCCTTAGGCGAATACATCGGTGAAAACAACCTCACTATGGCTGTGAAAGATGTAAACGGTCAGAAGGTTTACGACCTCAAGTTGAAGAATGAAGTGGTTATCGGTCAACCGGGTAAGGACGGTAAAGACGGCAAGCCTGGCAGCATCGGCTTAGTTGGACCTCAGGGCCCTGCCGGTGAAGACGGGCAGCCGGGCAAGAATGCCTACGCTGAAATCTCTGTGAAGAACGGCGTCGATGGTGTCGATGGCAAGCACGGTAAAGACGGCATTACTCGTATCGTTTATGAAGATGAAAAGGGTGAAGAACGCGTTGTCGCTACAATGGATGACGGCTTGAAGTTTGTCGGCGATACAGAAAATGTAACCATCGCGAAGAAGCTCAATGAAACCTTGGAAGTTAAAGGCGGCATCAGTGATGCAAGCATGCTCACCGACAACAACATCGGTGTCGTAGCCAAAGCCGACGGTGGTTTGACCGTGAAGTTGGCTAAAAACCTTAACTTAAATGACGGCAGTGTACGCATTGGTGGAACGACCGGTGATGATGGTACTGTTACCGGCGGCATTTACATCGCCAATCAGAAGGATGTACCAACGACTAAGGACGGTAAAACAGAAGACGGCTTATTCATTACCGGGTTAGCTAATACTGATTGGGATCCGGATAGTAATGGGATTGTTGAAAGCCGTGCCGCTACGGAAAAACAACTGAAAGCAGTGGCAGATTCTTCCGCAAAAGTTGATGCAACTAACTTGTCAGACACTAATGTAAATAGTTGGAAGACTAAATTGGGTATTACCGACACCTTACTCAGTGATGCTGGAGCATGGAAACTCACTGTAAACGGAACCGGCGAACGGTCTATTAAGAAAGATTCCGTAATTAACTTTGTTAACGGCGAAAAGGTTCAGATTACCCAGAGCGGTAATGATATTAACGTTGGCCTTGATACGGAATTTGTTAAACAAGTAAGTGACAATACAACCAATATCACCAATTTGGACAACCGTGTAACTAAAGTTGAAGGTGATGTAACCAATGTTAAGAAAGACATTACTAAGATTAACAATGACATTACCAATATCAACCAAGACATTACTAACATCAACACTAAGATTGAAACAATCGAAGGTAAAGCGGGCGTAGCCAATGTAGTAGGCGATACCGAGACCGGGGTTAAGGTTGAAAAGGTTGACGCTAATGATGCTACGAAGGGCGTAAAAGTAAGCTTGGAAGAAAAAATCAAGGTTGGTGGTATTACAATCGATGGTAAGCTCCCGAGTGAAGGCGAAACGGCAAATCGCACAATTACAGGTTTAACTAATACCAAGTGGGATGCAGAGAATGTTGTTGCCAATCGGGCTGCTACGGAAGGCCAGTTGAAGGACCTCTCCCAGAAAATTAAGGAAGTTGGGGAAATCAAAGACGGCGTCCGGACCTATGCCGGCGACGACAGTGGTGACAACCCGCTTAAACGGAAAAATTCAGAAGCTATGGAACTCCGAGGCGGTGCTGACAGCGATAACCTCTCTGATAACAACATCGGTGTCGTAACCAACAAGCAGAAGACGGGCTTTGACATTAAGCTCTCTAAAGATCTTAAAGGCCTCACTTCGGCTGAAATCGGCAACGTCTCCATCAGCAACAATATTACCGTGGGAACCGGTGATAAGAAGACCGTCATCACGGATAACTCGGTAACGACAGGCAACACGACAATCAACAACGATGGCCTTACGATTAAAAATGAAGATTCGTCGAAGAACATCACGATTCAAACGGGTAACGTCAACCTGGGCGGCAACGCCATTCACAACGTCGGAGAAGCGACGGAAGCGAATGACGCCATCAACAAAGCTCAGTTAGACCGTACGGTCACTGCCATCGGCGCGGGCATGAATGAAATGAGCGGCCGCATCGGCAGCCTTGACCGCCGCGTCGACCGCGTCGGTGCCGGTGCTGCAGCCTTGGCGGCTCTCCATCCCTTGGAATACAGCCCCGATGCGAAGTGGGAAGTTACGGCCGGCCTTGGTAATTACAGAAGTACCAGTGCTGTGGCTCTCGGTGCCTTCTATCGTCCGAACTACGATACCTTGTTCAGCATCGGCGCATCTTACGGCGGCGGTGAAAACATGGTGAACGCCGGCGTAACCTGGCGAATTGGTGAAGGCGAAACGAAGAACTACCCGTCCAAACAGGTTATGGCGCAGGAAATTGATACCCTGAAATCAGCCTTAGCACAGCAGAATGATAAGATCGAGTCGCAAAGCGAACAACTTGAAGAACAGAATAAGAAGATTGAACAATTGATGCAGGCTATCGAAAAATTAACGAAATAAACTGAAGACAGCGCCATGCTTGAGACTGAGGCCCTTCTCTTTTGAGAGGGCCTTGGTTTTTTTTAGAATTTATGTGGTTTACTGTAAAATGAAGAGATGTTTTAATAATAAAGCAAAACCACCTTATAAATACACACAAAATACATAAAATATTGACAAATATATTGGTAAAATATAGAATAAAGACGAAAAACAGTATGTCGTTGACCCTTTATGGTTTAGGGATTACGACTGCTAAAACGAGGCATAAAGAAGGTGGTAATGGATAAGACAGCACTTTAGCTGTGAGAGTAGATAACTTCTAAAGTTTATCGGTTCTTTTTATGTTTTTTTATTAAGGAATATGGGAGGAACAAGCATGAATCAAATTTACAAAGTTATTTGGAGCAAAGTGCGGCATTGCCATGTTGTCGTATCTGAATTAGCAAAAAAAGACGGTAATTCTGTATCAATTAGCACGAGAGTTAGCCCAAAAATAGTAGCATCCCTTGCCGTAATGGCACTTTGTACCGGCATTACGTCCGGTGTAATGGCTGTTGATACGACAACGGGAACGGGTTCAGGGGTTGCATATGGTAGTGGTTCCCAGTCGACTACATCGACTGGGACTGCAGTTGGTTCGGCAGCCAAGACAACTGTAGATTATGCAACAGCAATTGGTAATTTAGCAAATGCCTCAGGGGCAGGAGATACTGCTATTGGTTATAATGCCAAAGCTTCTGGTTCTTTTGGTATTGCAGCCGGTGCTGGGAGTAATGCACAAGGGGTAGTTTCGGTGGCAATGGGATATGGTTCTGTAGCAGCCGCTAATCAATCTATTGCAATCGGCTATGCTGCTAAAGTAACGCGAGCTGATTCATTAGCAATTGGTCGTCAAACAGAAGCTAATGAATTAAATACAGTAGCTATCGGACTTCAGACGAAAGCTAATGGTAACCAAAGTATGGCCTTAGGATATGGGGCTCTTACGGAAAGTACGGCTAATAACGGGTTGGCTATCGGTGTCAGTGCATATGTCGGTCCGAAACGTACGACTGATCCTGAACAAGGTATACCGGGCAATAGTACAGAAGTTGTAGATGATGATACCGTAATTGCCCCGGAAAAGGCACAAATGAATTCGGTGGCTCTCGGTAATTCAGCTAAGGCTTTTGGCTATCAGGATACTGCCTTAGGCGCTGGTGCTGAAGCACATGATACTAATAGCTTGGCAGTGGGGATTATGGCCATTAGTAAAGGTAACTATGCTACTGCATTAGGCAAACAGGCTAATGCCAATGGTAAAGAAGCAACTGCACTAGGTCACTGGGCTCGTGCATACGGTGATAATGCTATTGCTATCGGTTCGTATTCTATTACGAATACTTTAGATGGTACCGGAACTGTAAGTAATGGTATTGCGATTGGTCAAAAAGCGCGTGTAGCGTCAGATAACTCGGTTTCCTTAGGCCAAAATTCTTTGGCGTATATTCCGGCTAGTGTTGCTACTAAAGCTTATTTAACTGATGAGCCTTTCGCAGCAACAAATGGTATAGTTTCTGTAGGTAATGCGCAATATACGATTGGTGACACAACTATTGAATCGAATCGTCGCCGTATTACCAATGTTGCTGGTGGTGCCGATGATTATGATGCTGTAAACGTAGCACAGCTTAAAGCCTTATCGAATAAGCTGACTCAAGATGCTGATGATAGTAAATTATCTTCTGGTAAAAATATTACGATTAACACGACAACCGATGATAACGGTGTTAAGACAAATACTATCGACTTGAACGATAAGATTACTTTGGGAGACACTTCGAATGGGGATAATCAAGTAATTGTTGACGGCTCTAAAGGTCAGGTCGTGGTCGGCGGCACTAGTGGCATTGTTGTTGGACAGCAAGATGTCACGACAAGTAATAATAGTCCTGAAAGTGGTAAATACATTACTGGTCTCGGCAATACCACCTGGAATCCAGAAAAAAATGGTATTGTTGCAGATCGTGCCGCTACAGAAGGCCAATTAAAAGATATTATCGGCACGGAAATTGGTAAAATCAATGACAGCATTAAAAATACGAAACAGACTTTTGTTGGTGATAGTGGAACTAAGGTTGAAATTGGGACAACGGATACCTTAAGTCTTACCGGTGGTGCCGATGCAAGTTCCTTGACGGATAAAAATATCGGTATCGTTAATAATGGCAAAGGCTTTAAAGTTCAATTGTCTTCCAACCTTTCCGGCCTCGACAGTGTATCTACCAAGACCTTAACGGCCAGCGACAGTGTTACCGTCGGCTCCGGCGATGCTGCTACGGTTATCAGCGGCAATTCGGTCACTACCGGCTCCGTAACGACAGGCAATACGACCGTTAACAGTGATGGCCTTACGATTAAAGACGGACCGTTGGTAACGAAAGATGGAATTGATGCCGGCGGCAAAGCCATTCACAATATTGGTGAAGCGACAGAAGCTACCGATGCCATCAATAAGGGGACTTTTGACACCACGATTAACAATATCGGCTCCGGTATGAATCAACTGGGCAATCAGATTAACAAGCTCGACAACCGCGTCAATCGTGTCGGTGCCGGAGCAGCCGCCTTGGCAGCCTTGCATCCGTTAGATTTTGATCCGACCTCCCGCTGGGAATTTTCGGCAGGTATTGGTAATTACCGCGGGGCCAATGCTGTGGCCGTCGGTGCCTTCTATCGTCCGAATTACGATACCATGGTCAGCATCGGATCGTCTTACGGCGGCGGTGAAAACATGGTAAATGCCGGCGTAACTTGGAGATTTGGGGAAGGTGGAACGGGCAATTATCAGTCGAAAGGCGCTATGGCTCAGGAAATCAACAACTTGCGGTCGGTTGTAGACGAACAGAACAGCAAACTGGCGTCACAGAACGACAAGATCGAGGCTCAGAACAACAAGATTGAAGCTCAAAGTCAGCAGCTCGAAGAACAGAATAAGAAGATTGAACAATTGATGCAGGCTATTGCCGAGTTGAAGAAATAAGGCAGCCGTATCAATTTCTGACAATAAGTAACGATAGCTGGGGTTCCTCTCATCGGAGAGGGGCCTCAGTTTTTTGTTTCTGAAAATGTTGTATATTACTAAAAAATATATTGAAACTGAAATAAACAGCGAGTTGCTGATTTAATATAGACATAATATGTGTAATTTGTTGACAAGTATATAGATACTATATAAAATAAACAACAAATAAACGTTATTAAAATTTTATACTTTTGGCAAAATGGCTTATTAGGCCGAGAATTAAGGAGGCTTGGTAATCGATATAGACAGCACGGAGCTGTTTGGGGGAAATAACTTCTAAATTTTATCATTTCTTTTATATTTTTTTAGTTAAGGAATATGGGAGGAATCGGCATGAATCGAATTTATAAAGTTATTTGGAGCAAAGTGCGGCATTGCTATGTCGTCGTATCGGAATTAGCAAAAAAAGACGGTAAGTCTGTATCGACTCGCGCGAGAGTCAGTAAAAAAATGGCAGCATCCCTTGCTGTGATGGCCCTTTGTGCCGGCATGACGTCGGGGGTAATGGCTGCTGATACGGCAACGGGGACGGGATCTGGTGTTGCATATGGGACCAGCTCTGAGTCGACAAAGGCAACTAATACGGCGATTGGTCCGGCAGCTAAAGCAACAGGTAGAGAACAGGCAGTTGCTGTTGGTAATACTGCGACCGCATCTGATGCGTACAGTACGGCTATTGGTAGCGGAGCTAATGTAGCATCTTCTTTTGGCACAGCCCTTGGTTACAAAGCTACGGTGACGGGTGGTTCGGGTACAGCTCTTGGTTATAACGCTCAGGCGGTAAGTTCGGCTGCGGCTCTTGGTAGTGGTGCTCAAGCAACGGGACTTACAAGTACAGCTCTTGGCAGTGGGGCTATAGCATCCGGGAAGACTAGTATATCTATTGGGAATACGGCCCAGGCTTCCGGTGGTAACAGTATAGCTATTGGGGTGGGAGCAAATTCTTCAATTTCCAATAGTATCGCCATAGGTCTGTCAACGATAGCGTCCGGCTCGTCTGGCGTAGCGGTAGGGAATAAAACTGAAGCTACGGGTGGTTCTTCATCTGCTTTTGGTTATGAATCTAAGGCAACTAATTCTGAAGCAACCGCGATAGGTTATAAGTCTACGACAGCATCTCGAGAATCACTTAGCATGGGACGTGGATCTGTAATTGGTTCAAATGCTGACCGTGCCTTAGCCATGGGGTACAAAGCGTACATCGGTGATGAAGCTACGCCGAGTACGGTGGTTCATGATAATGGGGTAGCTGTAAGCGGTACAACAAAAGATACGGCACAGAACTATACTAGACTTAAAGACACCATTGCTATCGGATCGGAAGCTAAAGCCTATGGTTACCAGAATATTGCTTTGGGAGCCGGTGCTAATGCTTTTAACAATCAAACCGTGGCAATCGGTAGAAGTGCAGAAGCTCGTGGGGAGTATTCGTCTGTACTCGGTTATAAAGCTGCAGCCGATGGTAGAGCTGCGACTGCCTTGGGATTCGGCGCACGTGCCTATGGTAGAGGCGCAGTAGCTATCGGTCAAGAAGCCATTACGAATACATTGGATGACTCCGCTGAGGTAGAATACAGTGTTGCTATTGGTAATAGTGCCCGAGCTGCCTCTAATTATTCCGTTGCCCTAGGTTCGCTTTCGTTAGCTATTATTGAAGACGATGTGGCTACAAAAGCATATTTGACTGATGAAAAGTTTTCAAAAAACAACGGTGTTGTTTCTGTCGGCAATAAAGCCTATACTTTAGGCACCCATGAATTTGAGGAAAACCATCGCCGTATTACTAATGTAGCCGGTGGTGCTGACGATTATGATGCGGTCAACGTGGCACAGCTTAAAAAAGTGTATGATAAGGCCACGGACAATACAACGAAGATCTCTCAATTATCCGGTGGTTGGATGCTGGGCGTAACAACAGCACCGGACGTTAGACAAGCCGGAGACGCCACCGCAGAAGGCCTGTCGCGTGCTATTCAATCAGGTCAAATGGTGAGACTGCAGGCCGGTAGTGGTATCAAGTTAAAGCAAGATGGAACCAATGTGACGATTGGGCTCAAATTTATCGACATGCACACAGGCGGGTACCCTGTTAATGATGCCAAAGCGAGTGGCGGAGCTGCGCTGGCAGTGGGCCAAAACAGTGTAGCTGATGGGATGCAAAGTACAGCTGTCGGTTTTGATACTTATGCGGGTCAACATTCTTTTGCCGGTGGGAATCAGGCAGAGGCTGATATGAGTTCGGTTGCTATTGGTGCATATGCGAAGGCAAAGGCTCAGCACTCTATTGCTATTGGTATAGCTAAAGAAATTGATGATGGTAGTGGAACAAAGGCACGTAAGAAAGTTGATAGTAATTCTGCTATGGCTATCGGTAGTTATTCCTATGTAGGTGAAAATTCTGAGGAATCCAATGCTATCGGTTTTGATACAGCAATCACTAATTCGGTAAATTCAACAGCAGTTGGCAGTCGAGCTAATATAGCTAATTCGAAGGAAGCTAATTCATTTGGTTACTTGGCAAAAGTAACTGATTCCGAATATGGAAGTGCTTTCGGTAGCCATGCTACAGTGACTAATGCTAACAATGCAGTGGCTCTTGGTGTATCTTCTAAAGTAGAGGGTGTCGATAGTGGTGTTGCCTTAGGTGCATTCTCTGTGGCGGATAAAAATGCAAGAATCTTTGGCTATGATCCGTCGACGGGCATGACGTTTGCATTAACTCAGGAAATGCAAGATGCCCTTACTGCATGGCAGGAGGCTTCCAAGGCATCCGTAGCTGACCCTGATAATGCAGATAAACTTAAAGCTGCTGAAGAAGCAGCTAAAGCGTATAGAACCCTTGTCGGTGCCTGGGAATCTCAATTAGGTGCTGTTTCCGTAGGGGATAGTTCTAAGGGGGTAACTCGTCAGATTACGAATGTAGCCGCCGGTACATTGGATACGGATGCGGTTAACGTAGCTCAGTTGAAGGCAGTAAATACTAAAGTTGAGGCCAATAAGATTAGTTTCTTCAGCGTAAATCCTGAAGGCTTTACTGTAACCAGCAATGAAGATAATAAAGGTGCTACCGGTGCTCATGCAATGGCGATTGGTATCGATGCTTCCGCTACAGGTCTTTTTGATACGGCCATTGGTAAAGGTGCAGTAGCAACGGATGGAGATGCTATTTCTATAGGTTCTAGTAGTAAAACATCCGGTGGCATGGCTACAGCTATAGGGAATCGTGCCGAAGCAACGGCTTCCAGTGCTTTAGCTCTCGGTACAGCCGCTAACGCTACTCAGAATTATGCTATTGCCATCGGTGGCGGTGCTAAAGCAGAAGATCAACAAGCTGTTGCAATGGGTGCTTACGCGAATGCTTTGTTGGAAAATAGTGTTGCTATTGGTTACTTTGCAACGACATCGGATAATGCTTATGACGGGGTTGCTATTGGGCGTTCGTCCCGTGCTACAGTGGCAGACGGAATCGCTTTAGGTTCATATTCCGTTACAGATCGATCCGGAAATTATATGGGTTATGATCCGACTGTCGGCGGCGATGCTATCTTTACATCCGAAATGGAAAGTGCACTGAATGCAGCAAATGCAGCGCTTGACAAGTATTATCAAGATCAGACACAGGAAAACCTTCAAGCATATCAAGATGCTTTTAAGAAGTATCGCTTGATGGTGGCTCCATGGGTATCCGGTGCAAGTGCTGTGTCTATTGGTGATAAGGAAGAGGGGCTTACTCGCCAGATTACCAATGTGGCAGCCGGGTCTACCGATACAGATGCAGTAAACGTGGCGCAGCTCAAGGCATTAGATGCTAAGGTGACGAAGGCTGCAGCTGATAGTGCCTTAACAGCCGGTAAAAACATTAGAATCGACTCCGCAACCGATGATAACGGTGTTAAGACTAACACTATCAATTTAGAAGATAAAATTACCTTAGGCGACACTACTGATGTGGCTAAGCAGGTAACGATTGATGGAAATGGCGCAACTGTTGCAGCAGGAACAGGCGACAATCAGGTTGTTGTTGATGGTTCTAAAGGCCAGATTGTTATCGGTGATGCAGCTAGTGGCATCGTTATTGGCAACCAGGACAATGGCAAAGGTGAAACTGGTGATTACATCACAGGTCTCGATAATATTAAATGGGACAAAGATAACATCGTTGAAAACCGTGCCGCTACTGAAGGTCAATTGAGTGACATCGTAGGTACAATCGGAGAGATCAGTGAAGGCATTAAAAACGCTACGAGAACGATTACCGGTGACGGTGACGCAAAAGTTGTACTCGGTAAAGACGATGCCTTAAGCCTCACCGGCGGTGCAGATACCAGCGCATTGACCGATAAAAATATCGGTGTCGTAAATAATGGCGATAAAGGTTTCAGCATTAAGTTGTCGTCCAAACTTTCCGGTCTCGACAGTGTATCTACTAAGACCTTAACGGCCAGTGACAGCATTACCGTCGGCTCCGGTGATACAACTACGGTCATCAGCGGCAATTCTGTCACTACCGGTTCCGTCACGACGGGCGACACGACCCTGAGCAATGACGGCCTTACGATTAAGGGCGGACCGTCGGTAACGAAAGATGGCATTGATGCGGGCGGCAAAACTATTTCCAATATAGGGGAAGCTAAGAGTCCTACGGATGCTATCAATAAGAGCACCTTTGATACCACGGTTAACAATATCGGATCCGGCATGAATCAACTGGGTAATCAGATTAATAAGCTCGACAACCGCGTCGATCGTGTCGGTGCCGGAGCGGCAGCTTTAGCAGCTCTCCATCCTTTGGAATACGATCCGACTACTCGTTGGGAAGTTTCGGCAGGTATCGGTAATTACCGCGGTGCGAACGCCGTAGCCGTCGGTGCCTTCTATCGTCCGAACTACGATACCATGATCAGCATCGGCTCGTCCTACGGCGGCGGTGAAAACATGGTCAACGCCGGTGTAACTTGGAGAATCGGTGAAGGCACGACTAAGGCTTACCCGTCGAAAGATGCTATGGCCCAGGAAATTGACAGCTTGAGATCCGTTGTCGATCAACAAAATGATAAACTGGCCGCACAGAACGACGAACTGGCAGCTCAGAACAACAAGATTGCGTCGCAGAGCGAACAGTTATCTGCTCAAAGTAGCGAGATTAAGGCTCAACGTCAACAATTGGAAGAACAGAATAAGAAGATTGAACAACTGATGGAGGCTATTGAAGATTTGAAAAAATAAAACATAGACAGCGTGCTAAGTAAGACGGAGGCCCTTCTCTTTGGAGAGGGGCCTCTGTTTGTGTTTTCTACAGCACTGAAGTTTTCATATCTAAAGAACCTAACAAGTGGGTATCAGTAGCTCTAATACGTTATTTCTATATTTACATATATACATGAATTGTGGTTGAATTATCGGAGATATTGTGAAATAATGTATATAATAAAAACAAATAGATGTGGCTAATTATATATTTAATTCTGCCTGTGTTGGCTTTTGTCTAATACAGTAAAGGAGCTTAATCTTATGAGTAACCTGTATATGAATGCCTTGAATAATCAAAATAAAAGAAAACGGAGTGGTCACTGCCCTTTGATGTCGAAAAAATTACGGCCCAGTCGAAAAGTAGTGACAATACTTTCGGCGTTAGCCCTTTGTTCGGGGATAACGAGCGGGGTTTTTGCAGAAGCAACTGAAACGGAGGAGGATACTGGGTACGTCGAAATAACGACTCCTGTAGATCCTACGGATACGGAGAATCCGACCCAACCGGAACTACCTGAGGCTGAAAATACTCCCGGCAAAGGTTATGGAATCAGCTTTGGGACAGGGGCTATTGCTGATGAATCGCTAGGTGTAGCTATCGGTAAGGGTAGTACTGTAAAAGGTGTCATGAATTATGGTATTGCTATTGGCGGTGAGGCGCAGGCAATCGGACTCAGCTCCATGGCAATCGGAAAGAATAGCAGAGCGGAAGGTCAGTATAGTATTTCAATCGGAGAAGATTCATATGCGAAAGACTATTTAAATATAGCGATAGGATATGGTTCGGTTTCTTATGGATTATTTAGCACGACTATAGGTGTTGAAGCAACCTCAAAAGGATATTTATCTATGGCCCACGGGCATCTGGCTAGTTCCGATGGTGAGTGGTCGATGGCAATGGGATCTTTATCAGAGGCGCCTAATTATGGTTCTGTAGCTTTAGGAACGCTGGCTGTTGCTAAATCGTATAATTCTGTGGCATTAGGGACACGGTCTGTTGCGGTTGTCCCCGATGACATATCGACTAAAGCATATCTAACCGGAGAAATTTTTTCAAAAGAAAATGGAGTGATATCTGTCGGAAATACGGAATATGTGGACAGATTCAATGAAACCATTGCAGAAAATCATCGTCGTATTACCAATGTGGCCGGTGGGGCTGATGATTATGATGCCGTTAATATTGCACAATTGAAGAAATTAGAATCGAATGTTAATATCAGTATCAAGGATATCACTAACAAGATAAATAATATCAACGGATCTACGGGAGAGAGTGATGGTACACGAGATTTTTCCGGCGATGATGGAGCAAGTAACCAAGTAAGTGTCAAGCTTGGCGAAACCATGAACCTTAAAGGCGGCGCTGATGTCACAAACTTATCCGACGGCAATATCGGCGTCGTAACGAATTCCAATAAAGACGGCTTCGATATCAAGTTGTCGAAAGACATCAAGGGCCTCAATTCGGTCACGACGGGCAACACGACAATTAACAACGACGGTCTCAAAATCGTAAACGAAGATTCGTCGAAGAACATTACCATTCAGAACAACAATGTCAACATGGGCGGCAATGTCATTACGAATATTGGCGAAGGTACGAACCCGACGGATGCTATTAACAAAAATCAATTTGACCGTGAAATCAGCCAAATCAATAACGGTATGGGTCAGGTAAATAATCGCATCAGCAAGCTTGATAATCGTGTCGATCGGGTTGGTGCCGGTGCAGCTGCTTTGGCAGCCTTGCATCCGCTGGACTTTGATCCGACATCCCGGTGGGAATTTTCGGCCGGCATCGGTAACTACCGCGGTGCGAACGCCGTTGCCGTCGGTGCTTTCTATCGCCCGAACTACGATACCATGATCAGCCTCGGCTCGTCTTATGGCGGCGGTGAAAACATGGTCAATGCCGGCGTAACCTTCCGGATTGGCGAAGGTACCACCAAGGTCTATTCATCGCAGGATGCATTGGAACGGGAAGTTGACAGCTTGAGATCCGTTGTCGATGAACAGAATCGTAAACTGGAATCTCAGAGCCAACAACTTACGGCACAGAATAATAAGATTGAGTCGCAGAGTGAACAGTTGGCAGCTCAGAACAATAAGATTGAAGCGCAAAACAGTAAGATTGAAGCCCAGAGTCAGCAATTGGAATCTCAAGGTAAGCAGTTGGCAGAACAGAGCCGGCAGATTGCACAATTGATGCAGGCTGTTGCCGGATTAAAAAAATAGAATCACTGAATATCGTGTAACATCTACGCGGTAACGAAAGGGTCCTCTTTTCAGAGGGCCCTTTTTGTGATGTTTCTTCATTTGCAAAGCGAATTTTGTAAAGAAAATTTAAATTATAAAAAATATGAAATGGGTAATATCGATTTGTAATGAATAATTACTATTAATTTTATTGACAAATTTTAGAACAATCTATAAAATGTGACCATAAAAGTCTAGATTAAGAATGACTTGTTTTAACTGGAGTGCATTTGTCAAATTGAGGTAATGCTGCGGTAAAAACAGGCTGTGGAGGGGATACGTGATAGGGCGGCCTATTGGTTAAATTATGTATCGAAATAAAGAATGCCGTTGAAGATCCAAAAGAGATCTGAGGGATTTCAGTTGTAATATTGTGTCTGTTTCTTGTCGTTGTGTAGTTTGATTATCCATTCTATTGGGGGAAATGAATATGAACAAAATTTACAAAGTCGTTTGGAGCAAAGCAAAGAATGCGTATGTCGTAGTTTCTGAAATTGCAAAGAGTCACAGCAAACCCGTGTCAACTAAATTGAACGCCGGTAAATCCGCTGCCGCAGTCTTAGCTGTTTTGGCACTCGTATCTGTTCCGGGGGTTACGACTGTTCAAGCTGCTGATATTACAGTTGGTGACGGTTCGAAAACCAACAGTTATGTTGGTCAGGTAGGTAGTATTGCTATCGGTAACAATGCCTATGTTGAAAATATGGCCGGTAATCAGGAACGGACCTTTACCTTTGGTCAGACTGATCAGACCCAGTGGGCAGCTGGCATTGCTATCGGTCAAAATGCGTATGCACGTAGCGGTAGTGTAATGCTTGGTGATCACAAATACATAGGAGCTTTAGGTGATACAACTGTTGAAGGTACAAGCTATAATAATGTAAAGAGTAAAGGGGTAAACATTTATTCTACTACCGTTGGTGCGAATAGCTATAATCAAGGGGCATTCTCTACGGTTAATGGAGCATTCTCCATAATTTCAGGTGGCTATGATGGCAGCTTCTGGACTTCAGGTTATGCAGGACAAAACTTTGGTGCTGTTATCAATGGTTCTTTAAATAGTATTGAGTCCGCTACTGCTTCAAGTCGATATTCTGGTATCGCTAATAGCGTTGTAGGTACAGCGAACAGAACTTTCAATTCGAATGGCTCCTTAATTTTCGGTGCCGGCAATGAAATTACTAACTCCATTACCTCCATTTCCGCTCCCTCGAGCGGCGGCGCATCTGCTAAAGAATTACAGACCACTTTGATGACCAGCATTAAAAACTCTCAAAGCGGCGGTGCAACCCTCGCTATCGGTGGCGGCAATACGGCTGATTACACCCAGAAGACTTCCATCATCGGGGTAAACAATACCGTTAAAGGTACGAGCAGCAACATCAGCCAATACAACTCGGTAACCGGTTTTAACAACACGGCTACGAATGTAAACAATACGATCGTTGTTGGTACTAACCGGACTGTATCTGATTTGGCGAACACCGTTGTTATCGGTACCGCAGATTCTGCTACGGAAACGACGGCCAATGACGCTGTGGCTATCGGCAGCAATGCCAATGCAACCGTTGACGGCGGTGTCGCTTTGGGTTCCGGTTCTGTAGCCAGTGTAGCATCCGGTGTGGCCGGTTATGATCCAAAGACTAATGCGGCTTCTACGACGGACTCTGCAACTTGGAAATCTACCTTAGCCGCTGTTTCTGTCGGCGTTCCTACTGCTGATGGTGCGGCAACAGCAACTCGTCAGATTACAGGCGTTGCAGCCGGCATGCAGGACACGGACGCTGTAAACGTCGCCCAGCTCAAATCCTCTAAAGTAACTTTGACACCCGGTGAAAATGTTACGATTGATTCCGTAACAAACGCTGATGGTACTACCTATACCATTAAAGCTACCGACACCAATACGACCTTGGCTAGTGGCACAATTTCCTATACCGATGGTGACGGAACTTTGGTTTTGACCGACTCGGCAGGTAATAACGTTACCGTAAGCGGTCTTAAGAATACTTATGTCACCAGTGCAGCCTTGAGCGGCAATACCTTGACCCTCACTCGTAATGATGGCGGCACGGTTACTGTTGATGGTATCGCCTCTTCGGCAGATATTACGAACTTAACGAATACGGTAAATGCCAATAAAACGCACTTCTACAGCGTTAACTCTACTGATGAAAAAGCAGGTAACTACAACAATAACGGCGCTACCGGGACTAATGCATTGGCTGCCGGTGTAGCGGCTAGTGCTCAGACAAACAATTCCGTTGCTGTAGGTACCAATGCTCGTGTGCTGGGGAATGGTGGTAATAGAGACACTGGCACCGGCAGCATCGCAATTGGTGAAAACGCCCTCGTTACTACTAACGGTCTTAACTTGACCAGTATTGCTATGGGTAAAGGGGCGACTGTATTGAATGGCAGTGGTAAACAGGATAAAGCCTTAAGCTTTACTCCTGATAACTATGCATCCGGCAGTGATCTTCCCATTGATCCGGATAAGTCTCCCGGCGGCATCGCCATCGGTGCCAATGCCTATGCCCGTACAGGCAGCGTCCAAATCGGTTCGCACACTATGAAGGGCTACACCATGGGCGGCTCTGAAATCAATGACCAATCCCAGGCCAACCTGGTAGGCATGACGACCATCGGCTCCAACTCCTACAATAAAGGTGCCTTGGGCAGCATGCTCGGTGCGTACTCTGTCATGACCGGCAGTTTCACCGGTGCCGGCGGTTTCAACAGCCTTCGCTACGGTTCGCAGAACTTCGGTGCCAACGTAGTCGGTTCCTTGAACAGCATTCGTTCTGCCGGTTACAGCGGTTCCAGCGGTATTGCGAACAGCATTGTCGGTGTAGCCAACATTGCTGAAAATGCTAACGGTGCCTTGATTTACGGTGCCGGCAATAAAATTACGAACTCTGTACAATCCATTAGCGGTATCGATACCTTGACCAGCACGTTAACGGTTGATGAAATGGCTGATGCATTACGTAAGGGGATTCAAAGCTCCGGTGGCGGCGGCTCTACCTTAGCTGTCGGCGGCGGCAACACGGCCGACTATACGCAGAATACGGCTATCATCGGGGTAAATAACACGGTTACCGGTACAAGCGCCGATATTGCTCAGTATAACTCTGTTACGGGCTATAAAAACACGGCAACTAACGTAGATAATGTAACCATCACCGGTATCAACAATACGGTAACTGATACCAAGACGGCCGTTGTAATCGGTGACAACCGTACCTTGACCGGCGTTAATAACAACGTCATCATCGGTTCTTCCGATGCAGGCACTACGACAACGGTTAATAATGCAGTAGCTGTCGGTCGAAATACGAATGTATCCTATGACGGCGGTGTAGCCCTCGGTGCGAACTCGCTGGCTACGGTAGATAAAGGGGCTGTCGGTTATGATCCGTTGGGAAACATTACCGATACGGACAGCATTGGCGCACTTAATAAAACACAGTATGATGCGCTTAAATCGTCGATTGAGTCGAGCAACAGCACAGTCAGCACGTTAAGCTCTGATATTGCCGACTTGAAACAGCAGCAAAGTCAGTATAGTAGATGGTCTAATGAATATTTTGACCTTCAAGACCAGATTGATGCCAAACAGACAGAACTGACTGCGGCTCAAAATTCCTTATCTGCTGACCAAACTGAAATGAATAAGTTAGTTTCCACTTGGCAGGCAACCGGCGCAGCTGTATCCGTAGGTGACAGTGCAACCGGCTTAACCCGTCAGATTACGAACGTAGCTGCCGGTACGAATGATACCGATGCCGTAAACGTGGCTCAGCTCAAACAGGTAGCGGCTGCAGCAGAAGATGCAGGAAAGACAACCTTGAACTTCACTGGTGATGACACTTCCGCTGCCAATACGATTGCTCGCGGCAATGGTCAGACCCTGAATATTACCGGTGGTGCAACAGCAACGGATGCTGATGGCAACAGCTTATTGACTGATAACAACATCGGTGTTGTAAAAGACGGTGATAATGCTCTGAAAGTGAAACTGGCGCAAGACCTCACCATGGCTGACGGCAGTATTGCCTTCAATAACGGTGTGAAGCTGTCGAGCGCAGGCTTAAGCAATGGCGGCCAGAAGATTACCAACGTTGCCGCCGGTGAAGCCGATACCGACGCCGTCAACGTATCGCAGTTGAAGGGCAGCACCATAAAGTCCGGCAGTGCAACCTATGCTGATAACGGTGCCGGTACCATGACCTTAACCATGGAAAATGGCGACACGGTTACCGCTACCGGCTTGCAGGACAAGTACATCAACGGTGCATCGCTTGCTAATAATACGTTGACGATTACACGTAACGATGGAACAAACTTCACCGTCAATAACATTGCGACTATGGACGATATTTCTAATCAAGTCGGTGACGTAGCCTTAAACTTTGCCGGTGACGATGCCACGGCTAAGGTTACTACCAAAAATAACGGAACCCTCAACATTACCGGTGGTGCAGCCGGCGACAACTTGACCGACGACAACATCGGCGTTGTAAAATCTGCTGACGACACCTTACAGGTTAAGCTGTCGAAAGACCTGAACGCTCTTAACAGCGTCCGCGTCGGCGGTTCCAAAGAAGGCGAAGGCATTTACATCGCCAAACAGTCTGTAAACAACTCTAAGGATGTGGCCGAAGAAGGTAACTACATTACCGGCTTGACCAATACGACTTGGAATCCGACGGCTAACGGTTATGTAACCGGCCGTGCTGCTACGGAAGATCAGTTGAAATCTGTTTACGACACGATCAACTCCAATGTGACGGCCAACAAGGTAGTTGCCGGTAAGAACATCAGCGTTGAAGTAAATGCAGATGGCACCGGTACAAAGGTATCCTTGGAAAACAACATCACCTTGGGCTCCGATACGGATGCAGCAAAACAGGTCAACATCAACGGTGGCGCCGCAACGGTGACGGCCGGTGACGGTACCAATAAAGTCGTCGTTGATGGTTCTAAAGGTCAAGTAACAATTGGAAGTGGTGTTGTCCTGGGGAACCAGACGGACGTCGAAGGTACGAAATCTGACGGCACCAAGGATTCCCAGAGTGGCAAGTTCCTCACGGGCCTCGACAACACGAAATGGGATCCTGCAAACCAGAGCATCGTTGAAAATCGTGCAGCGACGGAAGGCCAGTTGAAAGATGTAGCTGACAACATTTCCAAGCAAATCAGCGACATCGATACGGCCGTTAAATCCTCCAGCCGCGTCTTTGAAAGCGACAGCGGTGCCGATAATCAGGTTACCCGTAAGAATACGGATGCCATGAAACTGAAGGGCGGCGCTGATGCCAACAACCTCTCCGACAACAACATCGGCGTCGTAAATAACAGCGACGGCACGGGCTTTGACATCAAGTTGTCGAAAGACATCAAGGGTCTCAACAGTATTGAAGTGAACAATGTTGAAGTCAACAATAAGATTACCGTCGGTACCGGGGACAACCAGACGATCATCGAAGGTAATACGGTCAATACCGGCTCCGTAACGACGGGCAACACGACGATCAACAACGACGGTCTCAAGATTGTAAACGAAGATTCGTCGAAGAACATCACTGTCCAGAACAACAACGTCAGCATGGGCGGCAACCGAATTCAAAATGTCGGCGATGCCACGGAATCGACGGATGCCATCAATAAAGGCCAGTTCGACCGCGCCATCAATAACATCGGCACGGGAATGAATGAAATGAATAACCGTATCGGCAACCTCGACCGTCGTGTCGATCGCGTCGGTGCCGGTGCCGCAGCCCTGGCAGCTCTCCATCCGTTGGAATTCAGCCCGGAAGCGAAATGGGACATCTCAGCCGGTGTCGGTAACTACCGCGGTGCTAACGCCGTTGCCATCGGGGCCTTCTACCGTCCCAATGTCAACACCTTGGTCAGCATCGGTTCCTCCTACGGCGGTGGTGAAAACATGATCAACGCCGGCGTAACCTTCCGAATCGGTGACGGCGAAACGATTAACTACCCGTCCAAGAAAGTTATGGCACAAAAGATTACTGATTTGGAATCGGTTGTATCTCAACAGAACAATAAACTTGAAGCACAAAGTGAACAGCTTGAAGCACAGAACAAAAAGATTGAAGAATTGATGAAAGCTGTAGCTGCTTTAACGAAATAAACTGCTTAGGGCACAGATATGCGCCGGCAGTCAGGACGAGGCTCCTCTTTGATAGAGGGGTCTCGTTTTTTGTGTGTAAAAAAATGAAACAGAAAGGATTAAATCTGCGAGTTATAACTGAGATGCAATGTACAATTCGTTTTGAATATAGATTCGCTAAAATGCTTTATTGACAAATTCTGTCAAGTTAGTGTAAAATCAAGAAAACTAAGAAATATAAGTTCTTAACTATTTAGAAAGTTCGATTAGATAAACAATTAAGAAAAATATAAATTTAAATTATTTTTATAAGGGGAAATTAAATATGAATAAACAATATAAGGTAATTTGGAGTAAGGTAAAAAACAGCTATGTCGTCGTATCGGAATTAGCGAAGAGAAGCGGCAAGGCTGTATCGATAAAATCGCAGACCGGCCAGACGTTTGCTGCTATTCTCACGGTGTTGGCCCTTTCCATGGGTGTAACCGGACTTGCCAGTGCAGCGGCTAATACGGAAGGTTCCGGTGCCGGTGTGGCGGTTGGTACATCTTCTGAAGCGACCACGTATATGGCGGCAGCCGTAGGTAATTCAGCGAAAGCCACCGGTTCGGCTTCAACTGCGATTGGCTATAATACTAAAGCGTCTGCTAGTAATACCGTAGCTCTCGGCAGTAGTGCAGAGGCATCCAATACCTCGGCGGTAGCCATTGGTAACAGATCGAATGCATCCGGATCTAGCAGCATCGCTATTGGACCGAGCGCTGCCGCATCCGCGCGATACAGCACCGCCCTTGGCGCATCTTCGTCGGCCACCGGTGATTACAGCTTGGCTTCCGGCTATCAGGCAAATGCATCCGGTTCTTATGGCCTTGCTAGCGGTTACCAATCGCAGGCAACGGCTTACTATACAACGGCCGTCGGTTACCAATCAAAAGCAACCAGCTCCAGCGCATCCGCTTTTGGTAACGGTGCTAACGCATCCAACTATTACGCTTTGGCCTTAGGCTACAACTCGGCTGCGGCAGGTAATAGTGCCATCGCTATCGGTAACGCTGCTAACGTTGCTTCGACGGCTGCCAACTCTGTCGCTATCGGTAAAAGCGCATCCGCTGCTTCCAGCAACTCCGTTGCTTTAGGTCAGAACTCCTTGGCAGATACGACCGGTGTAGCGACTACCGGCTATTTGACCAACGAAGCCTTCAATGCAAGCAACGGTGTCGTATCGGTCGGTAATGCTTCTTACACGGATGCCAGCGGCAAAACGGTTGCTGAAAACCGCCGTCGTATCACCAACGTTGCAGCCGGTGCCGACGATTATGATGCTGTTAACGTAGCACAGCTTAAAAAATTGGAAAGCAATGTAAATTCTGATATTAGCAATGTAAATTCCAACATTAGTACTATAAACTCTAATATTAGCACTTTAAACTCCAGTCTTAGCACTTTGAGCGATACAGTTGATGCTAATAAAATCTCTTATGTTTCCGTAAATTCTACATTAACTGGTAATAAAAATAATGACGGTGCTACGGGTACTAATGCTGTAGCGATTGGTGGTGCTTCTAAAGCAGCCGGTAATTTAGCTACTGCTTTGGGTGTTAATACGACTGCCAGCGCTGAACGTGCGGTAGCTATCGGTAACCAGGCGTCTGCTACCGGTATGAGTGCGATTTCTATCGGCAACCGTTCTTCTTCTTCCGGTGCGACTTCGATTGCTATCGGCTCGACGTCTACGGCTGCCAGTGGTGGTATAGCCCTCGGTATTTCTTCTAAAGCAACCGCTTCTTCCTCTATGGCATTAGGTCAAAACGCTTCGGCTACTGAGTACCTTTCTATGGCTCTTGGTAATTTTTCCTCTGCTTCTGCCAACAATGCCATTGCTATGGGCTATTTGGCAAAAGCGAAGAACACCAGCTCCACGGCTATCGGTAACCGTGCCGAAACAAACGGCATTTACTCCTTAGCCTTTGGTGACCGTGCTTATGTAGGCGGTGTGAATAGCGGTGACGGATCCGGCACTGATGTGTCCGTTCCTAACGAACGTAAAAATACGGTTAGTGAAGAACGTATGACCAATCCCCTTAATACTGATAAATACAGCTTCTCCATGGCGATGGGTACCGATGCGAAAGCCTATGGCTACCAGGATACAGCCATTGGCGGCGGTGCCGAAGCTTATGATACCAACACCTTGGCTGTCGGTTTCACATCTCGTGCAAAAGGTCATTTCTCCAGCGCTATCGGCAGCCAGGCTTCGACCAGCGGTAAATATGCAACGGCCTTAGGCTTCTTATCCAATGCCTCGGCAGAATCGGCCAGCGCTTTGGGCGATCAGACGACGGCGAATATTGCCGGCGGCGTTGCTCTCGGCAGCAAATCCAAAACGAACGTTGCTTCCGGTGTCATCGGCTACGATCCGAGCGGTACCATTTCTTCTCAGGCCGATATCTTGGGCAGCAACCAGGCTGCGTACACTCAGCTTCAGTCCGACATCGCGACAGCTCAGTCTACGGTAGATTCCTTGTCCAGTGACGTCGTTGCTTTACAGACGGCAAAGAATACGGCTACCGGTTCTGATTTGACCTCGATTAATTCGCAGATTACGGCAAAAGAAGCCGAACTTTCTACGGCTCGTGCCAACTTGGCCAGCCTTCAGGCACAATCTAATGCACTTGTTTCCACTTGGCAGTCCACGGCTGCTGCTGTTTCCGTCGGTAACAGTGAAACGGGCTTAACCCGTCAGATCACTAACGTCGCTGCCGGTACCTTGGATACAGATGCTGTCAACGTAGCTCAGCTCAAAGCCTTGTCTACCCAAGTATCGCAGAGCGTTGAAGCGATTACCTTAGATGCCGGTAAGAACATCAATATCGATTCTGGCAATAACATTAACTTAAACGACAAAATCACCCTGAATAATGAAAATGATGCAACCAATCAGGTGACTGTTGATGGTACGACTTCTACCATTAGTGCAGGTACCGATGCCAACGAAGTCACCATTAACGGAGGCAACGCAACGATTACGGCCGGCACCGGCGACAACCAGGTAACGGTCGACGGCTCTAAAGGCCAGGTCGTCATCGGTGATGCAGCGAACGGTGGCGTCGTCATCGGCAACCAGAACGTTACGACGACTAACGGTTCTACTGAAAGCGGTAAATACATTACCGGCCTCGAAAACACGACTTGGGATGCTAATAATTATGTAGCTGACCGTGCCGCAACGGAAGGTCAGTTGGCCCAGATTGCAGGCAATATCAGCGACATCAACACCAGCATCGGTGAAATCAATAACGCGAAGCGCGGTTTCGTCAGCGATAGCGGTGAAAAAATCGAACTCGGTAAAGATGACGTCTTGAACCTTAAGGGCGGTGCCGATACCAGCTCCTTGACCGACGGCAACATCGGTGTCGTAAACAACGAAGCCGGCAACGGTTTTGATATTAAATTGTCGTCCAAGCTCTCCGGCCTTGACAGTGTAGAAACGAAGTCTCTGACCGCCAGCGATAAGATTACCGTTGGCTCCGGTGATACGACGACGTCCATTACCGGTGACACGGTAACGACTTCCTCTGTCGTAACGGGCAACACGACCGTCAATAACAGCGGCCTTACCATTGCCAACAGCAGCGATTCGTCCAAATCCATTGCCGTTACGTCCGACAACGTCAGCATGGGCGGCAACCAGATCCATAACGTAGCTGCCGGTACAGATGCTACGGACGCCGTAAACGTCAGCCAGTTGAACAACGTCGTTACCAATATCGGCAACGGCATGGGTGAAATGAGCAACCGCATTAATCGACTCGACGATCGTGTCGACCGCGTCGGTGCCGGTGCAGCCGCCTTGGCAGCCCTTCATCCCTTGGATTTCGATCCCGATTCCCGTTGGGAAGTAGCAGCCGGTGTCGGTAACTACCGCGGTGCCAGTGCTGTTGCAGTCGGCGCCTTCTATCGCCCCAACAACGATACCATGTTCAGCATCGGTTCGTCCTACGGCGGCGGTGAAAACATGGTCAATGCCGGCGTAACCTGGAGAATCGGCGAAGGCTCGAGCAACACCTACTCGTCCAAGAAAGCCATGGCTAACGAAATTGACAGCTTGAAATCTGTCGTATCTCAGCAAAATGACAAACTCGAAGCACAGAACCAGAAGATTGAAGAATTGATGGCAGCTGTTGCTGAGTTGACCAAAAATAAATAAGTGTTCATGTCCATCGAAAGATGGCCTCCGAAGCACCGGGAATCCTGTGAAATATGGGATTCCCGGTGTTTTTTTGATGTAAGAATTCCTCTATTAGAATCGTCTGACTGTTCTATACTGAAACTGAATTAATGCTTATATTTTAATAAGAATAGCTACAAATAATTGACAATTATTATACTGAAATATAGAATAAAAATGGAATAATGCCCTAACAATTAGTTATAACTGAAATTTTATTGTCATTATCTATAACGGTTCGGGAGGCTTTAAAATGAATAAACAGTATAAAGTTATTTGGAGTAAAGTAAGGCATTGCTATGTCGTCGTGTCGGAGCTGGCAAAGCGCAGCGGAAAGACAAAATCTGTCAAAGCCATGTCCTGTCAAAAATTGGCTGTGACACTTACGGTCTTGGCCCTTTCCCTGGGAGTGACCGGCATGGTTGGTGCGGCTAATAATACGGCAGGTAGTGGCAGTGGGGTGGCTGTAGGTTCAGGATCTTCAGCTGAATTTGATACCAGTGTAGCCGTAGGTCAAAACGCTACGGCTACTTTGGCAAAATCTACTGCTATAGGACAAGGAGCCACCGTTTCTCAAGCGGCTTCTGGTGGTACTGCCATAGGTCAAGGGGCAACGGTTAATGTTAGTGGTGGTGTAGCTCTTGGGGCCGGTTCAGTCGCTAATGTTGGTCTGGGGAGAGAAGTGTATAAGCCATCAGGTACTACAGTGGGATTTCCTGACCTAATAAGCCCCGCATGGATGGCAAGAACATATGGGGCTGTATCTATAGGTGTTACTGACGCGAATGGTGTTGCTTCAGAGACTCGGCGAATCGTCGGATTAGCTGCGGGCTCCCAGGATACGGATGCCGTTAACGTAGCTCAATTGAAACTCCTGGATTCCAAGGTAAATTCTATTAAACCGACCTATTTTGCTGTAAAATCCACCGACACGGAAAATCAGACAAATAACGGCGCTTGGGGAAATGAATCTATAGCTATCGGTCCGAGTGCCAAAGCAACATGGGACAATGCTTTAGCTATCGGTAAATCGGCTGTTGCCGCTGCTGATGGCGGCGTAGCATTGGGTTCTAACTCATACAATATCGTTACTTCTAAAATTCGTGGCTATATCCCTACCGCTGTTACGTTAACTGAAGAACAACAAATAACGCCGACTTGGCGAGCCACTATGGGGGCTGTAGCCATAGGTATTACGGCCGAGGATTCTACGGGTGCGATTACAACAGCCACCGGAACGCGTCAACTTGTAGGCCTGGCTGCCGGTACGCAGGATACGGATGCCGTTAACGTGGCTCAGTTGAAAGCGGTTAATGACAAAGTTGATGCTAATAAGATTTCTTTTGTGTCGATAAATGAAAAATCCCGCGGGGAAAATGATAATAAAGATAATGATGGTGCCACCGGTGACGATGGCATAGCTATCGGTGTTTTTGCCGCGGCAACGGCTCCTAACACAACGGCTATGGGTGCTAAAGCTAAAGCGACCAATTATAATGCCATTGCCTTGGGGGACTTTGCCAATGCATCCGGTATAGGTTCTACAGCCGTGGGCGATTCTGCCATAGCTTCCGGCCATTCAACGGTAGCGGTAGGTAGTGAATCCAATGCAATGGGAATGGATTCGATAGCGTTAGGCCGTGAGGCTAAAGGTACAGCTAATCAGGCGACAGCTGTTGGTGGTCAAGCTGTTGCCAAAGATATTAATTCCTTGGCTGTCGGCTTTGGATCTAATGCCGCAGGTCGTTTTGCCAGTGCTTTAGGCAGTGGCGCTACAACTGACAAAGACTTTGCTACGGCTGTCGGTTATGGGGCAAATGCGGCGGCTATATCGGCGACAGCCTTAGGGGAAAAATCCACGGCCGATATTGCAGGCGGCGTAGCACTTGGCAGCTCGTCAAAGACAAATGTAAACTCCGGCGTATTGGGCTACGATCCGAGCGATAAGATTACAACACAAGAAATCTTGCTTGGCGACAATAAAGATACCTATGATAACTTGCAGACTGAAATCACTACTGCCCGGAGTAATGTATCGTCCTTGGCTACCCAAATTCTTAAGTTGCAAACTGAGTACGAGACAGCTAATGAAACACGCCGGACTGAAATTGTTAATGAAATAAAATCGCTCAATACACAATTTTTGTCAGCTCGTGCCGATTTACAAGACAAAGTATCGGCAGCCAATAAGCTCGTATCCACATGGCAGGCAACTGGTGCTGCCGTCTCCGTCGGTAATAGCGAAACCGGCTTAACTCGTCAGATTACGAATGTGGCAGCCGGGAGTGAAGATACCGATGCCGTTAATGTGGCACAATTGACATCCTTATCGGATAAGGTAGATGCTAACAAGATTTCTTATGTGTCTATTAATACAAAAAGAGATGCCAATAAAGATAATGACCAAGCAGGTGTGCCGGATGATAAGTCCAGTCGAGATGCAGCAGTTATCGGTTCGAACAATATTACTACCGGTCTCGGTAATTGGAATCTTGTTGCAACTGGTTTTGGCAATACCATAAAAAATATCTCCTACGATGCTGCTACGGATAGCGTAGCCGAAAAACAGCTTAATAACACCTATGTATATGGTAATGAAAATATTGCACGCAATGGGATTGCTATCGGCAGACGAAATGTGATTACCGGAGATAGCAGTTCAGATAATATTGCTATTGGTTTTAACAATAAAAATTACGGTAATCGCAGTGTAAACATTGGTAATTATACGTTGACAAACGGTGTGGATTCTATCGCTGTCGGCTTTAGTGCTAAAGCTCCTAAAACAGATGCTATTGCAGTGGGCGGTGCCGCTCAAGCTAATCAAGTCGGTTCGATTGCTATCGGTCAAGGGTCTGTAGCCAATACCGGTGGTTTAGCATTAGGTTACAATAGTTTGGCCGACCGGAGTCAGGGCTCTATCGGTTACTTCACTACTCTGGGTTCGACAGAACAAGCGGCTATAGCAGAAAAATTGGGTAAAACTGCTGAGTATAATCAGTTGGTGGACACGATTAACGGCTATTCGGGTTTAGCAGCTCAAGAAAGTCAATACCGCTCTTATATTAGCGAACGCCAGAAAAATGAGGATTTATTAAGTGCTGAAATAGAAAATCTGTACAATAATCCCGAAGGTAGTGCAAAGTACAATGCAAGTTTAGCTAAAATCAGAGAGTATCAGCAGAAGATTAAGGAAAATAATGATGGTGAAAACTCTTTAAGTAGCATCGTTTCGACAAATAATCCGGATTATGTGAAGTTACAGGCTGCTCGTACAGAGTTGAGAAATATGTTTGCCGCATACATGTCGACTGCAGATGCTGTTTCGGTAGGCAATGTAGAAAAAGGTATCTATCGTCAAATTACCGGGGTAGCAGCCGGCAGTGAAGATACGGATGCTGTCAACGTAGCTCAACTTAAAGATGTCGGAACAACCGGCCTCAATTTCAAAGGCGATGGCGATACCGTTGTTCATCGTGACTTAGGCGATACGTTAAATATTGTCGGCGGCAATACGGATTCAACCGCTTTGACTGAAGGTAATATCGGAGTTGTTGCTGATAATACGACGGGGACACTCAATGTTAGATTGGCTAAAGAACTTACAGGCTTAACTAGTGTCAAAGTCGGTGATGATGTAACGCTCGCTGCATCTGGCTTGACGATTACTGGCGGACCTTCTGTTACAACAACAGGCATCAATGCTGGCAGTCAGAAGATTACCAACGTAGCTGACGGTAAAGATGATAAAGATGCCGTTAATATGAGCCAACTTAATAACTTAAGTACGAAAGTCGATAAAGGATGGACTCTTGCTGTTGGAAAAGGGCCTGATGCGACGAGAGAAGGAGATGTAACCCTATCGGGTGATTCGCAAAAAATAGCATCCGGTGATACAGTTACTATACAGGCAGGAAGCGGCATTAATCTGAAACAAGATGGGTCAAAAGTTCAAATCGGACTCAAGTTTATTGATATGTATCCGGGTGGAGCGATTATTAATGATGCTAAAGCATCTGGGGTTGCTTCACTTGCTATCGGTCAGAATAGTGTGGCATCGGGGCAGCAGGGAACGGCAGTCGGATATAATACCATTTCAGGACAAGACTCTGTTGCCGTTGGGACTAACTCTGAAGCCAATATGAATTCAGTCGCGATCGGTAGTTATGCGAAAGCCAATTTGGATGGGTCTATTGCTATCGGTCGAGGAAAACGAAACATAGAAAATGATCCGAACGGTGGCTATAAAAAAGCAGACAGTGCATTCACTACTGTCGTTGGTGATGAAAGCTATATAGGAGCAAACTCTAAGGATGCCAGCGCTTTTGGGGTTCGTGTGGAAATAAACGACTCTGAATATGCTACAGCAATCGGCAGTTTTAGTAATGTGAATAACTCAGACCGTGCGACAGCATTAGGTAATACAGCTACGGTAACGAATTCACTCTATGCTACAGCTATCGGTAGTTTTTCGAAAGTAGATAATGTAGCGCAAGGTGTTGCATTAGGTGCATATTCTGTAGCTAACAGAAATCCCGGTGTCCTTGGCTATGATCCTTCTACCGGAAAATCTTTTGAATTAACACAAGAAATGAAAGATGCTAGCGCTGCATGGCAGGCCGCCTATCAAGCCTATATGGATGATCAAAGTAATGACGCTAAAAAACAAGCGCTTGATGATGCCGCAAACAACTATCGGAAACTCACCGGTGCATGGCAATCTAATTCAGGGGCCGTTTCTGTAGGGGATAGTACAACCGGGTTAGCCCGTCAGATTACAAATGTGGCAGCAGGTAGTGCTAACACGGATGCGGTCAACGTAGCCCAGCTCAAAGCGGCTAAAGTTGAAGTAGTCGCCGGGACTAATATCAAGACAATAGATACCGATACATCTGCAGGTTATACTAAGTACACTGTAAACGCCATCGACACTAAAGTCACTGGCGGTTCTGCAACATACGGTACAGACGGTAAAGGTTCTATAACCCTGAATACAGATGCCAATGGTGAAACGGGTACTGTGACTGTAAGCGGGCTTACGGATAAATATGTCGATAAAGTCACTTTTGAAAATAATACCTTAACTATCAAGCGTAACGATAATGAATCGTTTACTGTTGAAAATCTAGCGACAAAAGGAGATATTGCGACTGAAACCGGTAATGTAACTTTGAATTTCGCCGGTGACAATGCTGATGCTAAAGTTACTACCAAAAATAAGGGAACCCTTAATATTATCGGTGGGGCAACAGCAACTGATGCCGATGGTAACAGTTTATTGACCGATAACAACCTCGGCGTTGTGAAATTCGGTGAAGATTCGTTGAAAGTGCAGTTAGCGAAGAATCTTACCGGTCTGAATCTTGTGCAGTTAGGTAATACAGTAACCATTAACGGCTCTGGTTTTGCAATTGCTAACGGTCCATCTGTTACAACCGATGGAATCAATGCTGGTAGTAAGAAGATTACCAACGTAGCTGCCGGTAAAGATGATACAGATGCCGTTAATATGGCACAATTAAATGATGTAAGCAATACAGTAGATAAAGGTTGGACATTGGCTGTTGCTAGAGGTTCAGGCATTACAGAAGGGCAAGCTACCGTAGTAGGAGATGCAACGAAGATTGCGTCCGGAGATACAGTTACTTTACAGGCTGGAAGAGGCATTAAGTTGAATCAGAATGGCTCAAAAGTCCAAATCGGTCTTAAATTTATTGATATGGATCCGGCAGGATATCCATTGAGCGATGCTGTGGCAAGTGGAGGCGCATCTCTGGCTGTCGGTCAAAACAGTGTGGCAAACGGACATCAAGGAACTGCAGTTGGTTTTGAAACTCGTGCAGGGCAATATTCCTTTGCCGGTGGAACCCATGCCGAGGCTGATATGAACTCAGTTGCTATCGGTAACTATGCGAAAGCCAATACAACAGGATCTGTAGCTATCGGGGAAGGTAGACGAATAGACGAAAATGATCCGGCTGGCGGATACAAAAAGATTGATAGCGATTTTGCCGTTGCTATCGGGGATAATACGTATGTGGGAGAAAACTCTAAAGGCTCAAATGCTCTTGGCGCCAATGCTGAAGTAACTGGTTCAGAATACGGAACGGCACTCGGTAGCTGGTCTAATGTGAGTAATTCGAACAACGCTGTGGCTGTAGGTGTTTCTACTAGTGTAAGTGGATCAAAGAATGCTGCCGCCATAGGCGCTGGTGCTAAGGTAGAAAATGTAGCAAATGGCGTGGCGTTAGGTTCACTTGCCGTAGCGGACAGAAGTGCGAGTGTTGTCGGGTATGATGTGTCGGGCACTGATCACAGTACAGATGCTGCCGGTGCTTGGAAATCTGGCTTAGGCGCAGTGTCTGTTGGTCAAACCGGATATACACGCCAGATTACAAATGTGGCAGCCGGTAGTGAAGATACGGATGCTGTCAACGTAGCACAACTTAAAAAAGTGGCTGAAGGCGCGGATAAAGCAACGAAAGATGCAAATCTGAAGTTTACCGGTGATGATACATCCAATGAAGCAACTATCACTAAGAAAAATGGTGAAACATTGTCCATCTATGGCGGTGTTGCTGCGAAGGATGCTGACGGCAACAACTTGTTGACTTCTTCAGACAATGTCGGTGTTGTAAAAACGGACAAAGGGTTACAGATTAAACTTGCCAAAGATTTAACTGGTATCGATTCTGCCCGTATTGGCGGCACCCTGAAAGATGGTGTGGTAACCGGTGGCATTTACATCGCAAACCAAACTGTTAAATATAGTAAAGACGGTGTTGACGATGAAAATGGTGACTTCATCACCGGGTTAGCTAATAAAAAGTGGGATCCGGATAATAAAGGCATCGTAAGCGGCCGTGCAGCGACAGAAGACCAGTTGAAAGCTGCCTATGACAGCATTTCTTCCAATGTTAACGCCAATAAAGTTGTAGCCGGTAAAAATATTGAGGTAACACCGGATAAGAATGGAAACGGCACAACCGTCGCTTTAAAAGATACGATTACCCTTGGTGGCGAAACGGCTGATAAGCAAGTCATCATCGATGGTAATGCCACGAAAATTACCGCTGGTACCGGGGCTAACCAAGTCGCCGTTGACGGCTCGAAAGCTGCTATTACGGCCGGTGAAGGTTCTAAGCAAGTAGCTATCGATGGGACGAACGCCACTGTTACAGCCGGTACAGGTGCAAATAAAGTTGCAATTGATGGAACCAAGGGCCAAGTGACTATTGGTGAAGCCGGTAAAGGCCTTGTAATGGGTAACCAAGACGGGGCTGTTAAGAATGCTGACGGCACGGACAAGGTTGATGAAAATGGTAATGCCGTAAAAGAATCGGGTAAATACATCACCGGCCTCGACAACACTACTTGGAAGCCTGATGAAAAAGGCTACGTTCCCGATCGTGCCGCTACCGAAGGTCAGCTGAAGAGTGTCTCTGATTCCGTTAAGAATGTTACCGATACCATCGGTGTCGGCAAGCGTGATTTCGTCGGTGACGAAACGGCAGATGATAAAAAAGTTGGCGTCAAACTTGGCGAATCTCTGAACCTTAAGGGCGGGGCCGACGTCAGTAAGCTCGCTGATGGCAACATCGGTGTCGTAACTAATAAAGATAAGAATGGTTTTGACATTAAGTTGTCGAAAGACCTTAAAGGCCTCAATTCGGTGGAAACGAATTCTGTGACGACGAAAGAACTGACGGTTTCGGAAAAAGCCAACATTGGCAACGTTTCCATAAGCAACGACAACGTCACCATCGGAACGGGTGACAGCAAGACGGTCATCACTAATGAAGCTGTTACGACCGGCTCGGTCACGACGGGCAACACGACGATCAACAATGACGGCCTTACGGTTAAAAATGAAGATTCGTCGAAGAATATTACCGTTCAGAACAACAACGTCAACATGGGCGGCAACGTCATTCATAATGTCGGCGATGGCGTGGAAGCAACGGACGCCATCAATAAGGGACAGTTCGATAGAACCGTCAATGCCATTGGTACGGGCATGAATCAGATGAGTAATCGCATTAGCAAGTTGGATACTCGCGTCGACCGCGTCGGTGCCGGTGCCGCAGCCTTGGCAGCCCTCCATCCCTTGGAATACAACGCGGATGAAAAGTGGGAAATTTCGGCTGGTGTCGGTAACTATCGCGGTGCTAATGCTGTTGCTGTCGGTGCCTTCTATCGCCCCAATGGCAACACCTTGGTCAGCCTCGGTACTTCTTATGGCGGCGGTGAAAACATGGTCAACGCCGGTGTAACCTGGAGAGTTGGCGAAGGCGAAACGGGTAATTACTCGTCGAAGCAAGCCATGGCCCAGGAAATCAGCAGCTTGAAGTCTGTTGTATCTGATCAGAGCAGCCAGCTCCAGGTTCAAAACAGTAAGATTGAAGCTCAGAGCCAGCAACTGGAAGAACAAAACAAGAAGATCGAACAGTTGATGCAGGCCATTGCCGAATTGAAAAAATAAAATCGCTTCATCTATTGAAAGATGAATTTAGAAACGAAAGGCTCTCTTGCATAAAGAGAGCCTTTTGTTTTCCATGGAAAGACTTCGAGTTGTTGCGGTTAAATCGTAAATAATCGGTAAAAGAATAGTCTAAATTTCAAGTATAACGTTTTTGTACTGTTATATATAGGTAACCTCATTGACAAAAAAATGAACAATATATAGAATGATAACATAAGGATATATGTTATTCGTTATCTGCAACAATTGGACTATATAAGTTCAGTTAGCTGACGAATGCGATAAATCGGATTTTATGGAGGGATGAACGAGGGGAATTTACGATTTTTATGTTGCTATTATATGTCTGATCAAAGCTCGATGAGTGAGGACATAACAAGAAATCTGCTGAATCAAAGTGTCAGCATAATGTCTGCTTTTGTGTAATTAAATGGAAGTTTATTATCAATCTATAGGAGGCAAGCGATATGAATAGGATTTACAAAGTCATTTGGAGCAAAGTAAAGAATTGCTATATCGTAGTTTCTGAAATAGCAAAAAGTCACAGCAAACCTATATCTACGAAATTGAATTCCGGTAAAACCGTTGCGACCCTATTGGCTGTAGCGGCCCTTTGTGCTGGCATGACAACCAGCGTCATGGCGGCCGATCAGTATTACAGTGTTGATGATTTCGAAGGCCGTTTAGCGTCCATGGGGAATGCTGATAACAGTGGTGCTCAAGGCATTGGTTCTATGGCAGCCGGTATAGGCTCTAGTGTACAGAGCAAAAGCATGTTCCAAGGGGCGATGGCTACCGTTGTGGGGTCCTTAAATACAGTTGCTACTGAATCAACTGCAAAAGCCTATGATGGTGTTGCTAATTCTATCGTCGGCGTAGCCAATGCGACGCAGAATGCTAATGCGACTTTGATTTTTGGTGCCGGAAATGCTGTAAGTAACTCTTACGGGGATGTAACCCTTGATCCCGGCAGTATTAATCCTGCAGATCCGGTAGGTACTGCAAGAACATTAGGGGCCGCTGTAGGTGACAGTGGTGGACAGATGTTGGTCATCGGTGGTGCCAACTCGGCTGATTACGCACGTTTCTCGGCTATTACCGGTGTTAGCAATAAATTGACCGGTAAAGACGGAAATACGAGTGACTATAACTTCATCACCGGTGCAAAAAATACCTTAACCAATGCGGACAGCACCTATGTTATCGGCTCGAGCAATACCGTATCCGATGGGACTTCCAATGTTGTAATCGGCGATAATCGTAAATTGACAGGGGCAACAAATGATGTTGTCATTGGTTCGTCTGACGAAGAAATGGAAACAACCGTATCCGATGCGACGATTCTCGGTCATAATGCCAATGCAACTGTAGCTGACGGCGTAGCTTTGGGCTCTAAATCCGTGGCGAGCGTAGCAAAAGGTGTTGCAGGTACCGTTCCGACAGGAGCAACTGTTTCTGATACTGATAAAGCGACCCCAACATGGAAATCCACGTTAGGTGCCGTCTCTGTTGGCGATACTGCCAATAATTTAACTCGTCAGATTACAGGCGTAGCAGCCGGTACTCAGGATACCGATGCTGTGAACGTGGCACAACTTAATGCCGTAAATACAGTGGTAAATACTAATACTACAAAGATTAGTGATTTGACAACAACAGTAAATGCTAATAAAATCCGTTTCTTTAGTGTTACCGCTGATAATACGGATGGAAATGCAGATAATACTGCAGCTAAAGGGTTTAAATCTTTGGCAGTAGGATCTAGTATGTTGACAGAGGGGCATTGGGCGGCAACTGTAGGTGTCGGTGGCATAACTACTTCTTATAGTGGTAATAATTTTGGTACGGCTAATCATATTTTTAATCCTTATAATTCTAATAAAGATACAATTTCTCTTGCAGTAATCAAAGGAGAGGAAGAGTATACTTACCAACGTGATGAAAATGGAAAGTTCACTGATATGGCTCTTTGGGGGGGCCTAGCGACGACGATAGGCACTTTTAATATGATTCAGCCTGATTATGTTGCGGGAGTCTTACCTTTAGATGGTTTTAATAATACTTTAATAGGTGGATATAACAGTACGGAAAATAGTAATGGCGCATATCTTTTAGGCTGGAATAATAAGGTCACTAACTCCTATTTTGTTGATGATGAAAAATTGCCAACAAAATTTAATCCGGCCTTTGATGTAACTACTATGAATTCCGAAAGTTTCGGTGGTTCTGTTGTTGCTATCGGTATGGATAATACAGTTGATGGTGCGCAACATTCGTATATCATGGGTACTGCTAATACCGTGAGTGGTACAGTTACGGAGGGTACTGTTGAAAAGGTTGCTACGGATAATGTTGTAATCGGTGATAACCATAAAGTAGATAATGCATCCCATACGGTTATTTTAGGCTCTGCCGATGCAGAAGCCACGACAGATAAAGACGGTGTTGTAGTTGTCGGTCATAATGCCAATGCAACCGTAGCTGACGGTGTAGCTTTAGGTTCTAATTCCGTGGCTAGCGTAGCCGCCGGTGTTGCAGGTACTGTCCCGACAGGAGCAACTGTTTCCGATACTGATAAAGCGACCCCAACATGGAAATCCACGTTAGGTGCAGTCTCTGTTGGCGTGATTGGCAGTGACGGCACGGCAACGGCAACCCGCCAGATCACAGGCGTAGCAGCCGGGACACAGGCTACCGATGCCGTCAACGTGGCACAGCTTAATGCTGTAAATACTAAGGTAGATGCTAATACGTTACACTTCGTTCAGATAAATCAAGGAACCAGTGGCACTAACTATAATAATGATGGTGCCAAAGGAACAAATTCAATTGCTATCGGTAAAGCTAGCACTGCAGCTAACGACAGTATAATTATTGGTGAGGGTGCAATTAGTAAGAGTGGCAACACTACTTCATATCCTATTCGTAGTGGTGATATTGCCATCGGTATGGGCGTAAAAGTCAATAACTACGTAAACCAAGGCGGCGGCATTGCTATCGGTTATAATGCTCGAAGCGAAAATATGGCCGGCCAACAAGAAAGGTATTTGTCTTTAGGACAGACTGAATATACAACGGGTATTGCTATCGGTAGAAATACATATGCTCGATCTGGTAGTACTATGGTAGGAACGCATAATTATAGTGGTGCCATAGGTGATGTTACAGTTAATACTACTCCGGAGGGTATGGCTCAGCCAAACTTAAATCCCTTTGCTACAACCGTTGGTGCCAATAGCTTTAGTTCTGGTACCATGTCTACAGTTATGGGTGTTTATTCCATTGCTAGCTCAAACTATACCGGTAATAGAGACAGCAGTAGGGCACCTAAAAACTTTGGCGCTACTATCGTGGGTTCTTTGAATAGTATTGAATCGGCAACGGCTGATAGTAATAGAGCCGGCGTGGCTAATAGTATTGTGGGGTTAGCCAATAGGGCTAATAATGCAAATGGAGCATTAATTTTTGGTGCAGGCAACGAAATTACTAACTCCGTTACTCCCATTGTTGTGCCGATGGATGCCAGTATTGCGTCTGCTAAAGACTTGCAGACCAATTTAATATCGTCTATTAGAGCGTCCAATAGTGCCGGTTCAACAATGGCAATGGGTGGCGGCAATAAGGCAGATTATACCCAATTGACCTCCATTATGGGCGTTAATAATACTGTGACTGGTACAAGCGATGATATTAGCATGTACAATTACATTTCGGGCTTCAATAATACGGTAATGAATACGGATAATGTAACCGTAACAGGTACGAACCGTACTGTGAGCGGTGCCAATAATACTATTGTTATCGGTTCTGCCGATTCTACTGTTGAAACAACGGCTAGTGATGCCGTTGCAGTTGGTCGAAACTCTAATGTAACTGTTGATGGTGGCGTGGCTCTTGGTACAAATTCTGTTGCTAGTGTAGATAAAGGTGCTATAGGTTATGATCAGTCCGGTAAAATTACCGATGTTCCGTATGACAAGGAAAAGTATCAAAGCCTGCAGACACAAATTTCTGAAACACAGAATTCAATTAGCACTTTAACGAGTGAAGCCACAGGTTTACAAAGTAATCTAGACCAAATAAAATCATGGTATCCTGATAGTTATGAGCAAATGGAACAGTACCAAGGAATTCAAGCACAGCTTACTGCCAAGCAAAATGAAATAGCAGAAGCTCAAGCTAATTTAGCTACTCAGGAATCTGAACTTGGTGAAGTACTTCAGACGGCTTCTACCTGGCAGGCAACGGCAGCCGCAGTATCCGTAGGCGATGTTTCTAAAGGTATTACTCGTCAGATTACAGGTGTAGCAGCCGGTACTCAAGACACTGATGCTGTTAACGTTGCACAGCTAAAAGCCGCTAAAGTAGAAGTCGTGGGATCCGGAAACAATGTGACAGTTACTAGTGATAATTCCGAAGGTTATACTAAGTACAGCATAGCTGCTACTGACACGCAAGTAACGGGTCTTTCTTTGGATAAGAATACACTTACGCTTACACAGAATGGTCTTGAACCGCTTACAGTAGAAGGTATTGCTACAACTGCGGAACTTGCGGCTAATAAAGTTAAATACTTCTCTGTAAAATCTGAATTAACAGATAATCAGGATAATACCGGAGCTAAGGGTACGAACTCGATTGCTATTGGGCCTAACGCCGTAGCTCAACGTGAAAATGGGATAGCCTTGGGAACCAATGTCTATTCCGGTGGCAAGGGCAGTATTGTAATCGGTAGTGATGCTAAAGTTTTAGAAAATATTGCTTTGGAAGGCAGTATCGTTATCGGTAAAGGTGCTGAAGCCTTCACTGGCGGCGGTCAACAGGAAGCCTTATTGGGGATGGATCCGACAAACTGGCCGAATAGAGGTGTCGGTGGATATGATAATCCGAAAGATGCTAGCCGTGTAGCTACATCTATCGTTATCGGTACTAATGCTTCCGGTCGTACCGGTTCAATTGATATTGGTGACCGCGTATACAAAGGTACCATGGGTGGTAAAGAAATTACGGATAAAAACTCCAGCTTCCATGTAAATCAGACTACCTTAGGGACGAACAGTTATAATAAAGGTCTGTTCGCTACTATGGTAGGTTCTTACTCCATTGCGACCGGTGGCTTTACCGGAGCCGGTGGAATGAATACAATGTCTTATGGTACTCAAAACTTTGGCGCTACTGTACTCGGTTCATTGAATAGTATTCGCTCCAACGGTGATGGGGACAGTGATTTTACTACGATGTTCCAAGGTGTTGCCAACACAATTGTCGGCTTAGGTAATATCACGGATAACTCTAATGGATCTTTAGTATTTGGCGCCGGAAATAAGATTACCAATTCTTTGGGATATATCACTGCCCCTTCTGACGGAGCTAGTTCCGTAGATGATATGGTTGATAAACTCCAATCTGCAATCAAAGATGCTCAGGGCGGTGGTTCAACACTGGCAATTGGTGGCGGCAACACGGCTGATTACACACAGGCATCCTCTATTATTGGTGTTAACAACACTTTGACTGGAACAAGCAGTGACGTTAGCCAGTACAATGCCTTAACCGGCTATAATAACACGGCGACCAACGTAGATAATGTAACCGTGACCGGTGTTAATAACACGGTAAGCAAATCCACGTCTATCGTTAACTTGGGCAATGAAAATGCTGTAGCAGACTCGAATAATACGATTCTCCTCGGCGATAACCGTACCGTAACCGGCTCTGACAACAGCGTCATCTTAGGTCGTGCTAATAAAGCAGCGTCGACCACGCTTCGCGCCGCAGCCGATACGACCTTGACGACGACGGCAGATAACGTAGTCGTTATGGGCTACAATGCCAATGCGACTGTAGACGACGGTGTAGCTTTAGGTTCTAATTCTGTGGCCAGTGTTGATAGAGGTGTAGACGGATATAACCCGAGCACTAAAGCGTTAACCGGTTCTACATGGACTTCTACTGTAGGCTCCGTTTCTGTTGGTGATGCGGCAAATGATATCACTCGTCAGATTACAGGTGTTGCAGCTGGTAAAGAAGATACGGATGCCGTTAACGTAGCACAGCTCAAAGCTAATAAAGTAACCGTAGCAGCAGGCGATAATGTTACCGTTACACCTACTACCGCTGATGATGGCTCTACAACATATACCGTTGCATCTACTGATACGAATACAGTATTGGAAAGTGGCAAAATTGCTTATAACGACAAAGGTACCGATGGTACTATAACATTGACTGATTCTGCAAATAACAAAGTTACTGTAGAAGGTGTTAAGAACACCTACCTCACTGAAGCAAGTTTAAGTGGTAATACCTTAACCCTTACTCAGAATGAAGGGGACCCTCTTACTGTAACTGGTTTAGCGACGACATCTCAAGTTGAAGCCAATAAGATTCATTACTTCCATGTAAACTCTGAAGCTAATGGTACTAACTATAATAATAACGGTGCAAGCGGAACAGATGCGATTGCTATCGGCAAATCCAGTACATCTGGTGCCAATAGTATTGCTATGGGGCAATCTACTACAGCTGCTAATAACAGTGTTGCTATCGGTAAAGTAACGATTTCGGATAGTAACGGCGGCAAAGGCAGTGGCGACATCGCTATCGGTAACGGAGCGAATATTAACAACTACGTTGACCAAGGTGCAAGTATTGCTATCGGCCAAAATGCGAAAATTGAAAATATGTCAGGCACGCAAGAGTACCTATTTGCAATGGGACAAACTACATTCCATCCAGGCAATTTATGGGGTACAATTCAAATCCCGGATGATCCGTCCAAACAGGCTACCGGTATTGCCATAGGTGAAAATACGTATGCTCGTACAGGCAGCCTTATGGTTGGCTCGCACAATTATCGTGGCGCGATGGGTGATGTGACGGTAGATAGTGCTGACACTAAGGCTCAGGGCGTTAATATTAATAGTACGACCTTGGGTACCAATAGCTATAATGGTGGGGCATTTGCAACCATTACAGGTGCTTATTCGATTGCCAGCAGTAATTATAATGGTGGTGCTTCTGGCGTATTGCAAGCAGCTAAAAACTTCGGTGCTACCATTATGGGCTCCTTGAATAGCGTAGAATCTGCTACAGCAGGCAATTCATCCGGTATCGCTAATAGTGTTGTTGGTGTGGCCAATAGGACCTTTAACTCCAATGGTTCGTTAATCTTTGGTGCGGGTAATGAAATTACTAACTCCATTACAACTATTAATGCCCCGAGTTCGGCAGGCGATTCGGCTAAGGCTTTACAGACGACACTGATGAATTCTATTAAATCGTCCAACAGCGGCGGATCGACGCTGGCAATCGGCGGTGGCAACAAAGCTGATTATACGCAGCAATCGGCTCTTATCGGTGTTAACAACACCTTGACTGGGACGAGCGGCAATATCAGTCAGTACAACTACATCACCGGCTTTAAAAACACCGGTACCAATGTAGACAATGTAACCATTATCGGTACCAACCGTACCGTATCTGATGCTGCAAACAGTGTGGTCATCGGTTCGGCTGACTCGGCAATGACATCGAGTGCCAGTGATGCCGTTACTATCGGCCGAAATGCAAATACGACTGTTGACGGAGGTGTAGCCTTAGGTTCCAATTCGGTGGCTAGTGTAGCTGCTGAAGTAGCCGGCTATGATCCGATTACGACAAAAGCGTCTACTGAAACTTCTGCTACTTGGAAATCTACCTTAGCAGCTGTATCCGTTGGTGCCCTGACTGAAGACGGTGCAGCTACGGCAACTCGCCAGATTACAGGCGTCGCAGCCGGTATGCAGGATACGGATGCCGTAAACGTAGCACAGCTCAAAGCTGCAAAAGTTGAAGTACTTGCCGGTACTAACATTAGTAGTGTAGATAGTGATACCAAGGAAGGTTACACTAAGTACACAGTAAATGCTATTGACACCAAGGTAACCGGTGGTTCTGCAACATACGGTACTGATGGAACCGGTACCATCACCTTGAACACGGATACTAATGGTACCGCAGGTACTGTAACCGTGAGCGGTCTTACGGATAAATTCATCAATGGTGCCTCGCTTAGCGGCAATACCTTGACGATTACCCGCAACGATGGTGAAAAGTTCACTGTGGATAAAATCGCAACGACCGACGACATTACCGGCGAAAACAGCAAGGTAAGCTTGAACTTTACCGGTGACGATACCACTGAAGTCGTTAATACGAAGAGCGGTGGAACCCTCAACATTAAGGGTGGCGCTGAAGAGTTCACAACGGATGACAACATCGGTGTTGAAAAAGATGGCGAGAGTGCCTTGAAAGTCCGCTTGGCTAAAGAACTTACCATGGCTGATGGTAACATTAACTTCAATAATGGCGTTAAATTATCTAGTGCAGGCTTGAGCAACGGAGGTCAGAAGATTACCAACGTAGCAGCGGGTACAGATGCTAACGACGCCGTCAACGTATCGCAGTTGAATGCTAACAAGGTAACTGTGGTTAAAGGAACTAACACGACAGTTGATTCTGTGAAAACTGATGATGGTACTACCTATACCGTAAATGCAATCGATACCAAGGTAACCGGTGGCTCTGCAACGTACGGTACTGACGGAACCGGTACTATCACCTTGAACACAGATACTAATGGTACCGCAGGTACTGTAACCGTGAGTGGTCTTACGGACAAATTCATCAATGGTGCTTCACTTAGCGGCAATACTTTAACAATCACTCGTAATGATGGTGAAAAGTTTGAAGTTGGCAACATCGCAACGAAAGATGATATCACTGGGGAAAATAGTATCGTTAATATGAAGTTTGCCGGTGATGACGGTACTGAAATTACGAAGAAAAACGGTGAAACACTCAATGTTGTTGGTGGCGTAGACAAAGATAAACTCACGGTAACTGATAATATTGGTGTTGTAGAAGATAATGGCAACCTGAAGGTTAAGTTGGCTAAAGACTTAACGGGCATCGACAGCGCTCGTATCGGTGGTACGGTAACAAATGGTGTAGCCAGCGGCGGCATCTATATTGCCAACCAGACTGGTGTGAAAAACACTATGGGCAAAGACGAAGACGATGGGTTGTATATCACCGGATTGACCAATACGACTTGGAATCCGAAGGCTAATGGCTATGTAAGCGGTCGTGCAGCTACGGAAGATCAGTTGAACTCCGTTTACGAAACGATTAACAGCAACATCGAATCCAGCAAAGCGGTTAGTGGTAAGAACATCACTGTTGATAAAGATAACAAAGTTAATCTCAACGATGAAATTACCTTAGGTGATGCGGCTAGCAATAACGTAGCTATTAGTGGCACAAACGGTACCATCACAGCCGGTGATGGTGTTAATAACAAAGTTGCTATTGATGGTACAAAATCCACAATTACTGCAGGCACCGGTGATAACAAGGTAACTGTTGATGGTAATACTGGTCTTGTAACAGTAGGCGATACTACCAAGGGTGCAATTTCTATCGGAAACCAAACGGTTACACCGAAAGTTGTCGGTGCAGATGGCACTGAAACAGATGGCACCGCTAAAACAGGTAAATACATTACCGGCCTTGAAAACACCACTTGGGATCCGACCGGTGAAGGTTATGTAGCCGACCGTGCCGCTACTGAAGGTCAGTTGAAAGATATTGCTGATAAGATTGGCGACATCGATACGGCTGTTAAGTCATCCAGCCGTGTATTTGAAAGTGACAGCGGTGCCGACAAGCAAGTTACCCGCAAGAATACGGATGCGATGAAACTTAAGGGCGGCGCTGATGCCAACAACCTCTCTGACAACAACATCGGTGTGGTAAATAACAGCGACGGCAGCGGTTTTGACATCAAGTTGTCCAAAGACATTAAGGGCCTGAACAGTATTGAAGTCAACAATAAGATCACTATCGGTACTGGCGACAACCAGACCATCATCGAAGGTGACACCATCAATACCGGATCGGTCACGACGGGCAACACGACGATCAACAATAACGGCCTGACGATTGTAAACGAAGATTCGTCGAAGAACATCACCATCAATAACAACAACGTCAACATGGGTGGTAATGTCATTAAGAACATCGGCGAAGGTTCCGAACCGACCGATGCCATCAACAAGACCCAGTTTGACCGCGCGATCAACAACCTCGGCACGGGCATGAATCAGATCAACAACCGTGTCAACAAGTTGGATAATCGTGTAAACCGCGTCGGTGCCGGTGCAGCCGCCTTGGCAGCCCTCCATCCGTTGGAATTCAGCCCGGATGCTAAGTGGGAAGTCACGGCCGGTGTCGGTAATTACCGCGGTGCTAACGCCATCGCTCTCGGTGCTTTCTATCGTCCGAACTTCGACACGATGTTCAGCATCGGAACGTCTTACGGCGGCGGTGAAAACATGATCAACGCAGGTGTAACTTGGAGAATTGGTGAAGGGGAAACGAAGGCTTATCCGTCCAAGACGGTTATGGCTCAGGAAATTGACGATCTGAAAAATGTTGTATCGGAACAGCAGGATCAGATTGAAGAATTGAAGAAACTCGTCAACACCCTGATCAACAAATAGTATTTCCTCCCTCTTTGTGAAAGGCCCTGCTTCTTTTGAGAAGCAGGGCCTTTTGCTATTCTTAATTTGTATGCATAAATCACGTCAAAATTTCACTTAACGGATTGACTTTTCTTATTGTGAAATTATATAATAAATACAAAGAGAAATAAGGACAAAGGTGTTTTGTGAGAAAACACTCTGCCCTTATTCACGGGATATGCTTATAAATTTATACGAAAGGATTGATTGGCTATGTTGTTTCGAACCTTGTTGGGGATGAGATGGGGCGATTTATCGGATGATGTTCGGCAAATGCTGTTGGAACGCGCTGACCTCGATACGTTTAACGGGGCTGACGGTGAACGATACAGTCAAGGGACCCTTCATTTCCGCAATACCCTGATGGGGGTTCAGGCTGCCATTGGAATGGACCGTTTTTCCGGAGACATGGAAAACAACGGAGTTTTCATTGACGATGACGCCGTTCTTTTTCGCATATAAATTAGTTAAATAAGAATACTTTGCACAATCCGATGATGATGAGTGCAAGGACGATCACGACACTGATAACCCGAGTCTTAGTAAAGATCTTCGGGTTATTTTGTATGTTTTTTGGCGGGACCGGTGCCGGTACTTCCTGCTTGGTGCCGCAAATGGGGCACATGAGGACGCCGTCACGAAGTTCTGTTCCGCAGGTTGGGCAAATCATGGTATCAACTCCTATTCTCTCTTTACTATAGATGTCTCCATTCTCTATGTCAAGAAGTTATATTTTAATAATGTAAACGGTATATATAATAACTTGCACAACACGGTCGATGGGGATATACTTTTAATTATTTAGAACAAAATATTGTAAGAAAGAAGGAGAATAGCGGTTTGAAACGAAAAATTGGTTTGAGTACACAGATTTTGATTGGCTTGGCCATTGGGGCCTTAGTCGGATATTTGTTTCCTGATTTTGGAGACAAGCTGAAGCCTGTTGGCGACGCTTTTTTACGGATGATTAAGATGATTGTCGTCCCCCTTATTTTCAGTACCCTCGTCATGGGGATTGCCGGTACGGGCGATTTTAAGAAGCTCGGACGCCTTGGGGGCAAGGCCATCATTTGGTTTGAATTTGCGACGACCATCGCCTTGGCCATCGGTCTGTTGGTCATGAATTTAGCAGAGCCCGGTGTGGGCGTTACCTTGTCGGCTTCGGCAGCCAATGCGTCTCATGCGGCAGCGGCCAGTCAGCACAGCGTCGACCTCGTCGACTATGCCGTTCATATTGTGCCCAGTAATATCATCGATGCCATGGCTCGTCAGGATATGCTGCAAATCATTTTCTTCGCCTGCTTCTTTGGCGTCGCCGTCGCTCATATCGGTGAAAAGGGCGAGCTGATCGTCGATTTTTGTCAGAGCGTGGCCGAAGCGATGTTCAAGGTAACGGCCTATGTCATGCACTTTGCGCCTCTCGGCGTCTTTGCCATGATTGCCTATACGGTCGGGAGTTACGGCATTGCCATGCTCATTCCCTTGGGTGAACTCATCGTAGCGGTGGCCGGTGCGACGACGTTGTTCATCTGTATTGTGGCCCTCATCGCCAGTGCTTTTACGCGAATCAATTTTTTCTGCGTCATCCATGCTTTGAAAGACATCCTCTTCTTAGCCTTTTCGACGGCCAGCAGTGAAGCCGCCCTTCCCGGTGCCATGAAGCGTTTGGAAGCTCTCGGTGTTCCTAAGTCCATCGTTACCTTTGTCATGCCGACGGGCTATTCCTTCAACCTTGACGGGTCGACGCTGTACAGTTCGGCCGGCATCTTGTTCATCGCCCAGCTCTACGGCATTCAGATGCCCCTTGAGCAGCAGCTGTTGGTCATGGTTACCCTCATGCTGTCGACGAAAGGGATTGCCGGCGTTCCCGGTGCCGGGATCATCGTCGTCGCTGCCACGGCTGCGGCCTTCAATCTTCCGACGGAAGGCGTGGCCATCTTGCTCGGCATCGACCGTATCTTGGACATGATCCGCACGATTTGCAACGTCTGCGGCAACTGCATGGCGACGGTCGTCGTTGCCTTTTGGGAAAAGGATTTAACGAAGGCTGATTTCTATAAAAATTATCGTGCGTTTCTAGAGGACAAAGAAGGCTAAACTTGCCAAGAGTTTCAATAGCAATACTAGACTAAATCTGTTATAATAATGGGGTAAACAAGTGATCCGTAAGGCATGTCTGACGGAAAACTTCATCGATGAGCCTCCGTGCTCTTCTGCAAAGGACTGTCTGCGCAGGCGAGGCGAAAGCACATAGTGATTATCCTAAGGTTCTGTGCTTTCACACAGAACCTTTTTTGTTTATTAAGGAGGAGACCTTATGGAAACGCGAGTCGCTTTAATCGGTATTATTGTCGGCAACCGCAATGAATCAACGAAGTTGAATGAAATTTTGCATGAATACGGTCAGTACGTCATCGGTCGCATGGGTGTCCCATACAAGGATAAAGACATCAACGTCATCAGTATCATTGTCGATGCGCCCCAAGACGTCATCAGCGCCATGTCCGGCAAAATCGGCATGATTCCGGAAGTCAGCACCAAGACGATTTATCCGCCTCTGCCGCAGTAGGAGGGACGTATGCTGAAAATTGCAATTTACGGTAAGGGCGGTATCGGCAAGTCGACCATGACCAGTAACCTGGCAGCTGCCTTTGCCTATTTGGGGAAGCGGGTCATTCAGATCGGCTGTGACCCCAAGGCTGATTCGACGTTCAATCTCCTCGGCGGCGAACCTTTGCTGCCGGTCATGAATTACCTCCGGGAGCACGACGAAGATCCCGAGTCGATTGAAGGTATTTCCCGCATCGGCTACGGCGGCATCCTCTGTATTGAAACGGGGGGACCGACGCCGGGATTGGGCTGTGCCGGCCGAGGCATCATCGCTACTTTTTCCCTCCTCGAAGATTTGGGACTCTTTGAAACGTATAAGCCGGACGTCGTCTTGTATGACGTCTTAGGCGACGTCGTCTGCGGCGGTTTTGCCGCGCCCATTCGCGAAGGCTATGCGGAAAAAGTCCTCATCGTCACGTCCGGCGAAAAGATGGCCCTCTATGCGGCCAACAACATCAATACGGCAGTCACCAATTTTGCCGACCGCAGCTATGCCAAGGTAGAAGGCATCATCTTCAATCGCCGCAATATTCCCGATGAAGACGCTAAAGTTCGTGCCTTTGCCGAAAAGGCCGGCCTCACCATCGTCGGCGATATTCCCCGCAGTGACGATATCAACCGTTATGAAGAATTGGGTCAGACCGTTATCGAAGGCAATCCGGAGCTGCCGATCAGCAAGATTTTCCTCGATTTGGCCCGTAATTTATTAGAAGACAAGGATTAAATATGACAGAAAGAAAACCTTTTGCCATTACGGTGCAGGACTTGGTCGCCCGCGGTCGGAATGATATTCCGGCAGAGCTGATCACGTCGACGCACCTCATCTATAATTCGCCGGCAGCGCTGGCATTTAACTCGCCCGGCGCCCAGGGCTTCGGCGTAAAAAGGGCGGGACTTTCCATTCCCGGCTCGGTCATGATTCTCATCGGTCCCGGCTGCTGCGGACGCAATACGACGATCCTCAGTGAAATGGGCGGTTACAGCGATCGATTTTTCTTCTACATCATGGATGAAACGGACATCGTCACCGGCCGTCATCTGAAGAAAATGCCGCAGGCCGTCTGTGAAGTCGTCGACAGCCTGCCGGAAAAGCCGTCGGTCGTCATGGTTTGCATGACCTGTGTCGACGCCTTGTTGGGAACCGACATGGAACGGGTCTGCCGCAAGGCGGAACAGGCTGCGGGACTGCCCGTCGTGCCCTGTTATATGTACGCTTTGACGCGGGAAGGGCGCAAGCCGCCGATGGTCGATGTCAGACGGGCCATTTATTCCCTCTTGGAAAAGGAACCCCGTCAGCGACGGACGGTCAACCTCTTGGGCTATTTTTCGCCCTTACAGGATGACTGCGAGTTTTACGATATTTTAAAGGCCATCGGGTTTAACCAGATCAATGAAATTTCCCGCTGTGCCGATTTTGCCGCTTACAAGGCAATGGCTCGGGCCAATGTAAACTTTGTCCTCAATCCGGAATCGCGGCTGGCCGCTCAGGATTTGGAACAGCGACTGGGCATTCCCAGCATCGAATTGACCCGCCTCTATCAGGTCAGTCAGATTCATAACCAGTATCAGGCCTTGGCCAAAGCCCTGGACGTGACCATTGATGATGAGCCTTGGCTGGAAAAGGCACGGGCCGTCGTCCATCGGATGCAGGAGAATTACAGCGGTACGACCGTTGCCATCGGCGAGATGCAGAACGGCAACGCCTATGAAATGGCCCTGGCTTTGACGCGATACGGATTCGTCGTCCGTGAAATCTATGCCAACCTCGGCCCCGACGACTTCGTTTATCTTCGCCATTTGGCTGAACTGAGTCCGGACACAAAGGTGTACTCCAATTTATCGCCGTCTATGCTGTATTACGAAGGCGATGATGTATCCATCGATGTAACCATCGGCAAGGATGCTGCATACTATCACGAACAGGCTGCCCACCTTCATTGGGACGAGGATATTCAGCCCTTCGGCTATGCCGGGGTCGTTTCCCTGCTGAACCGTTTGGAAGAAGTCCTCTTGGAAAGGAAGAAACGATGAGAGGTTTATGGAAATATATATCGCCCTTTGCACCGGATCAGTCCGGGGCGGCAGCTGTTCTCTATGGATTAGACGGCATCGTCGTCATCTGCGACGCCGGCGGCTGTGCCGGCAATATCTGCGGCTTTGATGAACCTCGCTGGTTCAGTGGCCGAAAGAGCGCCGTATTCAGCGCCGGACTGCGCGATATGGATGCCATTCTCGGCCGGGACGACCGGCTCGTTGAAAAACTCTGCGACGCTGCCGAAACGATCGATGCCTCCTTTGCGGCCATCGTCGGCACGCCGGTTCCGGCCGTCATCGGGACGGACTACCGGGCCCTCAAGCGAATGGCAGAAAAGAAACTCGATTTGCCGGTCATTACCATCGACACGACGGGCATGGACTATTACGACAAGGGCATTGAACATGCTTATGAAGCCTTGTTCCCGGCCTTTGCCGATAAGAGTCTGAAACCGGAAGCCGATACGGTCGGCATCCTCGGTGCCGTCCCCTTAGAGCTCATGCATCCCGGCGATATCGAATGGATCAGTCAAAGTCTGGCCGAAGAAGGTTGGAAGCAGATTTTATTGTTTGACGAAATCGACGATTACCGCAATGCCGGCAAGGCTACTCTCAATATGGTCGTGTCGCCGGCAGGCCTTAAGGCGGCCCGGTACTTAAAGGAAACCTTCGGCACGCCTTATGAGCTGCATTACTTCGGCCTCGAGGCCGTCGTCGACTTCGACGATAATTTATTTGCCGGAAAGAATGTTTTGGTCATCCATCAGCAGGCGGCGGCCTCGGCTATGGCGGCCATGGCCGAAGAAGCCGGAGCCGCACGTGTAATGACGGCGTCTTGGTTTATGGACAAGCCCGAAGCCCGGTATGAAAATCACGTCGTCTTGAAGGAAGAAGACGATTTGCGAGACCTTGCCGACAATGATAATTTTGACCTCATCCTCGGCGACTTGTATTATCGCCGGGCGCTGCCGAATTTCCACGGCCAATACGTAGATTTTCCGCATTTTGCCGTATCCGGGAGGGGATAAGATGAGGAGCGAACGGATCTGTGTCTTCGGCATCGTCCAAGGCGTCGGCTTTCGTCCTTTTGTCAGCCGCATTGCCGATGCCAACGGGATTTTCGGTTCGGTCTGCAATAAGGGCTCTTATGTGGAAATCATCGCTCAAGGTGATGAGGCGCAGCTGGCCGCTTTTCATGACGACTTGGAAAAAAAGGCGCCTGAACGGTCGTCGATCTTGAAGGTTGTTACGACGACGATTGATAGTCCGGCCTACGATGATTTTTCGATTATCGAAAGCGCCAGGGAAAAAGGCGATATTTTTGTGTCGCCGGACATCGCCATCTGCAAGGCCTGTCAGAAAGAGCTTTTTGACAAGAACGACCGCCGCTATCTCCATCCCTTTATCAACTGTACGGCCTGCGGGCCGCGGTTGACGATCCTTGATTCCATGCCCTACGACAGGGAGCGGACGAGTATGGGGGAATTTCCCATGTGCCCGGCGTGCGAGTACGAGTATACTCATGCCGAAACGAGGCGCTACGATGCCCAGCCCGTCTGCTGCAACGACTGCGGCCCTGAGGTCTACCTCTTGGACCGGTCCGAACGGGGGCGCGAGGCCATTACGGCGGCCCGGAAGGCCATCCTCGACGGGAAAATCGTCGCCATTAAGGGCATCGGCGGCTTTCACCTCTGCTGCGACGGACGAAACGAAGCGACCGTCGCCCTCCTGCGCAAGCGGAAGGGGCGGCCTGTAAAGCCTTTTGCCATCATGATGAAGGACGTCGACGCCGTTCGCCGGGAATGCCTCATTCCCGACGGGGCAGAAGATGTTCTCGACGGGCATCAAAAGCCGATTATCCTGCTGCCGAAGCGGGATGACCAGACGTTGGCGCCGTCTGTCGCGCCGGGCAATCCGTCCATCGGTGTCATGCTGCCTTATACGCCGCTGCACCTCCTGCTCTTTACCTATGACGACGGCCTGACCATGGTCGACAGTTTGGTCATGACCAGTGCCAATGAATCCGGCGCGCCCATTTGCCATAATGATGACGAAGCGCGGAAGGAACTGTCCGGCCTGGCTGACCTCATCTTGTCCCACAATCGTCGAATCCGCCTGCGGGCTGACGACTCGGTCATGGATTGGTACGACGGCAAGCCCTATATGATTCGCCGTTCGCGGGGCTATGCGCCGCTGCCTTTCTTCTATGGGAACGGGCAGGGAAAAGACGTGCTGGCCATCGGCGGCGAGCTCAAAAATTGCTTTTGCATTGGCCGCAATAATTTATTCTATCCGTCGCCCTATATCGGCGACATGAGCGATATACGCACCGTTCAGGCCCTGCGTGAATCGGTCGAGCGCATGGCGTCTTTATTGGAAGCCTCGCCGTCGGTCGTGGCCTGTGATCTCCATCCGGCGTACAACACGGCGGCCGTGGCCCGCGAATTGGGCCTTCCCGTCGTGACCGTCCAGCACCACTACGCTCATATCCTGTCCTGCATGGCCGAAAATGACTGTGAACAGCCCGTCATCGGCCTTTCCTTTGACGGGACGGGTTACGGCAGCGACGGGACGATTTGGGGCGGTGAAGTCTTGGTCAGCCGCCTTGATGGCTTTGACCGCGCCGCTTCCATCGAGCCTTTTTGGCAGCGCGGCGGCGACGTGTCGGCCAAAGAAGGCTGGCGCATTGCCGTCAGTCTTGTGGATGGATTGTGGACAGATCGGAAAGACGTTTCGACCATCGTCGAGACCTTGAAGCTCTGCCGGCCGGAAGAACTTTCGGCTCAATTTTTCCTGGCGGACCAGCAGATCAACAGCGTCATCTCGACCAGTGCCGGCCGCCTCTTTGACGGCGTCAGTGCCATCTTGGGCCTTTGCCGGTCGTCGACCTTTGAAGGTCAGGCAGCCATGACGCTGCAGTTTGCCGGGGAACAGTGGGAAGGGGAACACGGTCCCATTGATGTCGAGCCTGTTGAACCCATTGAAGGCGACGGACGGCTGTTGCTGCCGACGGCTTCGTTGGTTAAAGAGCTCGTTGAAAAACGCCTTTCCGGCGACGATCCCCATAAGCTTGCTTATGAATTTCACTGCCGATTGGCCGGCATGGCCGTCGGTGCCTGCGAGGCAGTACGCGGTCAAACGGGACTTGAAACGGCTGCCTTAAGCGGCGGCGTCTTCCAAAACCGCCTGCTCCTGCGCCTTTGCGACGAAGCACTGCAACAGCGGGGCTTTACGGTTTTGAAGCACAGCCTGGTGCCGCCCAACGACGGCGGCATTGCCCTGGGACAGGCGATATATGCGATGTATCACGATACTTTTAAATAGATGAAGGAGGGGTTATCATGTGTGTAGGTTTACCCGCACGTGTTATGAAAATACAGAATGGAATGGCGCTCGTCGATGCGTCCGGAGCGAAACGGGAAGTATCGGCAGCCTTGATCGATGAATTGGATCCCGGCGATTACGTCATGGTCCACGCCGGCATGGCCATCGCTAAGATTACGGCCAACGATGCCGATGAAACCGACGACATTCTGGAGGACTTGGATTGATGGCAGAAGGGAAGAAGCGGACGGCTCTCGATATTATTCAGAATTACGACGGGCCGAAAATCCGCATTATGGAAGTCTGCGGGACGCATACCCACGAAATCTTTCGCCTCGGCATTCGCCAGATTCTGCCGAAACAGGTCGACGTCATTTCAGGACCGGGCTGCCCGGTCTGCGTTACGCCCGTCGGTTATATCGACCAGGCCTTGTGGCTGGCCCTTGAAAAGGGCGTTACCATCTGCACCTTTGGCGACTTGGTCCGCGTTCCCGGCACGTCGATGAGTTTGGCCGACGCCCGCAGTAAGGGAGCCCACGTTGAAATCGTTTACTCGCCGATCGATGCCTATGAATACGCCAAGGCTCATCGAGATGAAGAAGTCGTCTTCTTAGCCGTCGGCTTTGAAACGACGACGCCTCCGTCGTGCCTGGCCGTCAAACAGGCGATGGCTGACGGGCTGACCAATTTCTCCTTGTTGACGGCCAATAAGACCATGCCTATGGCCTATGAAGCCATGAAGGGCAGTGCCGATGCCTTCTTGTATCCCGGCCACGTCGATGCCGTCATGGGCACCAAGGCCGGTGAAGCTATGGTTAAAGAAGGAATGTCCGGCGTCGTCGCCGGCTTTACGGCCAAAGAACTGCTCACGGCCTTTGCCGTCATCTTGGCTAAGTTCCCCCAAGGGAAGCCTTTCTTTAAAAACTGTTATCCTCGGGTCGTCACCGAGGAAGGGAGTCGCTCGGCTCAGGCCTTGATGGACGAATATATGGAACCCTGCGATTCGGAATGGCGCGGTTTAGGCGTCATCCCCAAGTCGGGCTTACAGCTGCGGGAGGCATTTTCTGCCTGTGATGCCCGTAAGAAATACAGCATTCCGAAGATGGACGGCAAAGCCAATCCGGGCTGCCGCTGCGGCGACATCCTGAAAGGCCAGTGCAAGCCGCCGGAATGCCCCTTATTTGGAAAATTATGTACGCCGGAACACCCGGTCGGCGCCTGCATGGTGTCCCACGAAGGTGCCTGCTCGGCCTATTATTTATATGGAGGAAATGCCCATGAGTGACCTTATTACCTTAGCACACGGCGCCGGCGGCAAGCAGACGGCGGAACTCATTGACCGCGTCTTTAAAGCTCATTTTTCGAATCCCCAGTTTACCGGGGACGATGCAGCGGTCCTGCCTGTTGGCGGGACGAATCTCGCTTTTACGACGGACGGCTTCATCGTGTCGCCGCCTGAATTTCCCGGCGGCAATATCGGGAAATTAAGCATCTGCGGGACCGTAAACGACTTGTCCTGCATGGGCGCTAAGCCCCTTTATTTATCGTGCGCCTTCGTCATTGAAGAAGGTTTTCCCATGGAAAAAGTCGAAGCTTACGCCAAGGCCATGGCCGAAACGGCAGCCGAAGCCGGCGTGCGCATCGTTGCCGGTGATACCAAGGTTGCCGGCAAGGGACAGGTCGACCACCTCTTCATTACGACGACCGGCATCGGTCAGATCATGGACGGTGTCCAAACTTCGGGCACCCTGGCGAAACCGGGCGATGCCATCATCGTCAGCGGCGACGTCGGCCGTCACGGCTGCACGATCCTCCTCGAACGGAACCAATTCGGCATCGATGCCGATGTGACCAGTGACTGCGCCCCCTTATGGGGAACGGTCGAAAGCATGCTCAACACGACCAAGGACATCCACGTCATCCGCGATGCGACTCGCGGTGGTGTCGGCACAGTCCTCTATGAAATTGCCGCTCAAAGCAACGTCGGCATCCACTTGGACAGCCAGTCCATCCCCGTCGATCCCGCCGTCCGCGGCGTCTGCGGCATGCTGGGCTTAGAACCCTTGTATCTGGCCTGCGAAGGCCGTCTGGTCATCGTTGCCCCGAGGGATGTGGCTGACGATATCGTCGCTGTCCTGCGTAAGGGAAAATACTCGCAAAATGCAGCCATCATCGGCGAAGTCACGGCCGACCAGCCGGGCCGCGTCGTCATGCGCACGGAAATCGGTGCCGAAACATTGCTGCCGCCGCCGGGCGGTGAATTGCTGCCCCGCATTTGTTAAGTTGGAGGTACGGGAATGATATACGAAAACGAAGTCAATCCGCCCCAGGCGCGGCGGTATAACCATGTAACGCCCGATGGGGCCAATATTGCCATTGGCAAGGCGTCCTTCCCCAAGCCCTTCTATATCGGCCTGCAGTACGCTTCGCCGGCTCGCGGTCATTGGACCATTGCTCATTCTCCGATGCTCATTCCCGGCTGCCATGAAATTTATGTCTGCTGCGCCTGCTGCCTCCACGGCGTCGTCTTGTCGGCTGATGAAGTGCCTGAAGGGGCCGGCCGTTTCTCCATGGTTACCCTGACCAATGAAAATTTGATCAAGGGCAATCTGGAAGAAATGATGATCGACGGCATTGCCCACATCATCGACGAACTGCCGGAACGGCCGAAGTGCGTCGAAGGCTTTACGAGCTGCATGCAGCACTTCCTGCATATCGACCTCAACGTCGTCTACGGGACCCTGCGCGAACGCTATCCCGATATCGACTTCATCGACGGCTATATGATTCCGACCTTGCAGCGCCGCTACTCGCCGGACGTCCTCGGTCGCCGTCAGCTCATGCGGGCCGTTCAGCCTCTGCCGCGAAAGAAGGCCGTCAATTACGTCGTCAATTACTATCCGGTCGACGCCGATAATGAATTGAGCGTCATGCTTCGCGACGGCGGCTACGATATTCACGACTTTGCCGACTGCCAGACGTACGAGCAGTATAAGGCTATGGGCGAATCGGAAGCCAACATTTATTTTCTGGAAAACTCCGAGCCGGCGGCCAAGGACATGAAGCGGCGCTTGAAACAAGAAGCTCTCTATCTGACTTATTCTTATGACTATGCCGTCTTGCGGCAGAATTTGCAGACCGCAGCCGACGCCTTCGGCCTTGCCATGCCCGACTGCGACGCCTATGAACAGGAAATCGAAGCCAAGGCCAAGGCCCTCCTCGAAGAAGTGGGTTCGACGCCCATTGCCATCGACTATACGGCGACGCCGCGTCCTTTGGGTCTGGCCAAGTTCCTCTTGACGCACGGCTTCCATGTTTATGCCGTCTACCTCGATAAGATTTTACCGGGGGAAAAGGAGGCCTTTGACTTCTTGCAGAAGGAATATCCTGATCTCGAACTGCGGTCGGCCATGCACTTTAAGCGGGGCCTCCTGCCGCGGGATGATAGTAAAAAATTCGGCAAGGTCCTGGCTATCGGTCAGATGGCGGCTTATTTTACGGATACGAAGTATTTTGTTAACCTCATCGAAAACAGCGGCCTCTACGGTTACGTCGGCCTTTCAAAAATCCTCGACTGGATCGGCGAGGCCAATGCCGCAGAAAATCCGAAGATGCGGGAAATTATTCAGATAAAAGCCTGGGGGTGCCACGGATGAAACAAGCACAGCGCGTCTTATCGACGTATGCCGTCGACATGTTCGGCATCGCTTCGTCCCTTTATGAATTAGGCGGCCTCATCGTCATGCACGATGCATCAGGCTGCAACTCGACGTACGATACGCACGACGAACCGCGGTCGTACGACACACAGAGCATGGTCTATATTTCAGGCCTCAATGAAATCGATACCATTCAGGGCAATGACCAGCGACTCATCGACGACATCGCCGAAGCTGCCGAAGCGGCCCGGCCCTATTTCATCGCCATCGGCGGCAGTCCTATGCCAAATGCCATCGGCACTGACTTTAAAGCCATCCAGCGCTTAGTTGCGGACCGGACCGGTCTTCCGACCTTAGGTTTTCGCACCGACGGCATCCACAGCTACCTGCCCGGTGCCGGCGGGGCCTACGTTTGGCTGGCTAAGCAGTTTGTCAAACCGGCCTCGAAAAAGCCGGAGCTTCCGGCGAAACGGGTCAACCTTTTAGGACTGACACCTCTCGACTTTTCCGTCGTCGGCAATGCGACGACGCTGAAACAGATCGTGACCGACGCCGGTTTTACGATTCAGAGCTCATGGTCTATGGGCGATACCCTGGACGGCCTTGCGACGGCAGCGGATGCCGACGTCAATGTTGTCGTCTCGTCGACGGCCTTTTACCTGGCTCAGTACCTCCGCGACACCTACGGGATTCCCTATGTTGTCGGCATTCCCATGGGCGAGAAGGGGACGGCCGATTGGCTGGAAGCCCTGCGAAAGGGCGATTCTTCTTATGTGACCGGCCTTACGGGAGACGAAGAATACGTCAAGGCTCAGTATGCTTTGGCCGACCTCAATGCTTGGAAGACGGAACAGGCTTACGACGACACGCCCTGCGACGTGCTGGTCATCGGCGAACCGGTCTATCTCCGGTCGATGAAGGCCTTCCTTGAAGCTGAAATGGGTGTTGAAAAGGTTCGCCTGCTCTGCCCCTTATCCGATGCCCCGCAGTGGCTCTTAAAGGATATGGAAGTGGCCAGCGTCGAAGCCGTTATCCGTCAGGAATGCTGCAAGGCGCGGCGAGTCATTGCCGATCCGATTTATGCTCGGTTACTGCCGGATGAGCCTGATAAATTTATTTCCATGCCTCACGAAGCCTATTCCGGCCGTCACTATCACGACGATATGCCTATTTTTGTCGGCCCGTCGTTTACGGCATGGATGAAAGATAAACTGAAATAAGAAGGAGACTGACTATGCGGAAATTTGCCATTTATGGAAAAGGCGGCATTGGGAAATCGACGACGACGGCTAACGTGTCGGCGGCCTTGGCATCGATTGGAAAAAAAGTCGTCCAAATCGGCTGCGACCCGAAAGCCGATTCGACGCTGAATCTGCTCCATGGCGAACCGGTCATGCCGGTCATGGATTACTACCGCCAATATACGGAAGGTCCCGACTTTGAACACATCGGACGCGAAGGCTACGGCGGCGTCTTCTGCATCGAAACGGGCGGCCCGACGCCGGGCCTTGGCTGCGCCGGAAGGGGCATCATCGCTACCTTCGACCTCATCGATGAGCTGGAAGTCTTTGAAAAACTTTCGCCGGACGTCGTCATGTACGACGTCTTGGGCGACGTCGTCTGCGGCGGCTTTTCAGCGCCGATCCGCGACGGTTATGCCGATGAAATCTTTATCGTCACGTCGGGGGAAAAGATGGCCCTCTATGCGGCGGCCAATATCTTTAAAGCCGTAGAAAATTTCAAGAGCCGCGGTTACGCTCAGGTAAAAGGGCTTATCCTCAATCGCCGCAACGTCGACGATGAGTATGAAACGGTCAAGGCCTTTGCCGATGAACACGGCCTGCCCATCGTGGCCGACATTCCCCGCAGCAAGGAAATCCAGTATTATGAAAACAAGGGAATGACTGTCGTCGAAGGCGATCCCGAGCTGCCCGTAAGCCGTATTTACCGCGATTTGGCGCAGCGGCTGCTCGAAGTATAGAAAGGAAGTTATGGCATGGGGATGAATGATACGCCGTCAGGCGAACGGACTCATATCGGATTTTTCGGCCGCCGCAATGCCGGTAAGTCGAGTGTCGTAAACGCCGTTACCGGCCAAAATCTGTCTATCGTATCGGATACCAAGGGGACGACGACGGACCCCGTTTACAAGGCCATGGAACTCCTGCCTTTGGGACCGGTGGTTATCATCGACACGCCGGGGATCGACGACGTCGGTGCCCTCGGGGAAGAACGGGTGCGCCGGACGAAGCAGGTCCTCAATAAGACCGACATTGCCGTCGTCATCGTCGACGGGACGGAAGGACTGGCCCAGGCTGACGAAGAAGTATTGAGCCTCATTCGGAGTAAGGGTCTGCCTTATCTCATCGTCTATAATAAGGCAGACCTTTCGACGAAACCGGCTCAGGCCGATGATAATGCCGTCCATGTCAGCGCCCTGACCGGCGACGGCATCCATGAATTGAAGGAAAAACTGGCCCGGCTGAAGCCGACTGAAGCCGAGGCTCCCATCGTCAGCGACCTCATTGACCGCGGTGATATGGTCGTCCTGGTCGTGCCCATCGACTCGGCAGCGCCTAAGGGACGCCTCATCCTGCCCCAGCAGCAGACAATCCGTGAAATCCTCGACAGTAACAGTGCGGCCATCGTCGTCAAGGAAGATGAACTGCCCCATACCTTGTCCTGTTTTACGAAAAAGCCGTCGTTGGTCATTACGGACAGTCAGGTCTTTGGCAGAGTCTCGGCCGATACGCCGGACGATATTCGCCTGACGTCCTTTTCAATTTTAATGGCTCGCCATAAGGGCCTCTTGGAATCGGCTGTCCGCGGCGTCACCGCCGTCGATAAACTGAAAGACGGCGACAAGGTTCTCATTGCCGAAGGCTGTACGCACCACCGCCAATGCGACGATATCGGGACGGTCAAGATTCCGCGCTGGTTGAAGGAGTATACGGGCAAAGACATCTCGATTGAAACATCCAGCGGCCGCGATTTCCCTGAAGACTTGTCGCCTTATGCCTTAGTCATTCACTGCGGCGGCTGCATGCTCAACGGTCGGGAAGTGGGGTACCGCATGAAAACGGCTGTCGATCAGGCCGTTCCTATTACCAACTACGGCATTGCCATCGCCTATATGAAAGGCATCCTGCGGCGGAGTCTGAGTGTCTTCCCCGACTTGCAGGAACTCCTGCCGGACGATTAAGACCGGCTTTTTCGGGGAGACACTCGATAAAAAACAGCCGGCATCGAGCCGGCTGTGAGGTGTATGTATGGCAAACTTATCGCTTAAGCTTGAACAAAAAACGAAATTGATGCAGGTCCAGCGCCTGACGATTCAGCTTTTGGCCCTCCACGGTCAGGAGTTAATGGATTTTCTTCAGGAACAGGTAACGGATAATCCACTACTCGACATCCGCTACCATGACGTCCGCGGTGCCGGTGATAAAAACGAAAAGCCGATCGACAATATTAAAAGCCGCAGTGCGTCCCTCGAATCGCAGCTCATGGCTCAGCTCCGCGTCGTGTCCGTGCCGCGGCCGATTCTCTTGGCGGCGGGCCTGGTCATCGGTTCTCTCGACGAGAAAGGCTTTTTCCAAGGCGACTTGTCTTCCTTAGGCGACGGCTACGGCCTTTCGGAAGAAGACCTGGAAAAAGGCCTGGAACTCGTCCAGACCTTTGATCCGCCGGGCATCGGAGCCCGAAACATTTGTGAAGCCCTGCTTATCCAGACGCGGCGCCGCAGCGACGGGCCGCCCAAGACAGAAGAACTCTTGACCCGGCACTATGACGATTTCCTGCGGGGGAAGTGGTCGAAAATCCAGCAGGGGTTGGAGTTATCGGATAAGGATTTGCGAGATATTCGCGACTTTTTGAAAACCTTGTCCCTTCAGCCGGCCGGCCAGATCGAGCAGGATGAAGTCTACATTCGGCCTGACGTCGAAATCTATCTTGACGAGGGAGGAACATTGGCTTTCCGCTGGCTGGAAGAGCTTCCCGACGTCTATTTTCGTGACGATTTATACGCCGAGTATGGAGCCCAGAAAGATAAGAAAACCCTGGCTTATATCCGCAAATCCCGGAGAGCTTTTAACGATTTGGCGTCGGCTTTGGCCTATCGCCGCTTGTCCATTGAACAGGTTATGACCTGTCTCTTGACTCGTCAGGAAGGCTATTTTCTCCACGGTCAGCCTTTGGAGCCGCTGCGCCAAAAGGACATTGCCGAGGAAACGGGTCTCAGTACGGCGACGGTAAGCCGCGTCTGCCGCAACCGGTACGCCCTGTTTGACGGTAAGGTATACGGGCTGCAGTCCTTTTTAGCTACGGCTTACAGCCGTCAGCGCGAGGACGAGGACTTTGTTTCCGATAAGGCCATCATGAAGAAAATTCAGGCGCTTATCGCAAACGAGGACAAGGAGCATCCTTATTCGGACCAGGACGTGGCCGACTATTTTTCGGCCATCCATATTACCATAGCCCGGCGGACGATTACCAAGTTCCGGCAAAAATTAAATATTCCCAACAGCAATATCCGGCGCCGATGTCGATGAGGCCCCTTACGGCCGCATCTTATTGAAGATGGTCTGCCGCGATACGTTGAGCAGTTTGGCTATATCCTTTTGGCTATAGCCTTTTTCTTGAAGCTCTTCGATGAGGATTTGCTGGATGGTCACTTCTAACTGCTTCATGTTGAGGGTAAGAGACGCCGTGTCGAGGAGGGCGTCTTTTTTATTTTGGTCGGCAATGTCGAAGAGGGCATCGTAGGACTTATCCAAGGTGTCGCCAAAGATGAAGTAGCGCAGGGCGACGCTGTGGAGCTCGCGGATGTTGCCCCACCAGTTGTGCTGGACGAGGACTTTTTTTAAGGCCGGACTGAGGTGGCATTTTTGATGACTTAAGGTTTCGACGAAGTGGGTGAATAAGTAGAGGATGTCGTCAGGCCGATCGTTTAACGGCGGCAGATTCAGCCGCAGGGTGTTGATGCGGAAGTATAAGTCGCGGCGGAATTCGCCGGCTTCGACTGAGGCGATGAGGTCGGCGTTACCGGCCGAGATGATGCGGATGTCGAGGGGGATGACGTAGTCCGAGCCGAGGCGCATGACCTGTTTCGTCTCCAAGACGCGCAGCAGTTTCGATTGGATGCTGGGGGCCATGCTGTTGATTTCGTCAAGGAAAATCGTTCCCTTGTGGGCCATTTCAAAGAGGCCGGCCTTGCCTTCTTTTCGGGCGCCCGTGAAGGAGCCGCTGACGTAGCCGAAGAGTTCGCTTTCGAGGAGGTCCGTCGTCAGGGCGGCGCAGTTGATGGCTACGAAGGGCCCGTTGCGGCGGTCGCTGGCGTTGTGGATGCTTTGGGCGAAGAGTTCTTTCCCCGTGCCGCTTTCGCCTTGAATCAGGATGGGGGCGTTGTATTCGGCCATAATGGCGGCTCTCTGAATGACTTTTTTCATGTTGCCGTCGACGGTCTTGATGTCGTCGAAGTGATGTCGGGCCGTCATGCCGGTTTTGGTCAGCTTATAGCGGATATTTTTTTCCAGTCGCTGCAGCTCTGTGACGTCGCGGAGGGTCATGATGTAGTGGGAGCTGCTGTCCATGAGAAAGAAGTCAGAGTTGGCGATGAGGGTATAGGGCGGACGGCGGATGATCGTTTCGTGGAAGGACGGTTTGTTCCCTTCAACCCAGTCCGGGAAGATATCGCGGATATTTTTCGTCGTCGCCGATACGCCCAGAAAGTCGGCAGCCCTTTTGTTGAGATGGGAAATGGTGCCGCCTGTGGAATAGAGGATGATGCCGTCGGTGACGTGGGATAAGATGGACGACATCATGGACAACTGCTGATTGTCCTTTTCTTTGAATGACAGCAATTCTTGGGCGTAGAGCAGGACCGACAGCATCGTCGATTCGCTGGGTTTGATGGAATAAATCGGCATCTGGCTGGGATTGGCGATTTGGGGCAGGAGGGGACAGCCGACGATGGCCGTGTCGGCCGTGACCGGTATCTGCCGCACCCGTTCGAGGAGTTCCAAGTGAGTCTTATCGAGGCTGTATCGGGGATAAAATACGATTTTCTCTGACAATTCCGGCGGACAGGCTTCCCTGTTGAACATGAAGTTTTCATTGAGCAGCAAGTGAATTTTTTTGTAATTCGGGGCAATGGCCCGCAGGGCATAGAGGGCGTCGTTGGTCGAGCTGTACAGACAGAGGATGGGAATGGTGTCGATGGCCTTGGTCAGTATCTGGTGGGCGCCGCTGGTGGTGATGATGACCTTGGTTCCTTTTTCGACCAGGGCGTGGGCTTGGGCGACGAGGTTGGGAAAATCGATGATTTCTACGTCGATGATGAAGTGGTGTTGTTCTAATTTCTCCTTATATGTGTCTAAGATGGTGTGAACCATCTGCTGCATGGAAAGGTCGGAAATCAGAAAGGCAATTCTATCCATAAGTTTCTCCTTTTAATTTCATTAAAAATTACCGAAAAGTTCTCCTTCTATCATAAAAAAATATGAAGAGAATGTAAAGTATGTAACGAATTTTTTACATATCTGGAATATCAATTAGCTTATCAATATGAAAAAATGGCTTAAATTCGATAACGTCATAGTTGGCATGATTATTTCATATATATTGTTGAACAGATAAATGAACTGATTCAACGAATGAGGAGGTATGAATTATGAAAAAATTATTGTCCGGTGACGAAGCCATCGCCAGAGGCTTATATGAAGCCGGCGTTTCCTTTGCTTCGGCTTATCCCGGTACGCCGAGTACGGAAATCTTGGAAAACGTCTCGACTTATGATGGCATGTACTCTGAATGGGCCCCGAATGAAAAAGTTGCTATGGAAGCGGCTATCGGCGCTTCGATGTCCGGTGTCCGCTCCTTCGCCGCCATGAAGATGGTTGGTGTCAACGTAGCGGCTGACCCGCTGTTTACGTTCTCCTACTTAGGCATGAACGGCGGTTTTGCCTTCGTATCGGCTGACGATCCGGGCATGCATTCGTCCCAGAATGAACAGGACAACCGCAATTATGCCAAATTCGCTAAAATCGCCATGTTTGAACCGTCGGACTCTCAGGAATGCATCGACATGACCAAAGAAGCCTATCGTGTCAGTGAAAAGTACGGCGTTCCCATGATGATCCGCATGACGACCCGCGTCTGTCATTCGAAGAGCCTCGTTGAAGAAAGTGACCGTGTAGAGGTTCCGGCCGTTCCTTATAAGAAACAGCGCGAAAAGATGGATGCTGTACCGGCTATTTCCAAACAGCGCCGCTACGTCGTCGAAGAACGGGAACAGAAACTGAAAGAATACGCTGAAGAATGTCCCTTTAACGTCGTCGAAATGCACGATACGAAGATCGGCATCATCTCCGCCGGCTCGGCTTATATGTATGCCAAAGACGCTTTGGGCGACAAGGCTTCCTATTTGAAACTCGGCTTTACCTACCCCTTGCCGATGAAGAAAATCAAAGCCTTTGCCGATTCCGTCGATGAACTGTACGTCGTCGAAGAACTCGATCCCTTCATGGAAGAACAGATTCGTCAGGCCGGCATCCCCTGTCACGGCAAAGATGTCATCCCCAAGATTGACGAACTCAACCCCAATATCGTTGCCGAAGGTATTTTGAAAGAAAAGGCAGAAGGCTTCGACGTTCCCGATACCTTATTCGTACCTCGTCCGCCGGCTCTCTGCGCAGGCTGTCCGCACCGCGGCTTCTTCTACGAACTGGGCAAACGGAAAGATACGGTCATGATCGGCGATATCGGCTGTTATGCCTTAGGCGGCGCGGCTCCCCTCAATGCGAAAGACCTGGCGGTCTGCATGGGCAGTGCCTTCTCCGTCGGCCACGGCTTCAGCCACGGCTTTGAACTGAGTGATCAGAAGAAACGCGTCGTCGGCTGCATGGGCGACTCGACCTTCTTCCATACGGGCATCAACTCCCTGACCGAAGTTGCCTACAACGGTTCCAATACGATCTGCGTCATCTTGGATAACCGCATCACCGGCATGACGGGTCATCAGGAAAATCCGGGCACGGGCTACAATATCAAAGGCGAACCGGCTACCCTCATCGACATCGAAACGGTCGTCAAAGCCTTGGGTATTAAGAACGTCCGCACGGTCAATCCGCTGGACCTCAAAGTCATGAAAGAAACCCTCGACTGGGCGTATGCTATCGAAGACGAACCGTCGGTCATCATCACCAAGTGGCCCTGCGTCCTCAAGAAGTTCTCCAAAGAAGATAAAGAAGAATTTGACCTCGATATGACGCCGTGTGCCGTCGATACGGAAGTCTGCATCGGCTGCAAGAAGTGCTTGTCGACAGGCTGCCCGGCTCTGCGCTTCGACAATGAAGCAAAGAAATCCGGTATTTCTGAAACGGACTGCGTCGGCTGTACGGTTTGCATGCAGGTCTGCCCGGTTCATGCTATTTACAAGAAGGGGGATAAATAATATGTCAGACGTAAAGAGCGTACTCTTCGTCGGTGTCGGCGGTCAGGGTACTATATTAGCCAGTAAGATTTTAACCATCGGCCTCATTGAAAACGGCTACGATGTAAAAATGTCGGAAGTACACGGCATGAGCCAGCGCGGCGGCAGCGTCAGCACGCAGGTCCGCTTCGGTGAAAAAGTCTATTCGCCCATCATCGGCGAAGGCTCGGCAGATATCCTCATTTCCTTCGAAGAAATGGAAGCGGCCCGCTATGCCAAGTTTCTCAAAAAAGACGGAAAGATGGTCGTCAATAAGATGCAGATTCCGTCCCTGCCGATTCTGTCCGGTGCCTGTTCGTATCCGGAAGGAATCTTAGAAGAATTACAAAAACGCGTACCGATTACCATTGTCGACGCAACGAAGATTGCGACGGACCTCGGGAATCCAAAAAGCGCCAACGTCGTCCTCTTAGGGTCTCTTATCGGGTCCTTGGGACTGCATAATATCGATTGGAAGGCGATTATTGCCAAGGTAGTAAAACCTGCTTTTGTCGATATTAATTTAAAGGCTTTCGATGCCGGTATGGCCGCTGTATAATAGAGTGTGTGCTAGAGTAAAATGCCAGGCATGAAATGAAGTGCCTGGCATTTTTGGCACCCAAGGAGGAAGAAACACCATGCAACCTACGACAAAAGTACCAGAAGCAGCATCTCTTCGTTCGCGTTTATTCGGTCAATCCTATGAAATGTATGCACAGGCGGCGGGCATCACCGTCGACGAATGGAAAGAAGAAACGAAATTCAGCGGCATCGACCTCGGCTGGGTTATCCTGTGCGTCGGCATGTCTTTAGGGGCGGGAATCGTTTTTCTGCCCATCCAAGTCGGGTTATCCGGTTTACTTATCTTTGCTCTCGTCGCCATCGTCGGTTATCCGATTGCCTATGCTCATCAAAAATTGTATTTGAATGTCTTGGCAGAAGCTCCTCAGTGTGAGGATTTTGCAGGTATCATTTCCGGTTATTTGGGAAAAAACTGGGGTTTCTTCCTGGGTGCTCTATACTTCGTCTTTACGACGATTCTCCTCTTCTTGTATTCTACAGCGTTGACGAATGACAGTTCGTCCTTCTTAATGACCTTCGGCGTTACGGAATCGCCCTTAGTCGATAATATGTTTTATGGCGTAGCCCTCATTTCCTTCTTGGTCCTCATTGCGTCCCAAGGGGAAAAGCTGCTCATGAAGATCTCGTCGGGCATGGTCTTTACCAAAGCCCTGGTCATTGCGGCTCTCGGCATCATCATGATTTCCCACTGGGATCTGGCCAATGTCCTGATTCCGCCTGATGCCTGGTACGTCATTAAAAACTTTATCATCATGCTGCCCTTCATCGCCATGTCGATTGAATTCTTCGTAGCCCTCGGTCCGGTCGTCATTTATTTCCGCTCTAAAACGGATAATAAGGTCGTCGCCCATTATCGAGCCATGCGAGTTTATAACAGGGCGTACTTATTCTTAGTCGGATTGGTCGTGTTTTACACTATTTCTTTTAATCTGGCTATCGATCATGACCAGGCTGTCGTCGCCTATACGGCTAATATTTCGGCCTTGGCTCTGGCTGCGCAGAACATGGACGGCGCCTTGATTAAGATCTTAAATTTGATTTTAAACATTTTCGCAGTGGTTACTGCTTTCTTTGCCATGTTCCTCAGCTTCCGCGATGCCTGTACGGGGATCGTTTTGAACTTGCTGAAGCGGTTCATGAATGCCGATGCCATTCCGAAAAAGGCGATTACCTATGCTACCAGCCTGTGCTGCATCATCCTCTGCTGGGGCGTCATCGTCCTCAATGTTCCCATCTTGAAATTCACCCCGATTTTAGGCGGTCTCATCGGCATCATCGCCTGTTTCCTGCCGACCTACTTAGTCATGAAGCTGGATATCTTTAAAAAATACCGCACGTGGCGGTTGGTTCCCATCGTGCTTATGGGATTCATTCTCCTCATTTCACCGCTCATTTCGTTATGGTAAACTTTCGTTGTATAAAGGAGTGACTCTTATGGCTTCCCAAGAAATGTACCGTTTAGGTTCTCAAAGTTCGGTTATCCGCGAACTCTTTGCTTATGGTCAGGAACAGAGTAAAATCGTCGGTAAAGATAAAGTGTTTGACTTCAGTATCGGCAATCCCACCGTTCCGGCTCCGTCCTGTATTAAAGAAGCAATTGAAGATATCCTCGCCACCCGCGAGTCGGCAGCGATTCACGGTTATACGGCAGCTTCCGGTGATCTCAGCGTTCGCCAAGGCTTGGCGGACTACATGAATCGGACCTATCAGGCCGGCGTCGAAGCTTCTCATTTCTATATGACCTGCGGCGCTGCCGCCTCCTTGACAGTTACCTTAAAGGCCCTCGTCGAAGGCCCGGACGATGAAGTTATCGTCATTGCGCCCTTCTTCCCGGAATACTCGGTATTTATCGCCAATGCCGGCGCTAAGGCCGTCGTTGTTCCGCCTGATACGGAACACTTCCAGATTCCTATGGAGGCCCTTGAAAAGGCCCTCACGCCGCATACGCGGGCTATCATCGTTAATTCGCCGAATAATCCGTCGGGCGTCGTCTATTCGAAAGAAACCTTTGAAAAACTCAGTGCCTTATTGACTAAGAAATCGGCAGACATCGGCCACGCCATCTACCTCATTGCCGATGAACCGTACCGCGAAATCATCTATGACGGACTCCCCATTTTATACGTCCCTCATATCTATCAGAATACCATCGTCTGCTATTCGTACAGTAAGTCCCTGAGCCTTCCCGGCGAACGTATCGGCTACATCCTCGTTCCGCCCAGTGCTGAAAAAGCGGCTGAAGTCTATACGGCTGTCTGCGGTGCCGGCCGGTCCATGGGTTTCGTCTGCGCACCCCATCTCTTCCAGGATGTCATCTTAAAGTGCATGGGCCAGACGTCGGACATGAATGTCTATGATGAAAACCGTAAATTGTTATATAATGGACTCAAAGAAATGGGCTATGACTGCGTATATCCCAGCGGCGCTTTCTATCTCTTCGTTAAGTCGCCCGAGGCTGATGCCAAGGCTTTCTCCGACAAGGCTAAAGCTTTGAACCTCCTCATCGTACCGGCAGACAGCTTTGGCTGCCCGGGCTATGTACGGATTTCCTACTGTGTCGAAGCCGACATGATTAAGCGCTCCTTCCCGGCGTTCCGGCAGCTCATCGCCCAATACCAAGAAAAGAGGTAAACAATTATGAACGTATACGACGAGTACAAAGCGAAATGCTGCAGTGCCGACCAGGCCGTCAAGCTGGTAAAAGACGGTGACTGGGTCGATTACAGCATGAGCTGTGCTTATCCGACGGCCCTCGACAAGGCCTTGGCCCGGCGCCGTGACGAATTACAGGATATCAAGGTGCGCAACGCCATTTCCTGCCATCCCGTCGCGATTTTGGAAGCCGATCCGGAAAACAAGACCTTTACGTACAATCTGTGGCACTGCTCCGGCGTCGACCGGCAGTATCTCGATGCCGGCCGGGCTTATCACGAACCGATGCTCTTCCGCGACTGCGGCTCCTATTACCGCCGGGGCTTTGCACCGGTCAACGTGGCCATGATTACCGTAGCTCCCATGGATAAGCAGGGCAACTTTTCCTTTGGCCTCACCAACGGCTGTCAGCAGGAAATGCTCGACGCTGCCGAACACATCATCGTTGAAGTCAATCCTAAAATGCCGACCGTCTTCGGCATGGGCAACGATCACATCCACATCTCGAACGTCGACGCCGTCATCGAAAGCGATGAACCCGTCGGCCTTGCCCCGAACCGCGAACCGGCAGATATCGACAAGGAAATTGCCGGCAAAATCTTCCCCTATCTCCATGACGGCATTACCCTACAGCTCGGTATCGGCGGCATGCCCAATGCCTTAGGCATCCTCATTGCCGAATCGGACTTGAAGGATCTCGGGATGCATACGGAACTCATGAGTGACGGCTATCTCAACCTCTATAAGGCCGGGAAGATCACCAATGATAAGAAACCCTTCCAGCGAGGGAAGGGCGTGTTCTCCATCTGCATGGGCTCGCAGGAACTGTACGACTTCCTGGATCACAACCAGGACATCCTGTCGGCACCGATGTACTACGTCAACAACCCGGAAACGATTCGCCAGCTCGACGATTTCATTTCGATCAACAGTTGCATTGCCGTCGACCTCTACGGTCAGGTCTGCTCCGAATCGGCCGGCACCCGCCATATCAGCGGTACGGGTGGTCAGCTCGACTTCGTCACCGGCGCTTACGCTGCCGAACACGGCAAGGCCTTCCTGGCCATGCAGTCCAGCCGCGTCGACCGCAAGGGCAAACGCCATTCCAACATCCTGCCGAAGTTTACGGGCGGCGACATCATCACGACGCCTCGGACCCAGGCCCCGTACATCGTAACCGAATACGGCGTGGCCAACCTGTCCGGCCTGGCCACGTGGCAGCGGGCCGAAGCCTTGATTGACATCGCCCATCCGGAAGTGCGGGAAGAATTGATTCAAGCCGCCGAAGAACAGCGTATTTGGCGGAGAAGCAACAAACGATAAATCCGTGTAGCTTGCCTTGCAAGGGCATTTCTATAAGCGAAGAGTCTCTCATCATGCAGTGTGATGGGAGACTCTTTTTGTGGATATATTGGATTAAATTTGTTAAAAATTTGATATAAATAATGTTTAGTGGTACTATGCAGGTATAGCGAAACATGACTGAATCATTGACGTGAGAGGAGGCATTGGAATTATGTTCAAAAAACTGGCAGTCTTGGTCTTTACTTTTTCTGTCCTGTTGGGCGGCCTTTGTATGGCCGATAAGGCAGGCCCTCTTCCCGTGAGTGAAGCATCCCTTGGCGGAATTACACTGGGAAGCCCCATGAGTTACGTTTACAGCATTTATGGAGCTCCTACGGATCGATACCTGACCACGGGCAAATTCAATACTCAGGCTATTGGCAACCTCTACGGCAAGGGTTTTTACGTCATTGAATATGCGAGTCAGCCGTCCGTATTAGAACTCTATACAGATGCCCACAACGGCATTGCGACTCCTATGGGGATTGCCGTCGGCGTGCCAAAATCGACGGTCGACAGATTGTATGGCGGCGGCAGTTATTATAAGGGCGGGTACTACTACCGGACTCAAAACGCCTTGGATATTCAGATAAAATATGGGAATGACACCAATGGTGTTACGGTCGTTAAATCCATTTACATACATTTCCAGTCGTAATCATTTTCGCGGATGGACTGCCTGTGTCAGCTGATACGGGCAGTTTTTTTTGCGTCGAATCGGGAAGATGAAACCTTGTCGGGAAATTTGTATTTTTTAATAAACAGGGGGCGCTGTAAACATATTGATAGAATTATTTTTTTATGATACGATTCATTTATATTGAGAAAGTAATCGATAACAGAGGAGGAATCTTTCATCATGTTTAAAAAAGTGGCAGTCATGGCATTTTCCCTTACGACCCTGCTGGCGAGCACCTGCTTGGCCGTTATGACCGGCCCCGTTCCGGACAGTGAAGCATCTCTCGGCGGCATCACCTTAGGAAGCCCCATGAGTTATGTGCGCAGCATTTACGGAGCTCCGACGGATCGAGTTCCGACCAAGGACTATATCCGTCAAGATGCTTTCAGCAACATCTACGGCAACAGCTTTTACGTCATCGAATATCCCAAAGACAGCAGTGTAGAAGAACTCTATGTGACGGCCAACAACGGCCTTGCTACGCCTATGGGAGTTACCGTCGGCATTCCCAAGTCGACCGTCGATAAACTGTACGGTGAAGGAAGTTTTGTACAGGGGTCCTATCGCTACCTGACGCAGGAAGGAAAAGTCATTCAAATCAAATACGTAGACGACGCCAATGATGTCGCTGTCGTTAAATCGATCTATATTCGCTATTCGGCGTAACTCACGAAGGGACGGATAATCGAGGAGGGATTTTGTATTATGTTTAAAAAAATAGCCGTTATGATTTTTACCCTTTCCATGCTGGCCGTCGGCAGCTGTTTTGCCGCGATGGTCGGCAATGTTCCCGACAGTGAAGCCTCACTGGGAGGTATCACCCTGGGGAATAAGATGAGTTATGTCCGCAGTATTTATGGTGAACCGACGGAACAGCATCGGACGAAGACCGTATTAAATGAAAATGGGATAGCCTATCGCTATGGGCAGGGCTTTTTCATCCTCGAAAATCTCTATAATTATTCCATCGAGGAAATTGTGACCACTGCCAATAACGGAATTTCGACGCCTCGAGGCGTTACCGTAGGCATTCCCAAGGCTACCGTTGATTCCTTATATGGTGAAGGGTACCTTTGGCAGGGCGTTTATCGATACTTGACGGACCAGGGGAAACGCATTGAAATTCAATATGGACCCGATGCCAAGGGGATAACGATCGTCAAAGCCATCCGTATATCCTATCCGGCATAGATTTTTTAGGACTATCGCTGCCTGTGTCTGATGATACAGGCAGCTTTTTTCGTTGAATTGGCAGCGACGCCGTATGTAATGGCAGAAGATGTTCGGGCCCGTTGTTATCATGTTGTGCAATATTGATGTAAATCTCCGGTTTGTGATACTATGAATGTGTATTGATAGAACGAATTATGATAGCGGAGGGAGTTGGTATTATGTTGAAAAAAATAGTCGTTATGGCCTTTGCCCTTTTCACGATGGTGGCGGGCAGCTGTTTTGCCGCGATGGTAGGGGAGGTTCCTGCCGGTGAAGCCTCACTGGGCGGTATAACTTTGGGAAGTCCTATGAGTTATGTCCGCAGTGTTTATGGTGAACCGACAGAGACTGCCTGGGGCAAGGACCGTCTCAACCAAGATGCCAAGTCATACCGCTATGGTAAGGGATTTTTTATCCTCGAGAGGCTCTATGACAATACCGTCGAAGAACTGATGACCAGTGCCAATAATGGGATTGCAACGCCCATGGGGATTACCGTAGGCGTTCCCAAGTCTACCGTTGATGCATTGTATAGCGGAGGCCGCTCCGGAAATGGCCATACCAGCTATATGACGCAGCATGGGGCCTTGATTAAAATCACCTATGGCCGTGATGCTAATGGAGTTCTGGTAGTTACGTCCATAGCTATGAGATTCCCTGAGTAAGATGTTCGTAGAATGCGTACTGCCTGTGTCTGATGACATGGGCAGTTTTTTTTTCGATTGAAAAAATTTTGTTGGCAGGCAAAAATAAGACCGCTCGACTGTCGGTGAAAGGTTGACAGTCGAGCGGTCTGGTCGTATTTTTTGGATTTACAGGCTTTATTTTCCGAATAAACGGGACGGCAGGGGAACTTGGGCCAAGATGACGGCTACAAAGACGAGAACGCAGCCGACAATTTCTTTTCCGGTCATGACTTCGCCTAAGATGAGCCAGCCGGCCAAGACGGCGAAGACGGCTTCTAAACTCAAGATAAGCGTGGCTGTCGTCGGTTCGGTGTATTTCTGTCCGACGATTTGAAGGGTGTAGGCGACGCCGCTCGAGAGACCGCCGGCGTAGAGTATCGGCCATTTTGCATCCCAAAGGGTCGATACGGTCGGACTTTCAAAGAGGACCGTTAAGGCTGCCGAAAAGAGGAAGGCTATGGCGAACTGGACCCAGGACATTTTGATGCTGTGAGCTTTTTTGAGGAGAAAATGATCGATGACCAAGATATGCAGTGCAAAGAAGATGGCGCAGCAGAAGACGAGAAAGTCGCCGAAGGAGATTTCAAAATCACCGGTGATGCACAGAAAATAGAAGCCGGTCATGGCCAGGACGACGCAGAAGACGATGATTCGCGTGACTTTACGGCCGATGAAGAATCCCATGAGGGGAACCAGAACGATGTAGATGGCTGTAATGAAGCCGGCCTTTCCGGCGGTGGTCATGGAGATGCCGACCTGCTGCAAGGTATCGGCGATGCCCAAGGTAAGACCGCACCAGGCGCCGCCCGTGAGGGTAACGGTATCGGGCTTCAGCTGCTGCCATATGGGCGGGTATGTGCCGTCATCTCTTTTATCGGTAAATAAGAGGATGACCGGCATGAGGACGATGATGGCGATGACGTCGCGGGCGGCACTGAAGGTAAAGGGGCCGATGTAGTCCATGCCGATGCTTTGGGCGACAAAGGCCGAGCCCCAGATGAGGGCCGTAATCAGGAGAAAGATCGTGCCCTTGGCTTCTGAATGATACATTTTGATAAATCCTTTCATGAAATATGGAAAAAACAATAGTACTATATTATAATAATATTAGCAAAAAGTAAATAAAAAAACTTGACTTCGTGTTGACTCCAAGGTGTATCCTCGAGATACGTTAAAGGAGCGACGGCAAGATTGTTTTTAAAACAGACGATTTCGCAGCCGCACAGATACAGTGTTGAAAGGCCTTTGTATGGCCATACAGCTTTTAAGGAAGGTAGTGAGGGTGATGAGACTGACGAGAAAACGGATGAGTCTGGCTGTACTCGGTGTGGCAGTCGGTGTTTTTTTATTCTTTTTGACGGGGTATATGAACTGCCTGCAGGCAAGTTTGCAGGGGTCCCAAGGTAATAGTGCCTTTATTTTTGGGGATGCCGGCCCTTATGCCGCCAAGACGCGGCTTTCTTTTGAAGGCGGCCATGCCGTTCTTGGTCTATACGATACACCGGCGGCTTTGGAATTGTCTGAACGACAGCCGTTGGTCGTGCCGCTCCAGCACAAAGACGGTCGAATCGTCTTGCCGGATATGCCGCCTGTCGTCTTGTCTGATGCGGATAAAACGGAAATGACGCCTAAAATCGGCGATATTGCCTTTGATACGACGACGCAGGAATTGGTTATTTTCTGCCAGCCGGAAGATACGGTGTCGACGCTGATTCCCGTCGGACGCGTCCTTGGCGGTATGAATTATTTGCTGCAGACAGACGGCGAATTTGCCGGTTACCTCATGAGTGAATAAGGGCCTGTTTCATATTTTATTCATTGATTGCTTAGGAGGAAGAACATGTTCGGTTTAGGAGCGCCGGAATTACTGCTGATTTTAGTCATTGCCCTCATCGTTTTCGGACCGGGGAAACTGCCGACCATCGGCAGTGCACTGGGAAAAAGTTTGAGGGAGTTCAAGGATGCCGTCAACTCGGCCGAAACGGATGATGAAAAATCCGTTGATGACGAAAAGAAAGAACAAAATAACGATACGGAATCAGACCGGAAAGCATAGCCCTTTATGAGCTGTGCTTTTTCGTTTACTGCAAGGAACTCTTTTGGCTATTGCATAAAAAGACTGCCTCTTGTAATATTTTTCACAAAATATGATTGCAGTTAAAGCCCGAAAGCCTTATACTATATATAAGGTTATCTCATACTACTATTGCAAAGTCATGAAGGAGGAGTCTTTATAATGTACAAGCTTTCACAAGTTCCAGAAGAGTATAAGAAGAAACTGATTACTGCTGAACAGGCAGCGGCCCTCGTACGAGACGGCGAACGCGTTTCTTATGGTCTCGGCTGCTCGGCCCCGTATGATATCGATATCGAAATCGGTAAACGGGCAAAAGAATTGCACGGCGTCGAAATCGTCGCTTCGACCATTGTCAAAGACGAACCGTATGCGGCATATTTAAACAGTGACTCTAACGATCAAATCCGCTTCGCTACGGGCCATATGAACGGCTTTGAACGTAAGATGTGCAAGGACGGCCGCTGCTGGTTCCTGCCGATCTTGTTTAACGAATTGCCGAAGTACTGGCAGCATATCGATAAATTGATCATCCAGGTTCATCCCATGGATAAATGGGGCAACTTCAACATCGGGCCTCAGGCTGCTGACCTTCGCGGCCTCATTCGCGCAGCTAAGACGATCATCCTCGAAGTCAATCAGAATATGCCGAAGGCATTGGGCTATGAAACGGAATTGAACCTCTGCGACGTCGACTATGTCGTCGAAGGCTCGAACCATCAGATGCCGCAGATCCCCAATCGCCCGGGCACGGAACTTGATGATAAGATTGCCGACCACATCATTCCCCTTATCGAAGACGGCAGTACGCTGCAGCTCGGCATCGGCGGCATTCCGTCGGCTGTCGGTAAGAAGCTGGCTGAATCGGACGTCAAAGATTTGAGCGGTCATACGGAAATGCTCGTCGACTCCTATGTTGACCTCTATGAAGCCGGTAAGATTACGGGCAAGAAGAACCGCGACAAAGGCAAAATCATGTACGCTTTCGCCGGCGGTACGCAGCGCCTCTATGATTTCATCGATGATAACCAGATCGTCTTCAACGCACCGGTAAGCTACATCAACAACATCGGCGTCGTTGCCAGCATCGATAAATTTATCTCCATCAACGGCTGCATCGACCTCGACCTCTACGGCCAGGTCAACGCTGAAACAGCAGGCTACCAGCAGATTAGCGGTACCGGCGGCCAGCTTGACTTTGCACAGGGCGCTTTCGCTTCGGAAGGTGGCAAGAGCTTCATCTGCGTCCATTCGACGCGTAAATTTAAAGACGGTCACGTCGAATCCCTGATTAAACCGACCCTGCCGCAGGGTACGGTCATTACGACGCCGCGCTCGGCTGTTCACTACATCGTAACCGAATACGGCACGGCCCTCTTAAAAGGTAAATCGACGTGGGAACGCGCTGAAGCCCTGATTAACGTCGCTCATCCGGACTTCCGCGAAGACCTGATCAAACAGGCTGAAAAGATGGGTATCTGGACACAGACCAGTAAAGTTACTATGTAAGGAAAAGGCTTGTCAGCTGAAGGTTGACAATGCTGCATATACGTTTAAAAGCCGGTCACACCTGATGGTGGACCGGCTTTTTGTCTGTAAACGAGTCGAGTCTTGACGCGTTTACCTCTATGAACCTGTCAGTTACTGCCTTTGGTGAGGGCGTACTGCTGTTTACTCTTCGTCAATCCGTTCAATCTTGAAGATGACCGGCCGCGTGCCGTCGCTGCAGCAGGTAATCATGGTGTTTTCTTCTTTCATCCATCCCTTCATGATCGAGCCGCCCTGAAGTCCGGCGTAGATATAGCGGGAGATGGCGTCCCAGGCTTCGGAGCAGTGAGGAATCTTCGGGCCGCCGGCCGTCGTGTCCCGGTCACCGTGGGAGGTTACCAGCGTATCGAGGCCCATGTGCCAGAAGGAATCCCTTTCTTCATTCCGTTCGAAGATGTACTCGTCGCCGACGTGGTAGCAGGGACAGGCACCGGAATTGGGCTCGGCACAGTACTGCTGCTGGAGTTCGGGATATAATTTTTTGTCGAGAATGGTAACTTTTACTTTGTGCTTCATGATATGTTTCCTTTTCTGATACAATAAACATAATTGATTGATTAGCGAGGTGAGAGCATGGCTATCATGCCGAAGTATATTTTTGCCGATGACTTCCGCGACTTGGAGGAATATTTTCTTTCCTGCCCTCATCGGGACGTTTCTTTTGATACCGGCGACTATCTGTGGAAGCCCGGCGAGCCTTACGGACGCATCCATTATTTAAAAAGCGGCGTCGTCCAAAATTATTTGGAACATGAAATGGGCTATCGGAAAATCCTTTCTTTCCACGCCGGCGGGACTGTTTTCCCGGGCTTTCATTACCGGCAGTATAAGATTGAAGAGTCCCTCTTAAGTCGGGCTTTGACGCCGGTCCGGGCCTTGGAGTTTACATCGCCTCAATTCGAGGCCATGTTTCAAGAGAGCGAAGCTCTTCGGCGCCATGTCATCGACTGGTACAGCGCCTATGCCAATCTCTTGATTTACGACGGCGCCCACCAGGAGTTTAACAGTTCCCTTGTAAAACTGTGCAATCTCCTCTATCTGCTCCTCCTGCGGGAACCGGATAAACCGGGGAAAAGCCTGTATAATCTGACCCAAGAGGCTTTGGCCGATATCCTCGGCGTCAGTTTAATCAACGTGACCCGGAATTTGACCAAACTTCGCAGGGCCGGCATCATCGCCACCAGCCGTAAACAGATCACCGTCATCGATGCAGCTCGGCTCAGGGCTCTTTGCTCCGGCGAGACCCTGTCCCTTTCTTGAAAAGCGGCGGAGAATACATGGGCTCTAGTGAAATTATAAAGTTTGGCAAATTTCTTTTCTACGTCAAATGACGCAGGCGAAAAAAGTTATATAGATGAAGAATCCCGTTGACAAAGTGTGTTCTCCGGGAGCAAGATAATTGTATACTCATATTTGTCAGGGAGAAGGTGTGCCATGAACGGAACGAAAATCTATTATGTTTACTTTATCCTCAGTCAGGTCATTTGGGGCGTACTGCCGGCTTTTTGGCTGCTTTTGCGTCAGCTGCCGCCGCTGTACACCTTGTCATCTCGGATTATTTGGGCTTCTGTCTTTTGTTTTTTCTTGATTCTCCAAAAACATCTCCTGCCGGGGCTGAAAGGTGTTGCCAAGGAGCGCTGGCAGTGGCCTTATATTGCCGGTGCCTGCATCTTTATTACTCTTAATTGGGGTTCTTATATTTACGCGACGACGCGGGGCTTTATTCTGCAAGCAAGTTTGGCCTATTTTATCAATCCTATCGTCGTTGTCTTTTTTGGAGGCCTGATTTTTCGGGAAAAACTGCGTCCTATCCAGAAACTTTCCGTTTTTGTGGCCGGTCTCGGCCTGGCCCTGGCCTTTTTCATCTATGGCGTCGTTCCCTGGCTGTCCTTTATTATTTGCCTGACCTGGGCGACGTACAGCATGATTAAGAAGAAGGTTGTCCTCGACAGTCAGGTATCGGTCTTTATCGAATCCTTTTCCATGGTTCCCCTGGCCTTGGCTTTTATTATCTTCAGCGAAGTCAATGGTGTCGGTGCGGCAGGCACCTTCAGCGGTTGGCAGTGGCTGCTCCTGCCGGCGACGGGCGTCGTTACGGCCGTTCCGATGATGCTCTTTTCAGCCGGCGTCAAGGGGATTCCCATGACGACAGGCGGTATCTTAATGTACTTTTCACCGAGCATTACCTTGATTATCGGCGTCTTGTCCGGCGAGGTCATAACGGAACCCTTGCTGTTGACCTTCTGCTTTGCCTGGGTGGCTGTGGCCCTTTACATGTACGGCATCTATCAGACCATCCATCGTCTTCGTCAAACGACGTAACAATATAAAAAAGAGGCTGTGCCGGAATGTGGGCTTTAATCCACATTCTATGCACAGTCTCTTTTGCATTTCGGGTATTATTTTTTGATGCGCTTATAGTCGCTGTCGAAATAGCGGCCGTTACGGATATCGTCGGTCATGCCCTTGTAAGGCCCTTCGGCGATGACGTCTTCGTTGTTTTGACCGGCCTTGCCCATGTAGGTAATGACGGCAAATTCCGGGACCAACAATTTCGGATAGGTGGCGTACTTTTCCCTTGATTCATGCATGAGATCGAGATGTTCATTTTGGTAGCAGACGGTAATTTCCGGATGATCTTCTACCCATTTCGGGAAGAAAATGGTGCCGTGCATCTTCTTTTCATTGGGCATGAAATCGAGGGCCACATCGGTTCCGGTCGGTTCCGTCCAAGTGACTTTAAACACGCCGTCCGTCAATTTAACGATATCGGCCGGTTGATCCGTTACCCACCGGCCGGCTACCATGCCGCCGTGAATGCGGTAGTCGACGGTGTGGTCGTTTTTGGCATACCATTCGTACTCCCAGCCGTTATCGTAGGTGTAAATAAAATGAGTGCCTAAAAAATCGTCTAATTCTTTGAATTCCATGGTCATACCCTCCTGTATTTTGAATCCTCTTCAATGAATGGATCAATGCATTTGAATACTAAAATTATAACATGTAAATAATTACATGTTAAGTTACACTTTGTATGTTATACTTAGTAATAGGAAAAGTCAAGGTTTAGTTTAACTAGTTTCCATCATCAGCATTGAAAGAGGTGAATTGTCGTGGCTCAAAAGAATACCTTGCGATATGTCATTTTAGGGTTGTTGTCAAAGGAGCCAATGGCGGGCTATGACATAAAAAAGGCCTTTGAAGGCGAAATCGGTGATTTTTGGTACTCCAATCACAGCCAAATCTATCCGGAGCTCGGCCGGATGGAACAAGACGGCTTCATCATCGGTCATGAAGAAATTGTCGGCAGTAAGCTGACCAAGAAAAAATACACCATTACTCCTTCCGGGAAAGCCCTGGTTGATGAATGGCTGGCAGAATCGTTGAGTTCGCTGCCGCCGACGCGGGACGAATTTGCCATGAAGGTCTATTTTATGGACTCGGCAGAGGATCCGCTGCTGGTGGCGCTGTTTCAGGAAGAAATTTTGCGGCATGAAGAAAAATTGGATTATTTGCAGTCCCGGTGGAAGGTGTTATTTTCCGAGGCCGGGTCGGAACAGGATCATTTCGGTCATGCCTTAATTTTAGAGCGGGCCATTCGCCGTGAAAAAGATCAGTTAGCCTGGCTCCGTGAGGCCTATAAAAGGCTGCCGGGTAAAAAATAAAATAACGGGTTGTAACAAAAGAGGTGCCTGAATGGCATAAAAATGCTCCCTACTGTCAGATTTTTCATCACTGGCAGTAGGGAGCGTTCGTTTTATATAGTTTTTTTCTTACGTTAGCCGATTATTTGCTTTCAAAGAAGGCTTTATAGGCGAGATAACCGCTGTAGGCATCGGCTTTTGCCACGATTTCTAAGGGCGCGTGCATGCTGTGCATGGCAACGCCGCAGTCGACGACGTCGCAGCCCCAGTCGGCCATGATGTAGGCGATGGTTCCGCCGCCGCCCTGATCGACTTTACCGAGTTCGCCGACCTGCCAGGGAACTTCGTTTTCGTTGAAGATGCTGCGGATCTTGGCCATAAATTCGGCATTGGCATCGTTGCTGCCGCCTTTTCCGCGGGCGCCGGTGTATTTGCACAGGCAGATGCCGTAGCCTAATTGGGCCGAGTTTTGTTTTTCATAAGCGTCGGCAAAGACCGGATCGAAGGCTGCCGATACGTCGGCCGACAAGACTTCACTGTTGCGCATCGTCCGGCGCAGCCAGATTTCTTCCGGATGGTTCTGGAGGGCCAGGAGCTCGGCAATGAAGTCCGGGAAGTACGAAGACTGGACGCCGGTATTGCCGACAGAGCCGATTTCTTCTTTATCGGCAAAGAGGGCGACCTGTGTCTTTTCGCCGGCCTTGGCATCGAGGATGGCGGCCAGGTTGGCATAGGAGCAGACGCGGTCGTCGTGGCCGTGGGACATGATCATCGAGCGGTCGAGGCCGACGTCGCGGCTCTTGACGGCCGGGATGATTTCAAGCTCAGCACTGGTGAAGTCTTCTTCTTCGATGTCGTATTTTTCTTTTAAGAGGGTCAAGATGGCCGGTTTCGTCTTTTCTTCTTCCGTGTGAATGCCGACGAGGGGCATGAGCATTTCACCGCTGATGGCTTCGCTCAGTTTTTTAGCTGCCTGATCCTTGCCGAGATGGGGCAGGAGGTCGTTGATGAAGAGGACCGGATCATTAGGATCTTCGCCGATGGATACGTCGATTCTCGTTCCGTCGGCTTTGTAGACGACGCCGATGAGGGAGAGGGGCATGCAGACCCACTGGTACTTCAGGATGCCGCCGTAGTAATGGGTCTTCAAATACACGATTTTGTCCTGTTCAATGACCGGAATGGCTTTGACGTCGAGGCGGGGGCAGTCGATATGAGAGCCTACGATTTTGAGGCCTTCTGCAATGGGCGAGGAGCCGATGACGGCTAAGATGACCGATTTTCCCTTTTGGTCCCAATAGACTTTATCGCCGGCCTTGAGGCTGGTATAGTCGCTGAGGGGCTTGAAGCCGGCTTCCTTGGCTTGGCGGAGTATTTCCTTATTGGCCAGGCGTTCCGTCCGGGCCGTGTCGAGAAATTGACGGTATTGGTTGCTGTACGTTTCCATCTGGTAGCGCTGTTCGGCGGAAAAGCGGGACCAGGCACTGTTTTCTGTATCAAATGCTTTCATGAGTGATCCTCCTTTAAACATATTATTGTCTATTATACTCCAAATCAGTCCACTTTGTCGCGGGTATTGAAATCTTATCTCCGGATGCATATTATTCTTTACTGAATAAAATGAAAGAAACCATTGTATTATTATAAAAATAGTGGTATTATTAACCATATTTTATAAATAATAATTCATAAATAGGGGGATTTATGATGATGGATAAGAGGGGTATAAAACAGTTAATAAACGAAGTTACACCGGATATTTTGGCCATGCGGCATCATATTCATGAAAATCCAGAGTTGTCCGGCGAGGAAGTGAATACGGCTGCCTTTATGGCAGAAAAACTCCGCTCATTCGGCGTAGAAGTTACGGAGCATGTCGCCGGTACGACGGCCGTTTTGGGCTATCTGAAAGGGGGGAAGCCCGGTCCGGTCATCGCTTTGCGGGCCGATATGGACGCCCTGCCGATGACGGAAGAAACGGGACTGCCCTTTGCTTCGAAGTTTCCCGGCAAGATGCATGCCTGCGGCCATGACGGGCACATGAGCATTCTCCTCGGAGCCGCCGAGGTGCTGAGTCGGATCAAGGACGACCTTTCGGGGACGGTCGTCTTTATTTGCCAGCCGTCTGAAGAAAAATCGCCCGTCGGCGGCGCTAAGGGCTTGATTGCGTCGGGGGCTCTCGACGGTATCGACGCCGTCTACGGTCTTCACGTCTGGCCGACTTTGCCCAGCGGTACGGTCGGCGTCCTGCCGGGGCCGATGATGGCTGCATCGGATCATATCCGCATCGTCATGAAGGGAAAGACCAGTCACGCCGCCATGCCTCATAAGGGCGTCGATGCCATCGTTGCAGCCGCCCAGTTCCTGACAGCGGCTCAGACTATCATCAGCCGCCGCGTCAATCCGCTCTACCCGGCGGTCTTGACTTTTGGCAAGATTACCGGAGGTACGCGGTACAACGTCGTCGCCGATACGGTAGAAATTGAAGGGACGTGCCGGACTTATCATGAAGAAGCACAAGATGCTGTCGAAACGTATCTTCAGGATACGTTGAAGGGCATGGACGCCATGTACGGGACGGAAAGCACCCTTTGTTACGAACGGGGCTATGCAGCTGTCCGCAATACGCCGGCTCAGGCTGACTTTATTGCCGGCGTCGTCCGTCAGTGCCTGGGAGACGAAGGCTTGGCGGATGTTCAGGAACCGGCCATGACGGCTGAAGACTTTTCGGGGTACTTGCAGCACTTTGACGGCGGCTTCTTTTGGCTCGGTGCGACGCCCCAGGGGCAGACCGTCTATCCCCTGCACAATACGCACTTTGCCGTCGATGAAAAATGCCTTCCTATCGGCGTCGAAATCATGGTATCATTAGTACTTGCAAAAACGGCATAAAATATAACGTAAAGGTCTCCTATGACTATTGGTCACAGGAGATCTCTTTTTTTGCATAATTCTTTTCTTTTTTAGAAAGAATTATTTTTTTACCTTTCAGGGGAAAGGGGATGGCTATAGCGTCATTAAGAAATAATAATAATGGTTATCAATGATAAAGATTCAATCTTTTAAGAATACTCATAGATATAGGCTACATCTTAATTTTTTAGCATACCCATAACTCTTGACTTTTTTTGTCCAAAAAAATATGATAGAGGCAAGAATTACAAATACTAATTACGAATACGGAGTGCTTTTTATGTTTATGAATCGGCAAACGGATTATGCGTTGCGGATGTTGCGTGCCTTGACGGACGAAAAACAGCATAGTGTGCGTTCGCTGGCCGAAGATGAACAGGTTCCGCAAGCATTTACTTACAAGATCCTAAAAAAACTATCGCAAGCTGGGCTTGTTAAGCTTTCCAGAGGACCGGGAGGTGGTTGCCACTTAGTCGAAGATTTAAAGAACGTCAGCCTCTATGACCTGATTACGATTATGGAGGGGGATGCCCATGTAACGGCATGCATGCAGGGTTCGTATGATTGTGAATGGCGCAGGACTCACGGGATTTGCAAAATCCACTTGAACTTGTGCGTCGTTCAAGAAGAAATCAATCAAAAGCTGCGTGCAAAAAGCCTGTGGGAAATCATAGGAAAGAATAGTTAATCAAGTTGTATCCATAAAGGAGGAGTATGATATGCTGTTTCAAACAACTGCCGAACATGAAGCCTTACGAAAAGAGATCCGCAAATTTGCGGAAGCGGAAGTAAAACCGATTGCCTTTTCGCTGGACCAGAACAATGAATTTCCGGATGAAATCGTAAAGGCTATGGGCAAACATGGCTGGATGGGTCTCCCGTATCCGAAGGAATACGGCGGCGCAGGCCTCGATGTCACGAGCTATGCCATTGCTGTTGAAGAATTCTCCCGCGTTGACGGCGGTGTCGGCGTTATCCTGTCGGCTCACACCTCGCTGGGCACGTATCCGATTGCAGCCTTCGGGAATGAAGAACAGAAGAAAAAATACTTGGTTCCTTTAGCAAAAGGGGAAAAACTGGGCGCCTTCGGTCTGACTGAAGAAAACGCAGGTTCCGATGCCGGCGGTACGGAAACGACGGCTGTCGATAAAGGGGACTACTACCTGCTCAACGGCGGTAAGATTTTCATCACCAATGCTCCGAAAGCTGATATTTACGTTGTATTCGCTGTTACGACTCCGGATATCGGTACCAAAGGCATTTCGGCCTTCATCGTAGAAAAAGGCTGGGAAGGCTTCAGCTTCGGCGACCATTACGATAAATTAGGTATTCGCTCGTCTTCGACGGCAGAATTGATTTTCAATGACGTCAAAGTTCCGAAGGAAAACCTGCTCGGCAAAGAAGGCCAGGGCTTCAAGATCGCTATGGCAACCCTCGACGGCGGCCGTATCGGTATCGGTGCTCAGGCACTGGGTATCGCTCAGGGTGCTTATGAAAGCGCACTCGACTATGCCAAAGAACGTATTCAGTTCGGTCAGCCGATCGGTATTCACCAGGGCATTTCCTTTAAACTGGCTGATATGGCAACGAAGCTTCGTGCATCCCGTTACCTGATTTACTCGGCAGCTGAATTAAAAGAAAAACACGAACCGTACAGCATGGAAGCTGCTATGGCTAAGATGTATGCTTCTGACTCGGCTATCGAAATCACCAACGAAGCTCTTCAGATCTTCGGCGGCTCCGGCTTCTTGAAAGGCATGGACGTCGAACGGGCTTACCGCGATGCGAAGATCACGACGATCTACGAAGGTACTAATGAAATTCAGCGCGTCGTCATTGCTGCTCACTTGTTGGGCAAAATCGGCAAAGCTGACGGCGGTGCCGGCCGCAGCTCGGCTCCGAAGAAAGCCGCTCCGGTTACGGGGATTCGTAAAAACCAGTTGTTTCGCGACGGAAGCGCAAAAGACAAAGTCAAAGCCCTCGCAGACGCCCTCAGACATGACGGATATGACTTCTCCGTCGGTATTGCAGCAGATACGCCTATTGTTGAGGCAGAACGTGTTGTCTCAGCTGGCAAGGGCATTGGGAAAAAAGAAAACATGAAGCTTATCGAAGATTTGGCAAAAGCTGCCGGCGCTGCTATCGGTTCGTCCCGTCCGGTTGCTGAAACCCTTCGCTATGTACCGCTCAATCGCTATGTCGGCATGTCCGGCCAGAAATTCACGGGCAACTTATACATTGCCTGCGGTATTTCCGGTGCGAAACAGCATTTGAAAGGCATCAAAGATGCATCTACAATTGTAGCTATCAATAAAAACGGCAACGCTCCGATCTTTAAAAACTGCGACTACGGTATCGTCGGCGATGTTCAGGAAATCCTGCCGCTCTTAGCACAGGAACTCGGCCTGGAAGATAAAAAGCCGGCTCCGCCGATGGTTAAGATGAAACGCCCGGTCGTTCCGAAACCGGAACCGATTGGTCCGAAGTATGTCTGCAACGGCTGCGGCTATGTCTATATTCCTGAATTAGGTGATGAAGACGCTGATATTGCACCGGGAACCTTGTTCAAGGACCTGCCTGATGATTGGGTTTGCCCGGAATGCGCTGAAGAAAAGAGTCATTTTATTCAAGAATAGTGCGGCGAAAGGAGTCGATAAATTATGTATTGCGTACGCAAAGTAACGAAAGATGTTTCTTGGGTCGGTGCCAATGACCATAGATTACATTTGTTTGAAAATATTCACCCCATTCCCTTGGGCGTTTCTTATAATGCTTACCTCTTGCTCGACGAAAAGACGGTATTGTTTGACACGGTTGACTGGGCTGTTTGCCGTCAGTTCTTAGAAAACGTAGAACACGTCCTCGGCGGCCGGGACCTCGATTACATGGTCATCAACCACATGGAACCGGACCATTGCGCCAGCATGGAAGAAATTGTTCTCCGCTATCCGAATGTTAAAATCATCAGCACGGAAAAATCCTTCATGCTCATGCGTCAGTTCGGCTTTAAAATCGACAACCAGGAATTGATCGAAGTCAAAGAAGGTGACACGACGACTTTCGGTAAACATACCGTAACCTATGTAGAAGCTCCGATGGTCCACTGGCCGGAAGCTATGGTTACCCTCGACCTCACCGACGGCATCCTCTTCTCGGCTGACGCCTTCGGTTCCTTCATCGCCCTCGACGGCAAATTGTTTGCCGATGAAGTCAACTTCGACCGCGATTGGCTCGATGAAGCCCGTCGCTATTACACCAACATCGTCGGCAAATACGGCCCGCACGTACAGCACCTCTTGGGTAAAGCTGCGACGGTCTTGGATAAAATCAAAGTCATTTGCCCGCTCCACGGCCCGGTTTGGAGAAAAGACTTCGGTTACCTGCTCGACAAATACCAGCGCTGGAGCACGTATACACCGGAAGAAAAAGGTGTCCTCATTGCCTACTCTTCGATGTACGGCAATACGGAAGCAGCTGCACAGAACCTGGCCTCGAGACTTTGTGAAAAGGGCGTTACCAATATCCGCATCTGCGACGTCTCTTCGACTCACGTTTCGGAATTGATTTCCCAGTCCTTCAAGCTCTCTCACTTGGTACTGGCTTCGGTAACGTATAACCTGGGCATCTATCCGGTCATGCTGGACTTCCTCGAACACATGAAGGCCCTCCACGTACAGAATCGTACCATTGCCCTGATCGAAAACGGCTCTTGGGCTGTAAAATCCGGCGATTTGATGCAGGAATTCATCGACGAAAATCTTTCGAACATGACGATCCTCAACGAACGCCTGTCCCTGGCTTCGGCCATGCATGACGACAAAGCTGTAGAACTGGAACACTTAGCCGACGCTTTGGTCGAAAGCATTAACAACACGGAAGTAAAATAATCATACTCTTTCTCTTCCCTAAGATTGGACTCGGATTCTATTCCGGGTCCAATTTTTTTATGTTTTTAGAATTTGCATAATAAATTTTAAAAAAATGCAAGAGAAAAAAGGAATCTGCCTGCCTTACAGCGAATATATAATAGTAACTGATTCCATAGGAGGCGATTGTTTTATGAAAGAATACACAAGTGATAAAATTCGCAACGTTGCTGTACTTTCGCACGATGGCGCCGGTAAAACGGCGGTTGTTGAATCGTTACTGCTGGCCTGCGGCGCCGTCGATGCCGTTGGCGTCGGTAAAGACAACAAGCATATTATGGATTATGAACCGGAAGAAATTAAGCGTAACGTAACGATTCAGCTCAGTATTGCTCCCTGCGAATGGGAAGGCTATAAACTGAATTTCCTCGATACGCCGGGGTATTCTGAATTTTGTGGCGAAGTTCGCGCTGCCCTGCGTGCCAGTGACGGCATTCTGTTGGTCGTATCGGCAGAATCGGGCGTTGAAATGGATACGGAACGGGCTTGGGACTACGGTCTCGAATTGAAACTGCCGCGCATGGTCTATGTCAACAAGATGGACGTGGAACACGCCGACTTCTTTGGCTGCTTGGAAAAACTGCGTTCCGTATTCGGAAAATCCATCATGCCCCTTCAGATTCCTATCGGTGAAGGCAAAGATTTCCGCGGAATTATCGACGTCTGCAAAATGGTCGCCTGGGAATGGAATAACGGACAATGCACGGAAATTAAAGTTCCGCCGGAATACATGGCGAAAGCTCGTGAAGTGCGCGAAATGTGCATGGAAGCTGCGGCTGAAGGTGACGACGAACTGTTGGAAAAATACCTCAACGGCGATGAACTCACCATCGAAGAACTCCGCAAGGGCCTTTATCAAGGGATGCTGACAGGCCGCGTCTGCCCGCTGATGTGCGGCAGTGCAATTCACCATATCGGTACGGCAGAACTCCTGCGCCGTATCATTACGTACATGCCCGATGCTTCGCAGAAGGTCATGATGGGGACCGATAAGAAGACGGAAGAACCGGTCATGGTATATCCCAATAAACCCTTTACGGCTTTCGTATTTAAGACCGTCGTCGACCCCTTTGCCGGAAAGCTAAGTTATGTCCGCATTTTCTCGGGCGAACTCAAAGAAGGCGACCGGCTCTATAACGTAACCCAGGGCGAAGACGAAAAGATGGGTAAAGTCCTGACCTTGGTCGGGAAGGAACCGATTCCCGTTCCCGTAGCCATTGCCGGCGATATCGTCGTCTTGCCGAAACTAGCTCATGCCCGGACCGGCGATACCTTTGCAGCTCCTGATTTCCAAGTAACTTATGATCCCATTCGTTTCCCCAATCCGCTCCATACAGTAGCCCTCGTTCCGGAAAAGAAGGGCGAAGAAGAAAAATTGATGAACGCCCTCTTACGTATCAGTGAAGAAGATCCGACGTGCACCATCGATAAGAGCGTAGAAGGAAAACAGCTCATCGTCCGCTGCATGGGTGACGTCCACCTCGATCACATCCTCATCAAGATTGAACGGAAATACGGTGTGAAAGCAAAACAGGAAGAACTGTACATTCCTTATCGGGAAACGATTAAGGAAAAGGCGACGGCCGAAGGCAAACATAAGAAACAGAGCGGCGGTCACGGACAGTTCGGTCACGTCTTCCTCGATATCGAACCGTTGACGACGGGTGAACCCTTTGAATTCGTCGATAAGATTTTTGGCGGCGCCGTACCGAGACAGTACATTCCGGCCGTTGAAAAAGGCGTTCGTGAAACCTTGGAAAAAGGCCTCATTGCCGGTTTCCCCATGATCAACGTCAAGGTCACTCTGACGGATGGTTCATATCATCCGGTCGACTCTTCGGAAATGGCCTTCAAGGTCGCTGCCGGCCAGGCTTTAAAGAAAGCCGTACCGGAAGCTAAACCGATTCTCCTCGAACCGATTTACAACGTCGACGTCGTCATCCCTGAAGATTACATGGGCGATGTCATGGGCGACTTCAGCAGCCGACGCGGCCGTATCCTCGGCATGGAACACCATCGCAACCGCAAGGGCATCATCGTCGTAAAGGCACAGGTTCCCTTGGCTGAAATGCGGGATTACGTAACGGTTCTTCGCTCCATGACCCAGGGTAAGGGTACCTTTAATATGGAATTCTATGCCTATGAAGAAGTACCGAAAAAAATCATGGATGAAATCATTGAAAAGAGACAGGCCGAATAGAACGGAAGCTTGTCTGGCTATATGGTAAAAGGGGCACTGCCGGAAGAAATTCTTTTGGGCAGTGCCTTTTTTCTACTCAATCGCTATAGGCACGGTGACTTATGAATGTTCCTGCACTTGAACATATCATTATGTGGGAGATGGCATGTTCGTAAATTGATTCTAATGAGGCCGGGTGTGATATAATAAAAACAAACATTAATATCAGGGAGAAACGCTTATGATGTACCCTTACATGACTTTGGCGGACGATACTGAAATTACGCATTCGCCAATCCAGGGAGACGGAACCGTAAAAGTGTATATTGAAACACCGTGTAATAGAGGCTTTAATCATGCAACTTGCATCCTGCCCCACTATAAATGGCAGGATATTCAAGGATATTCAGAGTCTGATATCAAGGAATGGGACGCTTTCGTTCACGATAATTTGCATTTAATTATGCAGTTAGCGGCTGAAGGAGGCTTTCATAATGCCACCGTTATTTAGAATCGGTCCTTATGTGATTTATTTTTGGTCGAATGGAAACTACCCTATTGAACCTATACATGTTCATATCGCAGAGGGAACTCCTTCCAAAAATGCGACAAAAATTTGGATTACGAGTAAAGGTGGGGCTCTATTGTGTAATAATAATTCTAGGATTCCGAAATCGGCTTTGAATTTTTTATTAAGAAGTATTGAAGCAAATCACAAGTTAATCGTAAAAAGGTGGATAGAACATTTTGAAGAAATCACTTTTTACTGCTAATAATAGGTTCGCATATTGTGGACCTATTTTTTTGTTTGTGCAAATTCTGTCTCCGCGGCAGTATCCGGAATAACTATGCATAATTAGCATGTGATACTTTACTATAACGCTTGTAACGGTTGGCGGTGCGGCGTATAATATGACTATAAGTAAACGTAAAACGTCATACTATGCAATTGGTATAGATACTATGGAAAGGGTGATTTATATGTCTCAATGGACAGACATGTACAAACAAAAATTGATGACCGCCGAAGAGGCAGTCAAAGTCGTAAAATCGGGCGACTGGGTGGATTATGGCATGGGCACGACCCAGCCGGTTCTCCTCGACCAGGCTTTGGCGGCCCGTCGCGATGAGCTGAAGGATGTAAAAGTACGCATGTGTCTTTCCGTCGCTCCGCGTCAAATCATTGAACAGGATCCGGACCGCAAAGCCTTTACGGCTATGAACTGGCATATGGGCGGCTATGACCGGAAAAAATGCGCTCTTGGCCAGATGAACTTCATCCCCATGTGCTACCGCAATAAGCCGTCTATGTACCGCGACCTCCTCGATGTCGACGTGGCTCTCATCACGGTCGGTCCCATGGATAAACACGGATTCTTTAACTTCGGCCTGGCTGTATCGGCAACGGAAGCAATTACCCAGAAGGCCAAGAAAGTCATCGTCGAAGTTAACGAAGCTATGCCGCGCGTTCTCGGCGGCCGCGGCGAATGCATCCATATCAGCGACATCGACGGCATCGTCGAATACGGCAATCATCCGTTGGCTACGATTCCCTTTGCCACGGGTGACGATATCGATGCTACCATTGCCAAAATGATCGTTGAACAGGTTCCTAACGGAGCGACATTGCAGCTGGGGATCGGCAGCCTGCCGAATACGATCGGCGCCCTCTTGTCCGAATCGGACTTGAAGGATTTGGGGGTCCATACGGAAATGCTTGTCGACGCCTTCTATCTGATGTATAAGAACGGTCAGCTGACCAACCGCCGCAAGGCCTTCTGCCCCAATAAGGTGAGTTGGTCCTTTGCCATGGGCACGCAGGATCTCTATGACTGGATGGACGATAACCCGTACCTGGCAGCTTACCCGGTAGACGTCATCAACGATCCCTTTGTTATCGCTCAAATGGATAACTTTATTTCCATTAATAACTGTATCGAAGTCGACCTCTTCGGACAAGTTTCTTCCGAATCGTCGGGGACGCAGCAGATCAGCGGCAGCGGCGGCCAGCTCGACTTTACCGACGGTGCCTATCGGTCGCCGGGCGGCAAGAGCATCATTGCTCTGCGCTCGACCTTCCACAATAAGAAGACCGGCCGCGATGAATCGCGCATCCTGCCGACACTGGCTCCGGGAACGACCGTTACCGACCCGCGGTCCCAAATCAACTTTGTCGTTACTGAATACGGCATGGTCAACCTCATGGGCGCCTCGACATGGGAACGGGCAGAACGCCTGATCAGCATCGCTCATCCTGATTTCCGGGATGACCTCATCAAAGAAGCGGAAAAAATGAAAATCTGGCGTTACAGCAATAAAAAATAAGTGTCTTTAAATTTACAGGCCGTCCTTTTGGACGGCCTTTTGTAATACCGAATCTTAGTGCCGGACTATTAAAAACAATAAAACTTTGCTATAATATAATGGTATGCGCCCATTTTGAAGGGCAGTATAGCAAAACAGATTCGGACTGCAGGACCCTTTTCGGCCGGCAGTTATTTCAGTTTGTATATGAGGTGAAATTTGTGGACGAACAACAAGTAGATAAGATTGTGCCGGTTTGTCTGGAAAGTGAAATGCAGACGTCGTACATCGACTATGCCATGAGTGTCATCATTACTCGTGCCTTGCCGGATGTACGCGATGGGTTGAAACCGGTTCACCGGCGAATTCTCTACGCCATGCATGAAGCGGGCATGACGCCGAACAAACCGTATAAGAAATCGGCCCGTATTGTCGGTGAAGTTTTAGGTAAGTATCACCCCCACGGGGACAGCTCCGTCTATGATGCGACCGTCCGCTTGGCCCAGGATTTTTCGACACGGTACCCCCTCGTCGATGGTCACGGCAACTTCGGTTCTGTCGACGGCGACTCGGCGGCAGCTATGCGTTATACTGAAGTCCGTATGGCAAAGATTACGGGAGAAATGCTGGAAGATATCGACAAGGAAACGGTCGATTTCATGCCCAATTACGACGGCTCTATGCAGGAACCGACGGTCCTGCCGTCGAAGATTCCGAACCTCTTAGTAAACGGCTCGGCGGGGATTGCCGTCGGTATGGCGACCAACATTCCGCCCCATAATTTAAGCGAAGTCGTCGACGGCTGTGTTCAGCTTATCGACAATCCTGATTCCAGCCTGGAAGAAATCATGACCAAGGTCAAGGGCCCTGATTTCCCGACCGGTGCTAAAATCATGGGTCGTGACGGTATCCTCAAAGCTTATTCGACGGGCCGCGGCAGTATTAAGATGCGTTCCTGCGCCTCCATCGAACCGATGAATAAGGGGAAGAACCGTATCGTCGTTACGGAAATTCCGTACCAGGTCAATAAGGCTCGGGTCATTGAATCCATTGCCGACTTGTCCCGCAATAAGGAAATCGACGGCATTACCGCCCTTCGCGATGAATCGGACCGCAAAGGGATGCGTATCGTCATCGAGCTCCGCGCCGATGTCAATCCGGATATCGTTCTGAATAAGCTGTATAAGCACACTCAACTCCAAGAAACGTTCGGTGTCATCATGCTGGCCCTCGTCGACGGCCATCCGCGAGTATTGACGCTGAAACAGATCCTGACCTACTACTTAGACCATCAGAAAAGCGTCATTACGCGCCGCAGTCAGTTTGAACTCGATAAGGCCCTGGCTCGGGCTCACATCTTAGAAGGCCTGCTCATCGCCCTCGACCACATTGACGAAGTCATCAAGACCATTCGTGAATCGGCAACGGATGAAGTGGCCAAACAGTCCCTTATGACGAAGTTCGGACTGAGCGAAAAACAGGCTGTGGCCATCCTCGACATGCGTCTGCGCCGCCTGACCGGTCTCGAACGCGAAAAAATCGAAGAAGAATATAAGGAACTGGAAGAACGCATTGCCTACCTGCGCAGCGTTTTGGCTGATGAACATAAAGTCATGGAAATCGTTAAGACGGAACTCCTCGATGCCAAGAAGAAATTTGGCGACAAACGACGTACGGAAATCGTTGCCGACGCCTCTGATTTTTCCATCGAAGACATGATTCCTAATGAACGCATGGTCCTAACCCTTACGCGCCGGGGATACATGAAGCGTATCAACGCCAATGTATACCACACGCAGAATAAGGGCGGCCGCGGCATCAAAGGTATGGGAACGAAAGACGAAGATGCAGTTAACCACCTGCTCTATACGTCGGCGTGGAATACGGTCTTATTCTTTACCAACTTTGGCCGTGTCTATCGCTTGAAGTCCTACGAAATTCCTGAAGCCAACAGCCGTAATTCTAAGGGCATGGCGGCCATCAACATCCTGCCCCTGTCCAACGGGGAAAAGGTCAACGCCCTCATCGACCTCGATCAGGTCGATCCGTCGATGAACCTCTTTATGGTAACGGAAAAAGGCTTGGTCAAGAAGACGGTCCTTCATGAATTTAAAAATGTCCGCCGCAACGGCCTCATCGCCATCTCTCTCATGGAAGGGGATCATTTGGCTAAGGTACGCCTGACCAACGGCGACCAGACCATTATTTTGGCAACGAAATTGGGTATGGCCATCTGCTTTAATGAAAACGATGTCCGTCCTATGGGCCGTAATACCCGCGGTGTTCGCGGCATTACCCTGGCTGAAGGGGATATGGTCATCGGAGCCGACGTCCTGGCTGAAGACTGCCAGGTTCTGACCGTCAGTGAAGAAGGCTTTGGCAAGCGCAATAACGTCGATGCCTATAAAGTACAGCTTCGAGGCGGCAAGGGAATCAAGAATTTCAAGATTACCCCGAAGACCGGCGACATCGTCGGCGTCGAAGTCGTCCACGAAGGTCAAGAACTGATGCTTATCACGTCGAATGGCATCGTTATTCGGACCGATATCGAAAGCATTGGCATTAAGAAAGGGCGTAATACGTCGGGCGTCAAAATCCAGAAACTGGAAGGCGACGACAAGGTTGCAGCCCTCGATACGATTGCTATCGAAGGAACGGATGAAGACGACGAACAAGAACAGACAAAACTGTTTAAAGAATAGTCGAAACAGAATTACTGAAAGGCCGCCTTTTGAGGGCGGCCTTTTTATATAGAATATTTCGGTTGATTGTATAATGAATTCGGACATATAAAAAGAGACATAAACGGAGATCTCT
>ENA-ORSO01000052-ORSO01000052.1-human-gut-metagenome-genome-assembly--contig:-NODE-52-length-102011-cov-13.433658_pt1 | contig 102011 bp, 79 predicted proteins | sample MGYA00241902_ERZ509168 | MGnify/ENA primary metagenome ERZ509168 (study PRJEB26280, sample SAMEA2338806) | human gut metagenome | biome: human gut; feature: human-associated habitat; material: faeces... | reverse complement strand
AGTATCTAAGACGAAGTCAAAGATTACGAATAAGCCGAGTGCAAAAGCAAATTTTTATTTGCATTTTGCCGAGGCGGAGTATCTGAAACCGAGTTAAAAATACGAATTTATCCGTATCGGAGTACTGCTCCGGATTACAAAGAACCCGCAAAAGATCGGAACACGACGCATCCGATTTACGACAGACTCATGGATCTCTGTATCCGGAACTGCGGGATACCCCGCCCGATCAAAGAATTCCTCGAAATACCGATAAAAATCGAACATTGCGAAGTATTCCCCCTCCGACCGAGTGCTGCTGAAGTCTGAAAAGCGGGATGAAGCTTTGCAAAGTAAGATGCCCCGCATACAAAAAGCGACGTTCCGGAAAACCGGAACGTCGCCGAATGTGGAGGTGGCGGGAGTCGAACCCGCGTCCAAACAAGGAACCCGAAAGCTTTCTACACGCTTATCCGCCGTTTCGTCCTTCTATCCGGGTCTGGCAGGCGGCAACCTAACCCGGATCCCAGTTCCTGAATTTTCGCACGACGGCCGGAACCCTCCGCCGTACTATCTCTAAATGATCGATACCCCGTATGGAAAACCGTTAAAGAGCGGAACGGCCTTCCGGGATACTCGTCGTCAAACCGCCTTGGATCCAACGATTAAGCCAATTTTCCTTGAAAATTAGGCAGCGAGTGCATAGCTATTATTGCCATTTGTAGTTCGAGTGTTGATATTTACGAGCCACCACACAATGCTCGACGTGCTTACAATCAAACTCTGCCTGCTGTCAAAACCGGTCACCCCCTTCGTAGGGATAGAATTTCATTGAAGTGAGTACAAAGATACGAAAAACCGGGCAGAAAGCCAAATTTATCGGAACTTTACCAAAATGTCCTCGTCACTATTGAAAGTTTTATACGGAACCAATCAATCGCCATATACCATATAAAGTTGGAATATAGCACAACCAATTTGAAGAATAGCTATAATTAAATGCCAATAACTGGGATAAATCTTTTCTATTTCATTATTCGGATCCGTTTTTTTCATCTTCAGACCAATAATGAACCAAAGTAAACTAAGACCTCCAGTAAGAAAAAGGAAAAAAACCATTCTTCAATTATATTAACCAACGAATTATATATTGGTATTAAGCAAAGGGCCTAACAATCATACAATATATAGCACAAGCATAAAAAAAATAGCCACAAACAGATGCAAAAAATTCGGATAAAACTTTTCCGTTTCATCTTTGAACTCTGCTTTTTTTTGCCTTAAACGCAAAATAAAAAAAAGCAAACTAATACTCCCAAAAAAAAATACATAAAAAAGCCATTGCTACTGTCAATGATGTTCCACCACCTAATGCAGACATTACCTGCACGTATCGATATAACACCGAAAATTCGTCTGCTTATTTTCCAAAGGCCCCACCTCTGCCTTGCGCGCATCCAACATAAAAATTCACCCGATCGGCATTGCATACAAGAATATTTTCACGTACCATGCCTGCGGAACCGCTACCGTTTCAGATGCTTACGCAGCTTCTTTTTCAGAACATCCCCCGTTAATGGTTTGGCAATATAATCATCGCACCCGACATCGAGCGCTTTCGCACGGTCGCTGTCGTATGCATATGCTGTGACGGCAATGATGGGAACGGAACTTCCCGCCTCCCGAATCTGCCGCGTAGCTTCCAAACCATCCATAACGGGCATCTTCATATCCATCAACACCACATCCGGAGCGAACTCCCGGCACATGCGCACCGCTTCCGCTCCGTTATGGGCCCGAAGCACTTCATACCCTTTCTTAAGAATCAGCGACACCAGCAGAAAATTGCTGTCGGTATCTTCGGCAACGAGAACGACGGGCATTTTCCCCTCCGAAACGCCTGGTTGCCGCATCTCCGCATCGGAAGCAACCGCCGACACAGACCGGGTCCGGATGTAAGGATGCGTAAACCAAAAACAAGAACCCTTTCCCGGTTCGGAGTTCAGGCCGATACGACCGCCCATCTGTTCGACGATACTCTTGCTGATGGCCAGTCCCAACCCGGTCCCCTGGACAAAACTGTTGAGTTTCACGAAACGCTCGAAGACAGACTCCTGCTCCTGCTCGGGAATCCCGGTACCGGTGTCTTCGACATAAAAGGTAAGCATCATCCCGTCATCGCACCGGTAGCCTAATGTCACAGACCCTTCACGAGTGAATTTCAACGCATTATTAATAAAATTAATCAACACCTGCGTAATCCGGGTCTTGTCGCCTACCAACCGACATTCGGGCAGATGATCGCCGAAACGCAACTCCACCGGTTTATCCAGGACCTTGAGGCTCAACGACCGTACAATCTCCTGACACATCTGATTCACATCGAATTCCACATCGTTGAATTCGAGCGTTCCGGCTTCGATCTTCGACAAATCGAGAATGTCGGAAATCAGCTTCAACAACAATTCGTTATTTTCCTGAACAATGGCTACATACTCCCGTCGTTCGTCGGGATCTTCGGTTTCAGCGATCAGATTCGAAAAGCCGACGATGGCATTCAGTGGCGTGCGGATTTCATGGCTCATATTAGCCAGAAAAGCCGATTTCAGACGATCGCTCACTTCGGCTTTGTTCTTCGCTTCGATCAAATTCTTCTCCGTTTCCTTCAACTCGGTAATGTCGTAATTGACACACACCATTTCGATCTTCGAAGGATCGTTATTCAGGGGATTGCGCATCACATTGATACGGGTCCACTTCTGTCGTCCGTCCGCATCGATCCGAAGATCATGGCTGAAACTGTCGATCTCGCCGGCTTTCACCTGTCGGATGGACTCCAGAACTTCAGCCCGGTCGGAGGAATTGACATGTTTATACACACCGAGGATCTGATCGAGCGGCGTATCCTCCTTCTCGCCCAGGTTATAATACCACTGCGGCACGCCATACCCCTCTTTCGAAACCAGGTCGAAGCGACAGTATCCGACCTTGCCGAAACGACTGACCAGCGAAAACGAGCTTTCGAACTCCGCGATACGACTATGCGCCCGATTGATTTCCGTATTGTCGATATTGATCAGGAAGAAATTGCTCAACCGCCCCTGCGCATCGTAAAGCATACACACCGAACTGTATATTTCGAGGCGGCCCTGCTTGGAGGTAACATAATAACCGTTCAAACGATCGAAGGGATAATACGCCTTGAACGAGAACTCCTCCCGGTTCCGCACCCGGCGCCAGACCTCCTCGTCGAGAATGGGATTCTTGAAAAAATCGACCCCGAGCACATCCTCCTTGTCCCGAATCCCGAAAATCTCCAGATCCTTGTTATTCAGATCGACGAGCAAGCCGTTCCTGTCGTACAGTTCGATACCGACGGGAATATTGTCATAAATATTACGCAATAGCTTTTCACTGCGGTCGAGCGCCTCGTGCGTTTCATACATTTCGGTCATATCCGAAAGCAGGCAAATCACCTCCTCGGGAGTGGTCGAATACATAACGACATGAACATACCGGCCGGAAGCCAACAAACGGACCTCCTTTTCGACATGCAGCTCCACCTGCAATACTTTGGCGAAAACTTTCAGGTACTCGGGCATATCTTCGATCTCCAGCTCGCTCGCCAGCCGCCCCACATAGTCAGCTTGGGATTTTCCGATAATCTTTTCCGCAGCATAATTCGAATCGAGCACCTTGTAATCGACCGGCGTCCCCGTCTTGTCGTAAATCATCCGGAAACGGACATACCCCAGCGGCATGTACCGGTAGAGGTTTTGCAAATAATCGCGTTCGATTTGCGCCTCCCGCTTCGAACGCTGCAATTCGATACAGATATTGATGATATTGACCAGTGATGCGAACCATTGGTAATCCTCGTTCTGCCAATCGCGGTGCTCCCCGATCACATCGATTCCCGCATACCCCCAAAGTTTATCACGAAATGTCATCGGCAGCACAAACAGCGAACCGATATTTTGTGCAGCCAGAATATCATGCTCGTTCCTTGCCCGGGAAGGAAGGTCGTCCAAACAGGAAAGAGCAATAGGACTCCTTTTTTCGAGCTGCTCGACCCACCAGGGGGTTTCGTCCATCGAAAGTCGATCGAACCGATCCCGGCCGCTCTCCACGCCCTTGTCCGTCACTTCGTACGTATAAATATGCCTGCGGTTATCCCAGTCGAACTCCGCGATATAGGTCCGGCTGCCACGAAATATCTTGAGGACATCGGTCAGAACCTTGTTGATCGCCTCGTCGATGGAACCGATATGAAGGAAAGAAAGCAGCGTATGCGAAATATTGTTCAACCGATAAAGAAGCGTATTCATCCGCTCGATCGAGCAAAGATCGACCGGCAAAGCCTCCCTTTCGCTGATTTCCTGGGCATATCCCGAAACAACCAGCCCCTTGTCGGCTGCCGTTTCCCGGCGCAGGACCTTCCAGCGGAACCACACCTCACCCCGGGGACCACACAGCGAAAAAATCTGCTCGGCGGAGAACAGGCTCGCATCCGTGGACATCAGGCTTTTGAGCGAAGCCCGGAACGGCTCTCCGACCGACTGCAGAAAACGGTCGTAACCGATCTCGGACTCCTCAGTTCCTATCGTCTTACAGAGATAATCGGACAACAAAAGAACCCGTCGGGCCATATCTACTTTCCACCACCCGATCTTCGTATCCCACAATATCTCCTGCAACATGGATTCACTTCCCATTATCCCCTTATTGTCAATTTATACCATAATTAATAACAAAAATACTATTCATTACCGGGAGTTCCAAAAAAAATACGGATTATTGTCCGGCACGATGACCGAAACAGACTATTTTTCGGACATTTTCATTACCTTTGTGGAAGGTAGGATATGATCGGTGTAAAAAACAGAAGAGTTTGTTTTATTCTGCCTTCATTTTCATTACCTTTGCTCCCGTCCGAATCGGAGTGCGACGGCACGAAACGAAGAACATTCGTCCTGCATCGGCCGATCGGCACACACGGACACCACGAACCTTTCAACCAACTCGACTCATGGGCGAACAAAACGTAATCCGGCTGCGCGGCGTAACGATATACCACACGGACGATCCTTTCGGCAGCCGCTCCGAAAAAAAGTTGCTGCAACAGGGAGAACTGATCTTGTCCGATCTGAATTTCGACATCAACGCCGGTGAATTCGTCTATCTGATCGGGCGTGTGGGAAGCGGTAAAAGCTCCTTACTCAAAACTTTATATGCCGAGCTTCAACTCATTGAAGGCGAAGGATACGTCGCAGGCTTCGACTTGCGAAAACTCAAACGACGGGAGATTCCGATGCTGCGACGTAGAATCGGCATCGTCTTCCAGGACTACCAACTGCTCACCGACCGGAACGTCTTCATGAACCTATACTATGTAATGAAGGCAACGGGATGGAAAAACGAATCAGAAATCCGCAAGCGGATCGACGAGGTACTCAAGGTCGTATCGCTGGAAGCCAAAGGCTACAAGATGCCGTTCGAGCTTTCCGGCGGCGAACAGCAGCGTCTGGTCATCGCCCGCGCCCTGCTGAACCGTCCCCGCCTGCTTTTGGCCGACGAACCTACCGGCAACCTCGATCCGCTGACGGCCGAAGGCATCATTCGGCTGTTCCAGGAAATCGCTCGTCAAGGTTGCGCCGTAGTCATGTCCACGCACAACACGGCCCTCATCGAAGAATATCCGTCCCGCACGATCCTCTTCTCGAAAGGCAAGATCAAGGAGGTTCCGGTACAAACGATGCTGCAGGATATTTAACGAATGCCCGCACAAACGGAAACCCTGCGACCTAAGTTTCATCGTTGCCAGGTACAGATAATTCCGAATAAAAACAGGTTTGGGTTATGAGACTCCGTACTCTTTTCCGGTTGTTCCTGTTATTGGCGGCAGTGGCCCCAATAACCACGGCAAAAGCCGACAGTCTTATCATCGGCACAGATACGCTCAGACTGGACTTACATTGGTTGGACGACACTCCGCTGGACGAGTTGGCCCGCAACGACCGGGTATTCGAAAAAAAATTCCAGGCACTTATTCATCAGCCTACCGCAGAGGGATTCGTTATCTACATAGACGGTGATCACGAACACCATTCCTACTGGCGACTGATCGACGACAAACTCTACCTGGATCACACGATACGCAAATCAGACTACTCCGAAATAGATTTCAGCGGCATTTTCGTCCGCGACCATACCGGTTATTATCCGGCCACCTTCTATTCAGGCACACTTCCTATATCAGGCATATTCTACCAGGACGGAACGAAACCCATATTCGTTTTCGAGGAGGGGCGATTGACCTATACGAATTGGACATATCCTTCCTTTCCCTGCCCCTCTCCGATGCTGGGCGATCCGCTGTTTCTGCACTTCGACTACATGCAATTCGCACAATTCACGGACGGGCTGTGGACCTGTTGGATGCGTATCCTCCCGGATCCATCCGGAAACCCCATTACCATACAGCCCTTGATAGTAGCTCATAAAAGCGGAATCATCGATGCTTCGGATGCCGCTAAAAAAAGACTGAAAACTGCAATCGCCGACAGTCTGAAAACAGTAGATTTCATTTGCGACGTAAATTTTTCCCGGGGCAGCATACAGGCCGTTCTCAAAACATTCGAAATTCCCCGGCCGATATTATACCGTAAAGAAATCAAGAAAAACGGCCGACGGTTGGTCGGATATGAAAATGCGACCGGACGTCCAATCGTCCCTTTCGGGAAATACGCCCGATGCCACACACCCATCATAAGTGAAAACAGAATCGGGATCGTGGGAACAGACGAAGGAAAGTTTATAGCCATAGACCATACGGGTAAAAAGCTGTTCGAAATCATGTTTCAGTCCCCGGTACTTTCGGTCGAAGATTTATTCCGGTACGGTTATTTCATCTATGTCACCCGAAACGGCCGACAGGGAGTCGCCACCATCAGCGGATTGCGATACACGCAACCGACCCACAAGCCGATCGATCTCTCCGACGTCGATCGGGATGTTATCAAAGCTCTTATCCACTGATCCGGCTACGCTTCCGGTATCCGATATTTCGCCCGAATAAGCACCCCGCAAATCCGGCTGCGGCAAAAATCAATGGCAAAGGGGTGTTTGATTATTGCATCTTACGAAACTTTTCCGTATATTTGTACGATATATTTAAGGTCAATATGAGTACTGAAGGAAAAGAGATAAAGAAGCAGGAAGAGGAGTATTCCGCCTCCAACATCCAGGTCCTCGAAGGTCTGGAAGCGGTCCGGAAGCGTCCGGCCATGTATATCGGCGACATCGGAGAAAAAGGTTTGCACCACCTGGTTTACGAGGTGGTGGATAACTCGATCGACGAGGCGTTGGCAGGACACTGTACCGACATCGACGTTACGATCAACGAAGACAACTCGATCACAGTCAAGGATAACGGCCGAGGCATCCCGACCGACTTCCACGAAAAAGAGGGCAAGTCCGCACTCGAAGTCGTGCTCACCGTGCTCCATGCGGGCGGCAAGTTCGACAAGGGCAGCTACAAGGTTTCGGGCGGTCTGCACGGCGTGGGTGTTTCGTGCGTGAACGCACTCTCGACGCTGCTCATCGCCGAAATCCACCGCGACGGCAAAATATTCCGCCAATCGTACAGCAAAGGCGCTCCGACTTCGCCGGTCGAAGTGATCGGCACCTGCGACGATCGCGGAACCACGATCACCTTCAAACCCGACGGCAGTATCTTCACGCTCACGACGGAATACAAGTACGACATCCTGGCCAACCGCCTGCGTGAGTTGGCATTCCTGAACAAAGGCATCCACCTGAACCTGCTGGACAAACGCCAGCGGGACGAGAACGGCGAATACGTCGGCGACCATTTCTATTCGGAAGAAGGCCTCAAGGAGTTCGTCGAATACCTGGACGCCACGCGCGGTCAGGCCATCACCGAATCGATCATCTACATCGACACCGAAAAGAACGGCGTGCCGGTCGAGGTGGCCATGCAGTACAACGACTCCTTCTCGGAGAACGTACACTCCTACGTCAATAATATCAACACGATCGAGGGCGGCACGCACCTGACGGGTTTCCGCCGCGCCCTGACCCGCACGCTCAAGAAATACGCCGAGGATTCAGGCATGCTCGCCAAACTCAAGTTCGATATCAACGGCGACGACTTCCGCGAGGGTCTGACGGCCGTAGTTTCGGTCAAGGTCGCAGAACCGCAGTTCGAAGGGCAGACCAAGACCAAACTGGGCAACGACGAGGTGTCGGCAGCGGTCGATCAGGCGATGTCGACGGCCTTGAGTCACTACCTGGAGGAGAATCCGCGCGACGCCAAAGCCATCGTACAGAAAGTCATCCTGGCTGCAACGGCCCGGCACGCGGCGCGCCATGCCCGCGAAATGGTGCAGCGCAAGACCGTGCTTTCGGGTGCGGGCCTTCCGGGCAAGTTGGCGGACTGTTCGAGCCGCGACCGTTCGATCGCCGAAATCTTCTTCGTCGAGGGCGACTCGGCAGGCGGTACGGCCAAGCAGGGCCGCGACCGGAACTTCCAGGCGATCATGCCGCTGCGCGGTAAGATCCTGAATATCGAAAAAGCCCAGGAGCATCGCATGTGGGAGAACGAGGAGATCAAGAACATGTTCACGGCACTCGGCGTGACGATCGGCACGGAGGAGGACAGCAAGGCGCTCAACCTCGAAAAACTCCGCTACGACAAGATCATCATCATGACCGATGCCGATGTCGATGGCAGCCACATCGCCACGCTGATGCTTACCTTCTTCTTCCGCAAGATGAAAGAGCTGATCGAAAACGGGCACGTCTATATCGCCACCCCGCCCCTGTTCCTCGTGAAAAAGGGCCAGCAGGAGCGCTATTGCTGGACGGAGAAGGAGCGTGACGAGATCACGGCCGAAATGGGCAAGGGCGTACACGTCCAGCGCTACAAAGGTCTCGGTGAAATGAACTCCCATCAGTTGTGGGAAACCACGATGAACCCGGACACCCGGATTCTGCGCAAAGTAACCATCGACAACGCTGCCGAAGCCGACCGCGTATTCTCGATGCTGATGGGCGACGAGGTTCCCCCGCGACGCGAGTTCATCGAAAAACACGCTCACTACGCCAATATCGACGCATAATCGAAAATTACAAAGGATTGCACCCCGCAGGGGAGCAATCCTTTTCCATATCCGTTTGGCAGGCGGGAGCTGCCCCATCGTTCGATTGCGACGGAAAGCTGACCCGATGCGTTCATCGGAAAGGACGAGATTGGCAGTACACTCGGAGTTCAGCCATACGGTAACCGGGAAATGCGAAAACGAAACATACCGTTTTTTTGACGTAATTTATCCGAAATCCGACGGCGGGGAAAAAGAAAAAACAGATTCCGGGACGCTTCATCGGACAGATGAAATCGGAAATACCTACCGACTTCGTGCGGGTGCAAATACGGGAAAAAATCACACCGTTTTCGGAGAAAAACCGGTCAGGCGGTTATCGCACGCAGAAAACGGAGAATAAAAAAGAACCACAAATCGGGAATTATGAATGTGACAGTCATCGGTGTCGCAGGCGGCACAGGATCGGGTAAAAGCACGCTGGTAAAACGATTGCAGGAGGCTTTCAAGGAGGAAGAGGTAGTCACGCTCTGCCACGACTACTACTACAAAGCCCATCCCGAACTGACGTACGAAGAGCGCACGAAACTCAATTACGACCACCCTCAATCGTTCGATACAGATATGCTCGTCGAACACATCCGCACGCTGAAAAACAACGTTCCGATCGAACATCCGGTCTATTCGTTCGTCGATCACAACCGAACGGCCGAAACCGTGCTGGTCAAACCTTCGAAGGTAATCATCGTCGATGGTATTCTGATCTTCGAGAACAAGGAACTCCGGGACCTGATGGACATCAAGGTATATGTCGATACGGACGCCGACATCCGCCTCGCCCGCCGCATCCTGCGCGACGTATGCGAGCGGGGGCGCACCATGCAGTCGGTCATCTCGCAATATACCACGACAGTCAAGCCCATGCACGAGGAGTTCGTCGAGCCGTCGAAGAAATACGCCGACGTAATCATCCCGGAGGGAGGTTTCAATTCCGTTGCCGTAAGCATGTTGATCCGCAGCATCCAGTCGCAGATCAACGCCAAATAGGAGCACGCGAATCCATTCCCCGAAAATCGATTTTCGCAACAGGCAGTCTGTGTAACTCGCCTCGACACGCAGTCCATTACGACAAAAAGGAACCGTCCGACAACTCCCCGAATTTGAAAATCACCCCTGCCAAGAATGTCTTCCGGCAGGGGTGAAAACGTTAGAATCGGACTTGTCAGATACTCTCTTCCATTTATTCCCCCCGGCGCAAGGCAAACGGATACTTTTTCCCCTTCACTTCGGCGATTCCTCGCTCCACGTAAGCGGCAGCGGCCGAATCCCACTCCGAAAAGATCGTTATGTCATCGTATTCGAACGGTACGATAACACGTCCGCGACCGTCCAATACTCCGAATCGAAGCAACCCGGTAGAATCGGGAACAGCCGCAGAGGCATGCCCGAATTTTCCGCTCGGGTTCACCTGATAGACCTTATAGTCGATCAACGGTTTGCCGGAAACATCGAGCAGGGTACAGGCCCGGGAAGCGAAATCCTCCCCTTCTCCGACCCAGGTCGTTCCGAACGGCGTGGGCTGCACCCAATCGTAAATACAAGGTAGGATTTCCCGTCCATTCCGGTCGATACTGCCGTACTTCAAAGCACCGCCGGAAACAATGCAGACGACCGCACGGCCATTTCGGAACGAGGAAACCTCGTAATACTTGCATGGGATGACCAACGTCCCTGCGGCATCGACAAATCCCCAGCGTACATAATATTTCCCCATCTGTCCGACAGCGGCCAGCACTTCGGAAAAATCGGCCGCACCGTCGTATATCGGAGCAATCACTTCGTTACCCCGACGATCGATGAATCCGTATTTCCCGGTAAATTCAAAATCCCTTTTTCCATAGCCGGACTTACCGCTCCATTCGCCTTTGGCTACGACAGCCATTCCTTCAGAAAAATCCCGGGCATAATCGTATTTCAACGGAATTACGACCTGCCCCAGCGTATCGACATACCCATAGCGGCGGACGGAATCCGTCCCCTCCTGTACCCGGGCAAGGCCCGATGAAAAACCGGCGACATCCGCATAAACACAAGGTACGACTTCACGCCCCTGCCGATCGATAAGCCCGAAACGGCGATCGTTCTTTTCCCCTTTGCCGACCACGGCAAACCCATTGGAAAAACTATCGGCATAGTCATAGATGAGCGGGATGACCACCGTACCGCAGGTGTCCGTGTAACCGAAACAGCCGTCCGTATAAAAACGGCCCATACGGGGATTGCTGCCTTCTCCGCCCCGGTGTACGAGAATACGTCCGTTATGCACTGCACCCACATAATCGTATTTCGTTTTCCAATCTTTTTTAGCGGCTGCACGGCGTTGTGCCGACACCCCGGCCGAAAACAGAAAAAGAAGCAGTACAACTATAAAGTATCGCTTTATCATAACCCGGTTATCTTTTTGATTTCATTCAATTTATTAAGCGCCTCGATCGGAGTGAGAGCATTGATGTCCAACCCCTTGATCTGATCTCGGATCTGCACCAGCACTGGATCGTCGAGTTGGAACATCGAAAGCTGCATACCCCGCGTCTGATCCCCCGCTTCCGCCGCCTCGCGAACTCCGGGGAGCGCTTTTCGGTCGCGGCGTCGAGGACTCTTGCTGGGCACGATCTCGTTGTTGCCATATACCAGCTCCAGATTCTTCAGGATCTCTTCGGCGCGGGCTACGACCGAGGCCGGCATTCCGGCCATCCGGGCAACGTGAATACCGAACGAATGCTCCGTTCCGCCCCGCTCCAGCTTGCGCAGGAAGACGATCGTCTTATCCACCTCCTTGACGCTCACATGGTAGTTCTTCACGCGCGGGCACATCTGCTCCATCTCGTTGAGTTCGTGGTAGTGGGTCGCAAAAAGCGTCTTGGCACGGGCCGTCGGATGGTTGTGCAGGTATTCGACCATCGCCCAGGCGATCGAAATACCGTCGTAGGTACTCGTACCGCGTCCGATTTCGTCCAACAGGACGATGCTGCGGTCGGAAACATTGTTCAGGATGCTGGCCGACTCGAGCATCTCGACCATGAAGGTCGATTCGCCCTGCGAAATGTTGTCGGAAGCCCCGACTCGGGTGAAAATCTTGTCCACCACGCCGATATGAGCCGCTTTCGCCGGAACGAACGACCCCATCTGGGCCATCAGGATAATGAGGGCCGTTTGCCGCAGCAAAGCCGACTTACCCGACATGTTGGGACCCGTAATCATCACGATCTGCTGCTCCTTATCGTCCAGCAGCAGGTCGTTGGGGATATACTCCTCCCCTACCGGCATCAGGGTTTCGATCACCGGATGCCGTCCCTGGCGGATTTCGATGCGCGTGCCGTCGTCGAGCGTCGGACGGACGTAGTTGCGCTCCCGAGCGATACGGGCGAAAGATTGCAGGCAGTCGATACGCGCCACGACAGCGGCATCCCGCTGCAAAGCTCCCAGGGAATGCGTAATGAACCCGATCAACTCGGCGTAAATCCGCTGTTCGATCAACAGCATCTTCTCCTCGGCACCGAGAATTTTTTCTTCATACTCTTTCAGCTCTTCGGTGATATACCGCTCGGCGTTGGCCAGCGTCTGCTTGCGGATCCACGACTCGGGAACCTTGTCCTTGTGCGTGTTGCGGACTTCGATATAATAACCGAAGACATTGTTGTAGCTTATTTTCAGCGGAATTCCCGTCGCCTCGCTCTCCCGCTGCTGAATACGGTTCAGGAAATCCTTGCCATGCAGAGCGATGCGGCGCAGATCGTCCAGTTCGGCGTCCACGCCGTCGGCGATAATGCCGCCCCGCTGAATTTGATTGTTCTGCGGGTCGGGGTAAACCTCGCGGGCAATACGCTCCCGAACCTCCGCCAGCAGATCGATCTGTTCGGCCAACGCGTGAAGACGCTCGTCGTCGGTCGATTCCAACAAGGCTTTGAGGAGTTCGATCGCCGAAAGCGAATTTTTAAGCTGTACGATTTCGCGGGGGGTTACCCGAGCCGCCGCTATGCGCGAAGCGATGCGCTCCAGGTCGCCGACCTGCGAAATCTGCTCGGCGACGCTTTCGGCCAAATCGGGCTCGTCGTAAAACCGCTGCACGACATCCAGACGTTCGTTGATGCGATCAATCTCCTTGATCGGCAAGGCGATCCACCGCTTGAGCAGACGCCCGCCCATCGGCGTGAGGGTGCGATCGACCACGTCTGCGAACGCGCACTTCTCGCGCGAACCGTTCGAAGAGAAGAGCTCCAGGTTGCGGATCGTGAATTTATCGACCCAAACGTAATCCTCCTGGTCGATACGCGAAATGGACGAAATATGGGCCGTATTCTTATGTTCGGTAAATTCGAGGTAGTAGAGAATGGCCCCTGCCGCCGAAATGCCGCTGCTGAACTGTTCGATACCAAAGCCCTTGAGCGACTGAGTGCCGAACTGCTTGCAGAGCTTGTCCCGGTTGACCGACTCCGAAAAGACCCACTCATCGAGCCGATAGGTATAGTGCCGGCTGCCGAACGCATCGGAGAAGCGGTCTTCGTATCCGCGCTGGTAGATGATTTCCTTCGGCGCCAGGTTGGAAATGAGTTTGTCGATGTAAGCATCGCTGCCCTCGGCGGCATAAAATTCGCCGGTTGAAATATCGAGAAAAGCCACGCCGGTATTTTTCCGGCCGAAATAGACCGCCGCCAGATAGGTATTTTCCTTGTTGGCCAAAATATTATCTCCCAGCACCACGCCCGGCGTAACCAGCTCGATGACGCCCCGCTTGACCAGCCCTTTGACCTGTTTGGGATCCTCGAGCTGTTCGCAGATCGCCACGCGTTCGCCCGCTCGGACCAGCTTGGGTAGGTAGGTGTCGATCGCATGATAGGGAAACCCTGCCAGCTCGACGAATGTCGCGGCTCCGTTGGCACGTCGCGTCAGGGTGATGCCCAGAATTCCGCTGGCCTTGATCGCATCATCGCCGAAAGTTTCGTAAAAATCGCCGACACGAAACAGGAGAATCGCATCGGGATGCACCGCTTTGACCGCATAATATTGCTTCATCAGCGGAGTTTCAACATATTTTTTTTCTATTGCCATTACCTTTCAAGATAAAGTCGGAAACATCGGAGTAAACCCTAAAAATCCGGCGGCGGACGACTTCGCTCATGCCGGTCCACAGGATTGCTCCACGTCCTGCAAATATACGAAAAATCCGGAGCAAAAGGACTTCAAAATAACGAATATTGAAAGAATATTGCATTCATTCATAATTCATATAATCTGCAATAAATGGGTGTACGACAATATAGTACACCCTTACAGGAATCGGCCCCGCAGTCGATCAACGGTGTCGAACCGTGGCGTTATCGACCGATGTCGAGATAACCACAGGTTCGCCCGAATAGTTGAATTCGCTCATACCGCTCACACAATATTTCAGCGATCCCGCCGCTGCGACCGAGGCGGTACTCATACCGGAAATGTCACAGTCGGCAAGTCCCGAAGCCAAAAACTTTCTCCCTTTGAACTGACTCATGCCCGACACTTCCAGCATCAGGTCCCGAGCTGTTCCCGAAAAGGTACATTCGCTCGAACCATCCACTGCGACCTCGGCTTTCTGCCTGCAATTCACATTTCCATTATAAACGGACATACCGGTCAGCGTACAATCCAAATCCCGGCACATAAAATCCGCGACGGCCTGGCTCATTCCGGATGCCTCCACCGTCGCTGTATCCTCGCATACCACCTGCCCTTTGTAAATCGACATACCCGAAACAGACATCGTCAGGCTTCTGCAACGAATATTGGATTCGAACTCGCTCATTCCCATACATTCGACCGTAACCGACGGTTTATCGATCTCGGTCTCGGAAAAAACGGAGGACATCCCCGACAACGAAAACGACTCCAGCGGAGCGGCGCCCACATACACTACAACCCGCTTGGACATATCGTTCTTTCTCTTGGACGACAAGGCTCCGGGGTCGCACGCGAGCACGAGTTCACCGCGCCGCACCCGCACGGAAACCGCCTCGGCAGGCACATTTTCGGTTTCGACCCGGACCGAAGCGGGATTTCGGTCGGCTTCGAGTACGACCTGAATCATATTACTCACATTCAACCCGAAATAAGGTTTGTCCAGCACGATTTCGGCATCTGTCCGAAAATACACCCCTCGATTTTTCTTTTTTGCGTCACACACGCCGATCCCCAACGCCAAGCAGAGCAAAAGCAGAGTTAATTTTCTCATAACGGTCATAAATTATAGATTTAACTCTATAAAGTTAAAGAAAAATTCGGGGAAACCAATATTTTCCCCGAAAAAACTCACAGCGGACAGATCGCCGCAGTACGATTTCATCCAATCGGAAATTCGATCAGAGCATCCCGCACACGGCGAACATCCGCCGGTAATAGTCCGCCTTCCACTCCACCGATTTCGGATAGGCCCGCGACGAAGAGGGCATGCGATAAAACCGAAGCATACGGTCCGCATAGGCGAACTCCACACTCCCTCCCACAGGCGGCTCGGCGCAACCGGTAAGGCGCACGATCACATCGGTAGCCTTCTGTCCCGTCGTCACGATCGCCCGGCAGGTCGGAACCGCAGCCAACAACTGCGCCAGATCGACCTCGCGCACTACTTGAAGAAAATTGTCGGAAGCATTGTTTTTCAATCGGATTATCTCTTCGGCCGTATCGTAAAGAGCCAATCCTTTCTCCTCGCAGAAACGCACGATCCGTTCCTTGTCGAAACGTTTCGCGTCGGGTGTCAGAAAATACCCCTTGTCCCCGAAAAATACCAGTCCGACGATACGCCACATATCGTTCTGCAAGTTCGGGTAAAAAAAGTCCATCGACCACCGCACCCGCTGCGGCGGGAAACTTCCGAGCATCAGCAGACGTGCCCCGACAGGCAGAAAAGGTTCGAGAGGATGCAGTTCGCTTGTCATAATTTTTAATTTATCGTATTATTTATTTCCAAATGATCCTGTTTCAACCCCTATTTTGGGGCGCTGTGCAAGAGACTCACTCTTCGCCCGGCATCACCGGCAATCCGATCCGGCCCATGCAGAATCGCGGGAACAACGCCTCCGCAACCGACAGCCGCCCACCACCCGACCTCGCAGATACTTGGCGATCGCACGCATCCGGAAATGCTGCGGATGCAAAGCCCCGCTCGCAACCTCCGAACGAAGGTCATTCGTAAAACCGTTCATCGAAATTCACCAGATAGAGTTTGTCGGTCGCACGGGTCAGCGCCGTATAGAGCCAGCGCAGCATGTCGCGCGTCATCGGCTCGTCGCCGAACAGACAGCGGTCGATGAAAACCGCCCGCCACTGACCACCCTGCGCCTTGTGGCAGGTGACGGCGTAGGCGAACTTCACCTGAACGGCATTAAAGTGCGGATTCTCACGAATTTCTTTGAATCGCTTGAGCTTGCTCTTGATATCGAGATAATCCTTTTCCACCTCGCAAAAGAGTCGGTTGCTCTCCTCCCGGGTCAGCGACGGGGACTCCGAGGCAATGGTATCGAGCAGGATCTTGCACTCCAGCTCGGCGTCGTTATAGTCAGCGAAGGACAGCACAGCGGTAGCAAAGCGAAAGCCGTAAAAATCCTCGAAACGCCTCAAGCGGCGCAGTTTGGCTATATCGCCGTTGGCCAGAAAATTCATCGGACAATCTTCGGTGCGCTCCGTAAAATGGTAGTTGTTCTTGACGACCATCAGCAGATCGCCGCTCTCGATCTCCTCCTCGGCGCCCAGCACGTAACGGCGAATACCGTCGTTGTAGCGGTTCGCCCGTTTGTTGGAACGGGTGATGACGATGGTTTCGTCGCGTCCGTAACGGTCATAGCAATCCTGCAACTTCTCCATGAACTCACCGCCTTCTACCACCTCGATATCAGGGAAATCCATCCTGAATCGCGGTACTTCGCAGATGCCGTTCTCCAGCATGCAGCGTACCAGGGTGGCGTTGAACAGAATACCCGATTCGGCCTCCTGGCGCACCACTTCATCCAGCGACGTGTAAACCACCTCCCCATAGACGGACAGAGCTTTCGGATCGAGCGCCGGGGAGTAGTCCACCCCGATCGGCGGAAGCTGCGCATCGTCGCCCACGAGAATCAACCGGCAGCCCTTCCCGCCGCGCACGTAACTCACCAGATCGTCGAGAAGCGCCCCGCTGCCGAAGATCGCCCCGTCCGAAGAACCGTTTGCCAGCATCGAAGCCTCGTCCACGATGAACACGGCCCCCCGCTCCTGGTTGATGTTGAGCGAGAATTTCGACTCGTAGTCGGCATTGGTGCGCTGGCGGTAGATCCGCTTGTGAATGGTCAGGGCCGGTTCTCCCGAATAACGGGACAGCACCTTGGCCGCCCGTCCCGTCGGAGCCAGCAACACGGGTTTGATGCCGCAATCCTTGAGTGCCCCGACCAGAGCGGCGATCAACGTCGTCTTTCCGGTACCCGCGTAACCGTTCAGCACAAAAATGGCTACAGGATCGCTCTCGGCCAAATACTCCGAAAGCGATTCGATGATTTTTTTTTGACCAGATGTTGTATTAAAACAAATTTTAGCGTAAATTTGGGTCGCAATATGAGTCTTTAGCATCTTCGGATCGGTAAAGGACGGCGGTATTGCCGACGGATTTTGATACAAACTTACTAGAAATAACTTAAAAATGACAAAAAGAATCATCCAAATCGTACTTGCCGTAGTTATCGTATGCCTGATATACGTTATCTACAAACAGATTTCGACTCCGATTATCTTCGCCAAGGAGAAGGCGGCCCGCGAAGCACGCGTCATCGACCGCATCAAGGACATCCGTACTGCGGAGCGCAGCTTCAAAACGAAGTACAACCGGTTCACCGGCGATTTCGACACGCTGATCAATTTTGTGCTGACCGACTCGCTGGAGTTCGAGCGCAAGATCGTCGATGAGGATGACTCGGTGGCAATGGCCCAGTTGAAAAAGAGCGGCCGCAAGAACAGCGAAAAGGTATGGGTACACGTGATCGACACGATCTTCACGCCGAAAAAGCTCACCGCAGAACAGGTTCGCAACCTGCGTTACGTGCCCGGCACGAACAACCAGACGGAATTCGAATTGGAAGCAGGTCTTGTGACCACCGAATCGAAAGTGGTCATCCCCGTCGTAGAGTGCCGCATACCTTATAAAATGTTCCTCGACACGGTACGCTTCCGTCAGGAGGTAATCAACCTGGTGGACGATCAGGAGAATAACTTCAGCAACTACGGAGGCATCAAGTTCGGCTCCATGGAGAAAGGTAACAATGAAGCAGGTAACTGGGGCGACGAATAACAAGCCCGAAATCAAGAATGTGTCCATCCGGCTCAGGCTGGATGGACACTCTTTTTCTGAAGAGAAGCTCGACATACCGGCCAAAGAGAAAAAAACGGTCGAAATAGAGGTATTGACGGGCAAAACCATGCTGGTTCCCCGGGAAGTGTTCGACGCGAAGGCCGCTCCCGCCCTGATGCGTATAAACGGAATGGAACCGACGGAGAAGGAGTGTATTCTCACCTCCGATCCGCAACAGCCCGTCATCGCTTTGATGGCTGCCGACAAAGCCTCCGTAGAGAAAGTCCGTGCCCGGCTGAAGGAGAAGATACGCTGGACCTCCCCGTTGCTACGTACCGGGGAATTCACGGCATCCTGCCTCTGGATATTCCGTTATGAAGAGCTGGCCTACCTGAAAGTATGGGAACGGCAAACCCTGCGGCTGGCGGAGACATTCATCGCCCCCACGGGGGAAGATCTGCTCTTCTACGTCCGGGAGCTGACGCAGGAGCTGCAGATCGAAAACTGCGAGATCCGGCTGGAAGGAAACCCGACCAAACAGGACGGACGCCTGTTGCGTGAATATTTCAAACACGTCGCCATATGCGAATAGTCAGCGGAAAATATCGGGGACGGGCAATCAACCCGCCCAAGAATCTGCGGGCACGCCCGACGACCGACTTCGCCAAGGAGAACCTGTTCAATGTACTGGGAAACCTGGTCGATTTCGAGGAGTGCGACGTGTTGGACCTATTCGCCGGGACGGGGTCGATCAGCTACGAATTCGCTTCGCGGGGCGTGCACAGCGTCACTTCGGTCGAAATCAATCCCGTACACTATAACTTCATCAAAAAAACGGCCGCCGACCTGGGAATCGACAATCTGTTCGCCGTCAAAGCCAATGTATTCCTCTACCTGAAAAGCTGTGCGAAGCAGTTCGACCTGATCTTTTCGGACGCGCCCTACGATCTGGAGGGCAGCGAAGAGGTCATCCGGCTGGTACTGGAACGCGATTTACTCAAACCGGATGGGTTTCTCGTTTTCGAACATTCGAAAAACATAAATTTTTCGTCCGACCCTCACTTTTGGCAATCAAGAAGTTACGGAAGCGTGCAATTTTCTTTCTTCAAAAAGTGAGAAAAAAGTTTGGAGATACAGATTTTTGTACTACCTTTGCATTCGCAATCAGCAAACGGTGTGGTAGTTCAGCTGGTTAGAATACCTGCCTGTCACGCAGGGGGTCGCGGGTTCGAGTCCCGTCCATACCGCAAAATATCGAAGCAAATGATTGCAAAGCCTTGTAAAGTATATTTACAAGGCTTTTTTCTTTTTCTGTATCCTAAAAAAAGGTTCGAAATGCTCTCCAAAAGCAGCTAATAATCAGAGGAAGAGCCCCCTATTTTGTGGTCGAAGCATTCAGCTACTGTACTTTGAATCTTACCAGCCATAGACTTTTAGAGTAAGTTCGTAACTAAAAAGATATATTATGGAAAGACCTCTTTCAGCGTTTTATTCTACCTGTGTAAAACAAAGACAAATCGTAATGGTGAAGTTCCTATCACATTACGACTCACAGTAAATGGAGAAAGAAAAGAGATGCGTATCCATCGGTTTATCGATCCGAAACAACGGGACGCAGCAAAAAGGGAAGTAAATAGGAGTTGCAAAGCGCTCAACTTATCCCTCGATACCATAAATCTGCGTCGCTTCGCACATATCGAGAGCTGGATAAGGCAGGGAAACACGTTATCGCTCAAACGGGATCGGATCGTTATCTGGAACAAAATGTTCCGAATGCCATTCCTTAACTGAAACATTCAAAGCACACAATCAAAAATCAATACGATAATTATATATCTGCCGGTTTCAAAGGTCTTCGAAGAAAGAATCAGGTATTGCAAAACGACAAGTGAAGAGCATTCAAGTCCCGAAAAAAGCACCAAGAAGATTTCATGATAGCTATAAAATTCCAATGGCAAATATATTTTCGTACCCAATGATAAAATTCGATATGAGTTTGAAACAGTTTCAAAAACCTATATCATAGGACAAAAGACTTGTATTAATTCTAATGACTTATTCCGCGACTCGTTAAAAACTGTGAAAATTATGTTTGAGACTAAAGCAACAATACTCCGATCGTCCAAGCACTTCGAATAACAATTCGGATCGCTTTGCAGGCAAAAATCAGGTATGGCCCCCCCTTGACAAGGCAACAAACCGACAAATCTTATAAAAACAAAAAAGAGAGCGATATCTTAATTCGGATACCGCTCTCTCAAATTCAAATCCCGAAAAGTTATCGGACATTATCAACGTTTCACACTGAACACCTCACGAGGAGTATTCGCCTGCCGCACACTCTGCAGTGCATTCAACAGCCCGGCAACGTCGGCATCCGGTTCTTCGGTATCGGGCAGTTGCAACACAAGACCGTCCGCCACATCCTTTCTTATCAAATAATAAGGACCAACCGGATCTTCATATTTGTTATTAAGCAGTTTGTCTTGCTCGACATCTCCCGTAGAACTGATTCCATACGGCCACATAGACATTATATAAGCACCTTCATTGTTCCCATCCATATAATACAGCGGACAAATCTTAATCACAGTCTTATTGAGATTTCCCATAAAACCGATGAATCCTTTCGACCACGAAGGCATATTCTCATACATTTTATCATCATAAGGCAAATAAGTATACACTTTTTCGTCACCGACAGTTCCGACAAAATTGTACCAGGAAACATACTTCCATACAATATCCCCCTCCGTCTCTATGTCCTGAGGAAAAGATATACCTATCTTATGATAATTGTCTTCCGCCGGTTCGAAATCCATTTTTATCGCAAAATCCCGGAATTTGTTTCGATCCCCGCCCCATCCCTTGAGATAAAACGATTTCTTATCATCAGCAGGAGAAATGGTAACCGGAAATTCTTCACCCACTTCCTGTACATCGAGTGATCCATTCTCCTCCTTTACAGTACCGGATGTCTGCAACAGCCACTCTCCGGCAAACTGTTCGTAAGTCGATTCATGCAGCATCTGCACTTCCCGAGCCTCGTACCAAAATCTATAACTACGAGAAACCTCGCCACTGACGACTATTTCGGAAAGATTTTTTCCAACCGGCGCAACAATAAAATAATAATGATCGTAACCGGTAAAAGCAAAAGGAACACTTTCGGCATCACCTTTCAAAATCAATTTATCCGCCACAAGATCGTCCCAAGTTTTGCCCAACTCCATATAATAATCGATATCCTCCTGCATCCACTCCTTCGGATCTCGTTCGCTATTGGAAGGAATAGCACTTACCCAATAATATACCTCGGAATCGGAAGGTTTCACTTCGGCGTAAGGATAAATAAACGCATTCTCAATATAGCGCTCATAAGGTGTAACGGTAAATGTTACGCTTTCACCTCCTAAAGTCCTTACAGTTCCGGAAAACCAATCCGAAATGGTCTTTCCTTCGGCCTTTGCAACCACTCGGACCGAATAATCCGTAGCAGGCAGAAGCCCGTCCAAAGAAAAAGTCGTCGTCTCGGTGTTCTGTGCAGCTACAGCAACGACTTGGCCGTCTTCCTCATACGAAACCTCATATCTGTATGAATCCGCTGTTTCCAAGGCATTCCACCCGGCAGTAAAAGAGACACCGGTAATCGCGCTGAATGTCACTTCCGGTGCCGGAAATTTATTATCATCTCCTTTCGTACCGTCGTCGTCACTATCGCATGCCACAGTAATACAGGAAATACAGGCGACGAAAAATAACATAATTTTTTTCATACCAAAATATTTAAAATTTAAAATCAGCCATAGCCCGGAATTTGTATTTCATCCCCTTATCCAGTTCCTGAGGAATCTCGATCATGGCTCCGGATGCCATATCGAACGCATAAGCCATCCGCGCCGAGCATTCGGCGGAAGTCCAATAGACTGCATCGGACAACGGGACACCGCCCTTCTCCTTGAGAGTGTCGTTAAACTGCTGCTTGTTCTTCCTTATTTTGTCGTCAGACAGGCTGCCTCCTCCTCTCACTCCGGAATAAGCCTCGTACAAAAGCCCTAACTCTCTCTGATCCGGCACATACCAGTTTTTAACTCCCATAACATCCTTTTCACTGCACCACAGGAACCCGGGATAATTCTCCCGCCATCCTTCCATATTATATACACAATCCGTATTATATCGCCCCGTCTGTGGGAAAGAAGCCATTGGTTCTTCGTATTTGTAAGACCATACGGCTTCAGTTTCATCAAGCGAAACCACAGTTCCACTCTTACCCTCCGAATCAATATATATCACGATTCCTTTTACAAAGCCGTTCTCGTAATAATCCCCTATTTCGTAAGTCGTCGTCACGGGAGGAATCGGATCATCCGGATCTTCCGGTTTTGTAGGAGTCTCCTCGGAATCCTTGCCGCAACCGGTCATAAGACCGGCTGCAACAAGCATCATCAAAAATAAGATTTTAGTTCTCATAAAAACATCACTATTCGGACAACTCCTCGATGTCCACTGTTATTGTTCCTCCTGTTATATTATTGAAACCGTCTCCGGTATCCGCAGGGCTTGTATGCCAAAGTTTATAGACTTTCGTGGGAATTCCCGCCTCGTCATAAGCGACGGAATAGCCATACCAAGTCTGTCCGAATTGTGCGTCCACTTTGTATGAGCTTGAACTGGGCCACTTGGACGCTTTGAGCAGCTCCCTCACTTCGGAAGCCGTCTTGCCAGCCCACTCGTCCTCTCCGACAAACGACTGAAAATAGTGCTCTTTCGAATTATTCGCATACGTCCAAACCCTATACATATCCCGGTTCTCCTCCGGATAGCCGTACGACATTACGATGAACTCCAGGGAAGCCAGGGTCACCTGATCCGCAACGGTAGTGAATTGGGTCGTAACCGGCTCTGTCGTATAGGTACCGTCGGCCTTGAGTCCAAAAACATACAGATAATACGTAGTACCAGGAGTAAGCCCGCCGATCTCTATCGGCACAAACAGATCCTCCTTGCCGTTCATGAGAGCACGAGAAAGGAACTCTTTACGCGTCATCACGCCCGAATTCGGATGAGAATCGTTCCAATCTTTCACTCTGGCATCGATAAATGCGTCCATATGAGCCTTCAGACCGGCAGTCTTGTCCCCCGAAATAGCGTCGTATTCGGCTTTCGTGATATAATTGAAAAGGAATGTTTCATTTTCATAATTACCGTCAGCCCTTACCGTAACCATCGCATCGATCTTGGCTATGCTCGATACGCTAAGTTCGTATTGGACCGAGGACATCGCTGCCGGCGACGTATTGACCTCGACTTTCTTGAGATTTATCTTGTCGTCGAGTTTCGGCGATCCGTCCGGATTGCATGCAAAGATCAAAAGATAATATTTGTCGTTGGGAATAAGGCCTCCGAACGAAACATTCGCAACATCCGCATAAAGATATTTGGAAATATTCTGGTTATAAGCATCGTAAATCGTCTGAATGATTTCGGCATCCGATTTGGCGTCGGCAAAATACTCCTGAAGCTCCATCATAACGGCAAAAGCCTCACTCTGCTCTGCCGTGACTATAGCCGAATAAGCGACATCGGTAACGACTTCGGAGAATACCGTATAAGAATTTTTAGGAGATTCGCTCGTCCTAATAGTTTCTACCGTAGCCTCCGAAATACAGGTTCCGTCATTGGCCACACAGACTGCGAAGGCATAATAAGTTCCCTCCGGCAGAAGATTTTCAAACGAGGAATCGGAAGTTTTGCCGCTAACAGTCACTTCAGCAATGAATTCCGGCAACGTGTAAGTCGCATACCGCTCGGTTTTTTTCCACTCTGCAAGATAGTTCTCGACAAAAGCCGGTAAATTTGCCGGATCACCTCCACAGTAATCCATATATACGGCAGGGAGAAGAATGTCGTAATAATATACGCAATCCGTTCGGTCCGGCTCGACATTCAGCGTAAACGACGTCGGCGTCACGTCCGAAGCCGTAATCTTGAAATTCACCTCTACTTGCTCGACGACCAATGTCTTGAATTCATAAGTATTGACAGTCGTAAGAATCTCCAATTCGGTCGATAATCCATAGGCGTAAAAGACATAATCGGTCTCCGGAACAAGCGTATTATATTTCCACTCCTGCTCTCCTTTAAGCAATGCCTCCAGCAAGAACTCCTCGACCCCGACTCCATTAGCCTCCGCGAGGGCTTTTATATTTTCGATGTTTGCTGCCTGCAAACTCTCAAGATTTTCAAACTGGCTGAAATCCGACTTTTCGAGCACTCCGAAAAAGTAAGTCATATTCTTGTCTTCGGGAGTTATCTTCACCTTGAACGAACCTTGCGTCAGCTCCAAAGTCTCGAATTGAAAGTCAGACGTCGGCTCTGGCCCCGTTCCCTCGGTATCATCGTCGCTACAACCGACCAAAGGAAGCAGGCAAACCGCTCCCATGAACAAAAAACGTAAAAACAAGTTCATAACAATAATAATTTAAAATTAAACAACCTTCGAAGAGATCCTTTAGAAGCAATTTCTCCTTTTCGAAATTTAAATTATAAAAAAGGTCATGGAAATCCAAGCTCAATTTCCCCCCCCCGAAAAAAGCAACAAATAGAAAAGTAAAAACAACAAAACAGACAAAAATCATCCGATCAAATTCTATTTATTTTTGAAAAAAACAAATATTAGACATACACGTACTATAATACTCAAAATCCCTGCGATCTTTTTAATTTCAATGAATATCAGAAAAACCAAAATACTCCTTTATTATCTGCAGCAAAACATCTTTAAGCCGCAGATTTCTCATCTTTTAACCGAACACTCCGACTTATAGCCCGACCGATCCTCGTTAGGAATAATTATTGCATAATAATTAAGATAAGATTCGAAATGACGAATCCACACACGACAAACTTCGATTTTTCCAACCGTTTATGAATACAAACGACTTTGCATTGACCATCCTGTTCGGAATCAAAAAATTCCTCGCCTGGATCGGCATTCCGTCCCATATGCTCGACAAAATGGACGAACTCCTGTTTCTGATCGTAATCGTGATTATCGCATTCATCGTCGCGGGAATCGTCCACGCCGTATTGGTGCATCTGGCGAAAAAGATTCTGAAACGCAAACGCGTCGGATTCTTCGAATCGATGTTCAAATACGGCGTATTTCGGAAGCTGACGGCCATCATTCCGCCACTGATGGTTTCCGCCCTGCTGCCATTCGCTTTCAGCAAAGATTCCGCCTGGTTCATCCTGAGCGAGAAGATCACCTGGATCTATTTTTTCATCGCCCTGATTATCTCCGTAAATGCCATACTGAACACGGTCGGAGATGAGCTGAAAAAGAACAAGCAACTGAAAAACCGCCCGATGAAGGGCTTTATCCAGATATTCCGCGTGGTTTTCTACTGCGTCGTCGTGATCGTTATCATTTCGATCCTGATCAACAAATCGCCGCTCAACCTGATTACGGGACTGGGTGCTTTCACAGCCGTATTGATGCTGGTGTTCAAGGATACTATTCTGGGACTGGTCGCAGGCGTGATGATCTCCGAAGACGACATGCTGCGCATCGGCGACTGGATCGAAATGCCGCAGAACAACATAAACGGCACCGTTACCGACATATCCCTGGATGTCGTGAAGGTTCAGAACTTCGACAACACGATCGTGACTGTTCCACCCTATTCGCTGGTTTCGGGTTCGTTCATCAACTGGCGGGGCATGAGCGACTCGGGCGGACGGCGCATCATGCGCGAATATACCCTGAAACTCGATTACATCAAACCGTGCACACCGGAATTTCTGGAGAAAATGAAAGCCTTCGACAAAGAACTGGCACAATTCATAACCGAAAAACAGAAGCAGGCAGCCGATGGAAAAGTCGCCAATACGGATAATCCCGAAGGTCTGGTGAACGGAACTATCGACACGAATCTCGGTCTGTTCCGGGCCTACATGGTGATGTATCTGCGGCGCCATCCTTTCGTCAGCAAAGAACTGCTGCTGATGGTGCGGACACTGCCGCCGGTAGCCAACGGCCTTCCGGTCCAGATCTACTGTTTCTCCTCGAACAAAAACTGGCCGAGTTACGAATCCATCCAGGCAGAAATCATGGAACACTTCGTTTCCGTATTGCCGGCGTTCGAACTCTATCCGTTCCAAAACGCAGACGCCCGCGATATGATCCTGAGCAGCTACATCGAATCCGCCAAAGTCGATCTATCGACACTGATCGGAATCCCCTGGCATACGACCGTCACGCAAAGCAACCCGTTCGATGTAGAAAAACAGGAGGCGCAAGACTCATCTCCGAAAGCATAACCGATTCGGGATTTCACCCGCTACCGACAAGGCAATATCGGGATAAGCGAACTTCGGGAACAGGCATAGGTTCGCCGAGGTTACAACAGCCGGACGGACCCGCCCCCGACCGATTAGGACCAAACGAGAAACACCCTGCCGGAATCGGCAGGGTGTTTCTCGTTACTCGCAGGGCAACGTCCGGTAAAAACCGCATTTTCACCCCCCCCTTCTCGACACGCTTCTCCGTTTATATGGTCATGGCGAAAATCTGCCCGCCATAAAACAGACCGCCCCTCGTCGGCTGCTCTTCCGTCAGACGATGCTGGCACCGCCATCGACGACCACGTGCTGACCGGTGACATAACTCGAAGCGTCGGACGAAAAATAGAGGATCGTACCGTTCAGTTCGCCCCGGCGACCGGGACGGCTCATCGGATCGGTGAAATTGTACATCCTCATGAACTCCTCGTTTTTGAAAAGCGTATCTTCGGTCATCTCGCTCTCGAAAAGTCCGGGGCAAACAGCATTCACCGTAATACCATCGACGCCGTACGAAGCGGCCATTCCGATCGTCAATCCCAAAACCGCCGCCTTCGATGCGTTGTAAACATGTCGGGCCAGCAACGGACTCTTGTCCGCGATCAGTGCGTTCACGGAAGAGATATTGACGATCTTGCCGTAACGGCGTTCGCGCATGTGAGGTACGACGTATTTGCAGACCAGATAAGCACCCCGCACGTTGGTATTCATCTCTTTGTCCCATTCATCGGTGGTCAGTTGCTCGACAGTACCCGGCACGGCGACACCCGCATTGTTGAGCAGAATGTCGATCTTTCCAAAGCGAGCCACGACCTGCCCGATCGCTTTGCGGACCTGCTCCTCGTCGGTCACGTCGCACCCCACGACAAGCACTTTACGCCCCGTTGCGGCTATTTCGTCGGCTACGGTCTTCAGTTTCTCGACCCTGCGAGCCAACAGTGCCACGTCAGCTCCCTGACCGGCATAAGCCCGGGCTGCATCCGCCCCCAGACCGCTCGACGCACCGGTTACGACAGCAACCCGTCCCGTCAAATCAAACAAATTATCCATATTGCATTCGATATTAGTACAACAATTCCCGCTTCGTGCCTTCTCCGTACCCGAACGCCGACCGACGCAGCTCCCCCTGCCGACTATTCACGAACGCCGTCCGTCAAAACCGTTTGGTATAACGATGACAGTACGGCTGCGTACCTTTACGGTTGTAGTAGTTCTGATGGTATTGTTCAGCCGGCCAGAAGCGGGAAGCCGGAGTTACGTCGGTCACCACGCTATACCCTTTCTCCTTCAGGATACGGATCAGCCGTTCGGCAACCTCCTTCTGCTCAGGGGTAGTATAGAAAATCTCCGACCGATACTGATCGCCCAAGTCGGGTCCCTGTCCGTCGAGCTGGGTCGGATCGTGTATCTCGAAAAAGAGCCTGGCAAGAGTTTCGTAAGAGACTTTCGAAGGATCGAACTCGACTTCGACGGCCTCGGCATGGCCCGTTTTATGGCTGCACACCTGCTCGTAGGTGGGATTCTCGGTATGGCCGCCGATATAGCCCGAACGAATGCTCTTCACTCCGTCCACCTTACCCAGCATATACTCCACGCCCCAGAAACAACCGCCGGCGAAAATAGCCCGTTCGGTTTGCACCGATTTCGGCGGCTCGGCTGACGAAGTATTTTCAGGCTTTTCGGCAGAAGCCGCTGCCGGTTCCGCGACCGGCATGGTCGGAATGGCCGCCGGTACGAAATCGAGGGAGAGGGAATTCACGCAATGGCGCGTATTTTTAGCGGTAAATCCTTCGTCCGTAAAGACGTGGCCCAAATGGGCTCCGCACTTGGCGCAGAGAATCTCCGTACGGCGTCCGTCGGCATCCGGTTCGCGGCGCACGGCACCCGGAATTTCATCATCGAAGCTGGGCCAGCCGCAGCCGGCATCGAATTTATCCTGCGAACGGTACAACGGAGCACCGCACCGGCGGCAGCGGTAGGTGCCGTCTTCGTCGTGGAGGTAATATTTACCGGAAAAGGGCGCTTCGGTTCCTTTTCGAACGATCACCCGCTCTTCTTCGGGAGTCAATGGTTTCATATTCTGTGCATTTAAAGTTATTGCCATGCCCGTAAGCACGGTCGCAATCGACAAACAGCGTATCATATTTTTCTTTCCTGCAAAAAATACACCGAAATTGTCCGAAAACGTATTCATCCATACGTAAGATAACGACCTCTTCCGTGCAACCGGAAATCCGGCCGGTATCAGCGAGGAATGAAGTAAAAAGAACAAAAAGCCGGAGCAGAATACCCTGCCCCGGCTTCGAACGATATATCGGCGAATTACTTCACCTCTTGCCCCCGGAGGAATACCCGGTGGATAAGCGGAGAGGTATAGGCATACGGCAGATATGCCACCGAAGGAATCTTCGTCGTGAGGAAGAAGTTCGCCTTCTTGCCTACGGTGATCGAACCGTACTCGCTGCTCAAGCCCATGGCGTAAGCACCGTTCAGTGTCGCGGCGTTGATCGCTTCGGCCGGCGTCATACGCATCTTGATGCAGGCCAGCGAAACGATCATCTTCATACTGCCCGAAGGCGATGAACCGGGGTTGAAATCCGAAGCCAAAGCCACGCTCAAACCGCCCTCGATCATTGCCCGTGCAGGAGGATACGGCATCTCCAGGAAGAAAGCGGCACCCGGCAGCATCGTCGGCATCGTACCGGACGTACGCAGCACTTCAATCTCCTCGGCCCCCATGCGCTCCAGATGATCGACGGACAGCGCCTTGTTGCGGACACCGACCTGCACACCGCCCGAAACGGCCAGCTCGTTGGCATGGATCTTCGGCACGAGACCGTACTCGGCACCCGCACGCAGGATCTGCTCCGTCTCTTCGACGGTGAAGAACCCCTGGTCGCAGAAGACATCGACGAACTCGGCAAGCTTCTCCCTGCCGACGGCAGGGATCATCTCCCGACAGATCAGGTCCACATACTCCTGCTGGCGGCCTTTATAGGCCCGGCCTACGGCATGAGCTCCGAGGAAAGTGGCACGGACGGTGATCGGCGAAGTTTCGCGGATGCGACGGATCACCCGCAGCATCTTGAGTTCATCCTCGGTCGTAAGACCGTAGCCGCTCTTGATCTCGACGCAGCCCGTACCCATTGCGATAATCTCGCGGATACGTTCCATCGCCTGCTCGTAAAGCTCGTCCTCGGAAGTTTCGTGCAAGCGGTCGGCGGAATTCAAGATGCCGCCGCCCCGCTTGGCGATCTCTTCGTAGCTCAAGCCGTTGATCTTGTCCAGGAACTCCTGTTCGCGGCTTCCGGCATAAACCAGATGGGTATGCGAATCGCAGAACGAAGGGAAAAGCATGCCTCCCTCCGCATCGACGACTTCCGTGTCGGGAGCCACCTCCGGCATCTTGTCCATCGTGCCGTATGCAGCGATACGATCGCCGTCGGCCAGCAGCCAGGCGTTGTCGATCTCGCCGAGTACATTCATGTCGCGCCCCTTGACCCGAAGACGGCCGCTCTCGTCCACGCCGACGATCTTGGCTATGTTCTTAACGAGTAACATTACAATTTCTCGGTTTGAAGGAATTTCACCGAAGCGTCGATCAACGTGTACATCACCTGATCGTTCTCGACGAACGGCACATGCTTACGGTAAGCTGCCAGCAGATCCTCGATGGGCTTCGAAGAACGCAGCGGACGGCGGAACTCGAGGGCCTGTGCCGCATTGAGCAGCTCGATAGCCAGCACACGCTCGGTGTTCAGCACCACACGGTAGAGCTTCGTGGCAGCGTTGGAACCCATGCTGACGTGGTCCTCCTGACCCTGCGACGAAGGAATCGAGTCGCACGAAGCGGGCCAGCAAAGACCCTTGCTCTGGCTCACGATCGAAGCGGCCGCGTACTGCGGAATCATAAAACCGCTGTTCAGACCCGGCTTGGCCACCAGGAACGAGGGCAGCTCGCGTGCACCCGAAATCAGCTTGTAAATACGACGCTCGGAGATGTTGCCCAACTCCGCAACAGCAATAGCCAGGAAATCCATCGCCAGAGCGATCGGCTGTCCGTGGAAATTACCGGCCGAAACGATGATATCCTTCTCGGGGAAGATCGTCGGGTTATCCGTAGGGCTGTTGATCTCGGTTTCGAGAACACCGCCTACATAGTCGATCGTATCTTTCGACGCACCGTGTACCTGGGGAATGCAACGGAACGAATAGGGATCCTGCACGTGCTTCTTCGGACGGGCGATCATCTCGCTGCCTTCGAGCAGGCGACGGAAATTGCGAGCCGTAGTAAGCTGTCCCTTGTGGGCACGGATTTCATGCACCTCGTCGATGAACGGGTTGATGCGGCCGTCGAATGCGTCGAGCGACATCGCGCCGATCAGGTCGGCCCACTCGCTCAAGCGACGAGCCTTGATAAGCGAATATACGCCGAAAGCCGACATGAACTGCGTACCGTTCAGCAGGGCGAGGCCCTCCTTCGATTGCAGCGAAATAGGCTTCCAGCCGAACTCCTTGAGGACTTCGTCCGAAGGACGCCGTGCACCCTTGTACTCCACTTCGCCGAGGCCCAGCAGCGGCAGGCACATGTTGGCCAGCGGAGCCAGGTCGCCCGAAGCGCCCAGCGATCCCTGCTGGAACACGACCGGCAGCACGTCGTTGTTGAAGAAATCGACCAGACGCTGTACGGTTTCGAGCTGCACGCCCGAATTGCCGTACGAAAGGGACTGGATCTTGAGCAGCAGCATCAGCTTCACGATCTCGGCAGGAACGCGCTCGCCCGTACCGCAGGCATGCGACATCACCAGGTTCTTCTGCAACTGCGAAAGCTGGTCCTTGTCGATCGAAATATTGCAGAGCGAACCGAAGCCGGTCGTAATACCGTAGATGGGCTCTTTCTGGGTTTCCATCTTGTTATCCAGGTATTCGCGACAACGCACGATGCGTTTTTTCGCATCTTCGCTCAAGTCGATTTTGATATTGTTTTCCAGAATTTCGCGGACACGATCGACCGTAAGATGCTCCGCGCTGATATGATGAATCATCGTTGTATTTCTTATTAAAGGTTAATACTCAAAAATAAGTCGAATTGTTTTTCGGTGCTCTCGACGTCCGGCGTACAGGGAATCCCCTCCGCTTCAGCCAATCGAAAGCATTCTCTCCGTCCGGCAGCAACCGAACGGAGAGAAGACCGATCTATTATTTCACTTCGTCGATAGCCTTGCGAACCAGCTTGTCGTCCGCCAGGTTGGGAAGGGTCACCTTCAGGCCCGGGGTACGCTCCATCTCGCGTTTGATAGCGAACATCGCGCCCTCGTTGCGGGCCCAGCTGCGGCGTGCGATACCGTTGTTCACGTCCCAGAGAAGCATCTCCTTGATATGACGCGCGGAATCCTCCGATCCGTCGATCACCATACCGAAGCCGCCGTTGATTACCTCGCCCCAGCCTACGCCGCCGCCGTTGTGGATCGAAACCCAGGTAGCGCCGCGGAACGAGTCGCCGATAACGTTCTGTACAGCCATATCAGCCGTACGGTTCGAACCGTCGTAGATGTTCGAGGTTTCACGGTACGGAGAATCGGTACCCGACACGTCGTGGTGGTCACGACCCAATACGACAGGTGCGGAAATTTCGCCGCGTGCGATAGCGTCGTTGAACGCGAGCGCGATCTTGGTGCGGCCCTCGCTGTCGGCATACAGGATACGTGCCTGCGAACCTACGACCAGCTTGTTCTTGCCAGCCTCCTTGATCCAGTGGATATTGTCGTCGAGCTGTCCGGCGATCTCCTTCGGAGCGGTCTTGCGAATCTCTTCGAGCACTTCGGTAGCCAGACGGTCTGTAGTAGCCAGGTCTTCGGGTTTGCCCGACGTACATACCCAGCGGAAGGGACCGAAGCCGTAGTCGAAGAACATCGGGCCCATGATATCCTGCACATAGGAAGGATAGCGGAAACGACCGCCCTCGCCCATGATGTCGGCACCGGCACGCGAAGACTCCAACAGGAAGGCATTGCCGTAATCGAAGAAATACATACCCTTGGCGGTCAGCTTGTTGATCGCAGCCACCTGGCGGCGCAGCGACTCCTGAACACGCTTCTTGAACTCCTCGGGATCCTCTGCCATCATGCGGTTGGACTCTTCGTAGCTCAAGCCGACGGGATAGTAACCGCCTGCCCAGGGGTTGTGCAGCGACGTCTGGTCGGAACCCAGATCGACATTGACGTTCTCAGCAGCCAGACGCTCCCAAAGATCGACCACGTTGCCCTGGTAAGCCAGCGACACGGCCTCCTTGTTCTCCTGTGCCTTCTTCGCGCGGACCAGCAACTCGTCGAGCGAAGTATAAACCACATCGACCCAGCCCTGCGAATGACGCGTATGCACCGCTTTGGGGTTAATCTCGGCCGTGATGCTCACCACACCGGAGATATTACCCGCCTTCGGCTGCGCACCCGACATACCTCCCAGACCGGCCGTCACGAAGAGCATGCCGCGAATGTCTTTCTTACCCTCGGAAAGACGTTTGCGGGCTGCGTTGAGCACCGTGATCGTCGTGCCGTGCACGATACCCTGCGGGCCGATATACATATAGGAGCCGGCGGTCATCTGACCGTACTGCGAAACGCCGAGCGCATTGAAACGCTCCCAATCGTCCGGTTTCGAATAGTTCGGAATCACCATACCGTTGGTTACGATCACGCGCGGAGCGTCGGGATGCGACGGGAACAGGCCCATCGGGTGTCCCGAATACATCACCAGCGTCTGATCGTCGGTCATCTGCGACAGATACTGCATCGTAAGCAGATACTGCGCCCAGTTCTGGAACACGGCACCGTTACCGCCGTAGGTAATCAGCTCGTGGGGATGCTGCGCCACAGCCTTGTCCAGGTTGTTCTGGATCATCACCATAATCGCAGCGGCCTGACGCGACTTGTGGGGATACTCCTCGATCGGACGGGCATACATCTCATAATCGGGACGGAAACGATACATATAGATACGACCGTACTTGTGCAACTCCTCGGCGAACTCGCGGGCCAACACTTCGTGGTGCTTGGCCGGGAAGTAGCGCAGGGCATTGCGGATGGCCAGCACGCGCTCCTCCTCGGTGAGTATCTCCTTACGCTTGGGCGCGTGGTTGATGGTGGGATCGTACGGTTTCGGTGCGGGCAGCACATCGGGGATACCCGCCTTGATCTGCTCCTGAAATTCCTTTACAGTCATTGTTTTATATGTATTAAATTATTTAATCTTGCTCTCGACGATTTCCAGAATCTCACGCTCGGCTTTCTCCGCATCGGCGACGATCCGGTTGGCCTGGCCGATCAGGTCATCGGCGACGGCACGGTCTTTCAGACCGGCAGCATTGATCTTCACATTCAGACACGCACCCAGCACGGCGCTGCGGGCAGCCAGCGCTCCGACGCCGGCGTCGGTTACCGAATTGGGATTTCCCTGTTCGGCCATCGCCTTCACGATTTCGAACACCTTGAACGAGGTCTGCATCGTACGCAGAGGCACCTGCGTAGCGTAGAGCGTAGCCTCCTGCAATGCGGCGCTACGGGCAGCTTTCTCCTCGTCGGTACCCTTCGGCATCGAGAATACGTTCATGATCCGGTTGAACGCTTCGGTATCCTCATCGACCAGGTGCAGCAACTCGGTCATCAGCTTCTGGCCTTTGTCCGCCCAGTCGGAGAACTCCTCCCAACGTGCGTCCCAGCCGGGTTTGTGCGACGACAGGTTGGCGACCATCGTACCCAGGGCAGCGCCCAGCGCACCCATGTAAGCGGAAATCGAACCGCCGCCCGGAGCCGGGGACTCGCTGGCGGTCTCCTCTGCGAAGCCGGTGCAGGTCAGATCGACCAGTTTCTTCTTCTTATTGTCCGCTTCGATCAGGTATTCGATCACCTTCTCTTCCGGTTTGAACGGCTTCAACTCGTCCAGACCCATCGACTTGATGGCGATACGGATGATCTCCTCCTCGGAAATACCGGTCGAACGCTCCTGCTTCTTCAGGAAATAGCGGCCCGCCTCGATCAACGTGCGCTTCGGAATCAGGCCGACGATCTCGGTACCGGTCACACGCACACCGCGTGCGTTGGCGGCGCGGCAAACCTCGTCGAAAGCCACGTGGAGCGGCGTAACGGAAATATTGGTGATATTCATCGAAACCTGGGCGATCTGGTACTCGTCGATGAACCAGCCGATCGCCTTGGTAGCCTTCAGCGTACCGGGCTTCATGATGGTCTTGCCGTTCTCGTCCTTCAAGGGTTTGCCTACGGGCGAATTGCCTTCGCGTACCGGACGGCCCTTTTCGCGCACGTCGAACGCGATGGCGTTGGCGCGACGCGTCGAAGTGGTGTTCAGGTTGTAGTTCACGGCGATCAGGAAGTCGCGTGCACCTACGGCGGTGGCACCCGTGCGTGCTACGCCCTCGTCGAAGGGACGGTCGCCGAAATCGGGAGCTTTGCCTTCGTGATTCATCTTCTCGGGCAGCGCCTCGTACTCACCGGCACGACATACGGCCAGGTTGCGGCGCTCCGGCGTAAAGGCAGCCGCCTCGTAGCAATAGGTCGGCACATGCAACTCGTCGGCGATGCGCTTGGCCAACTGACGGGCCAGCTCGGCGCACTCCTCGAGCGTAATACCCGCGATCGGGATGAGCGGACATACGTCCGTGGCACCCATACGGGGATGCGCTCCCTTATGATTACGCATATCGATAACCTCGGCAGCTTTCTTGACGCCCTGGAAAGCCGCTTCCAGCACGGCTTCGGGTTCTCCGACGAAGGTAACCACCGTACGGTTGGTCGCTTCACCCGGATCGACGTCGAGCAACTTGACTCCGTCAACCGCCTCGATTGCGGAAGTAATCTGCTGAATAACAGCCTTGTTACGGCCCTCGCTAAAGTTGGGCACGCATTCAATAATACGTTTTTCCATGTATTTTAGAGTATGTTAAGAATTTGTATTCGCTTCAGAATTAGCCCGTAAAACAGACCTACAAATATACGAAATAAATAAATATCCCTCCAAAGAAAGTTACAAATCTTTTATCGAAACGGACTATACGGTTACAAACTATCACGTATTCCACGGCCGAATCTCACAATACGACACTTTTCGCAACGATAAAACGGGCCGGGATTCGATCCCGGCCCGCCGCAAACAAACTTTTCCGGACATTACCCGATCGTCACGACGATACCGCCCGAAAACCAGACGCCGGGCATCTCCAACCCGCCGAAATCAAAATAACGGGTATCGGTCATGTTCATCACGTCGAAATAGAGTTTCCACCCCTTCTTTTCCCACGACAGACGGCCGTCCAACAGGAAATAAGGCTTGAAGTCACGCACTTCGGTCATCATCTTGCCGTCGGGATCCAACATCAGGGAACCGTCCGCATTACGCAAATAATAGGTATAGCTGCCGTTGCGGTCATATACCGCACCGGTCAGCGTGAGCGAACAGTTACGCAGAAAACGGAATTCGACCGTCGCCGCCGCTTTGTGCTTCATATAATCCAGCGCACTGGAAGTGATGACCCGATCGACTTTGCTCGTATGGATATAGCCGTATGAAACCGAAATCCGGTGCAGAAACCCGGTCGTCGTATAACCGCCCGAAACCTCCAGTCCATAGGTGTCGAGCTTGCTCTCCTGCTCGGAGTGCCACTTGCCCAGCTCCTCGCGCCAAACCCAGTCGATGATGTCGCGCCCCTGCCGGTAGTAAGTAAACAGCGAAGCATTCCACCCGCTGCGGGCGTAATCCGCCGCGAAACGATAGGTAATCGCATGTTCAGGCTTCAAATCCAGATTATTGAGCTGTGCAGGGGATGTGTAATAAAGATCGGTGAAGGTAGGCAGTCGCATCGACTGGGCCGCACCGACCTCGAGCCGCAGCCCACGCACCGGACGATAGCCTCCCGAAAGACTCCACAGGGCCGAAGTCCCATAAGGCGTGAAGCTCACCCCGGCCGAACCGGAAACGTCGAAACGCTCCCACTGTTTGACATGCCGCAGCCAGAGATTTCCCACGTGACGGTCCTTGGCATGGGTATATTTGCCGTGCGGAGTCGGAAGCGGCTCGCCGAGATTGGTGCTGTAAATGTGGTTGTAGGTGTAATCGCCTCCCAGGGAGGTCACACCGCCCTTCCACGTACAGTCGGCCCAGAACTCGGCTCCCGCATTGTCCGTATTGTGATGATTCATCGGCGTACCGCGCGTCCAGTCGTAACGGTCGAAATTCTTGCGGTAGCTGACCGACGAATTGAGCGTGAAACGCCCGACGGATTTCACCCATCGCAGCGAAGAGAGCACCGTCGAAGTATGCTCGAACTGATCGGGATTGTACGCGGCATAGAAACCGTTCGAACCGAACGACCGGTTCTGATAACCGGCCTGGAAATCGAAAAATCCGGCCTTTTCACTGTCGTAGTTCATCCGCAAGTAACCGTTGTAGTTCTCGAAATCGGTGTTGTGGATATACCCGTCGCTGCGACGGTACGACCCGGCGGCAAAAAGGGAAAAACGTCCCTTGGTCACGGCCCCCGAGAGATTGCCGTACGCATAGCCGTCGTCGCCGCCCGCCGCCTCGATGCGCAGATAGCGGGATTTGAGAGGCATCGTGCGGATATTCAGGGCCCCTGCATACGCACCGACGCCCGATACGCCGTCGATCAGATCGATTCCCGCGATGCAATCTATGTCGATCGGCAGCGAATGCGACTGATGACCCGTTCGGGCATCCGTAAAGTTAATACCGTTGAGCATGACCATCGTCTGGTCGAAGGAACCTCCCCGGATCATAATGTCCGCCTGCGTTCCCCTGCCGCTCCGTTCCCGAAGATCGATCGCAGGGCTCAAACGCAGCACAGACTCGAGGGTCTGGACCGGCGCCGAAGCACCCGCCTTTCGATCGAAAACGGAGGTGGACGACATCGTACTGCGCGTGGGGGTAGCTTTCACCCCCGTCACCTCGACCTTTTCGATCTCCAGCTCTCTGGCGATCGTAAGCGAATCGACGGTCTGCGCCTGCACGGGCGTCGTCGTGGACAGGAGAATGGTGGACATCGAAACAGAGAGGACTCCGATGGTAACCTGGCGCCGAAGGCTCGCGAAAGCGGCGTACCCCTTGCGACACCAGCGCCTGAAGCGCGGAGTACGCTTTGTTTGGATCTCTTTCATCCTGTAAAAATTAAAGTGATTAATAATATCGGCCTCGGTTCCTCTGCAGCGGAACTTCGGCCTGTCGGGGTGCAAAGATAATCCATTTGTCCGGACACACAAACGAAAAGGCCGGCCCTATGGCTGGCCGGCCTCTCTTTTCCATTCTATTTTTTATTACCACTCTTTCACCTTTTCGGATGCCTTATCGACCAATTCCCTGGTCTTGTCGAGCACTTTGCCTGCCTGCTCCTTGGCCTGTCCTTTCAGTTGCTGCGCCTGCTGGCGGGCGCTTTCCTTGACCTGGCCGGCTTTCGCTACGACCTGTTCTTTCACCTGACCGGCTTTCGCGGCCACATGCTCTTTCACATCCTGTACCGTATCGGACAGATCCGCCTTCAGACGCTCTTTGTCCGCATTCAATTTCTCATTCATACGAATAATTTTTTAGTCTATCTTTTTCTCTTTTTTATTGCCTACGGCAGCTACGATCCACAACAATACGATAGCACCGACTACCGAAGTGACGATACTGCCGATGGTTCCTACGGCGAAAAGTCCGAACAGCGAGAAGATCCAGCCGCCGAGCACCCCGCCGACGATGCCGACAACTAAATTGACGATCAGGCCGGACCCCCGCCCTTTCACGATCAGGTTGGCGAGCCATCCGGCAACCAAACCTATCAATAAATACCACAAGAAAAACATAATCGATAATTTTTTAAGTTCTTTCGATACTGCTTGTACAAAATCTCCGCCAAACCCGAAAAACGACCGGACTTTATCGCAACCGCCCCAACGCCACCTCCGGCCGGACAAAAATCAAGGGACCGCTCCGCAAACCGAACGGAAGATCCGGGAAACAGCTCAGGAATCCGACAGACGGGCAAGCTCACCACATTTGACTACCTCTCGCCTCCGAAATACCTAAAACGGGTGATTGCCCGCCCGTTTTACCCCCCCTACTTTTGCAAACGAATAAAACCAAAAGCCCATGATTAAAAATATCTGCACTGTCATCCTATTATTATTGTCCGTCCTGCCCGCAGCGGGACAAAACCGGGTAAAGGTCAAAATCTCGGGCAATGTCATCACCACAGACGGCGCTCCGGCCGAATACATCACGGTTTCGCTGAAAAATACGGTATTCGGCGGGATGTCCGACGGGGACGGCAATTTCGAATTTGCGGCTCCCCCGGGCGAATATACGATGGTCGTCCAATCCGTAACCGCCCACCGCAAGGAGTTTCCGGTCACCATCGAAACCGGTCGGGAAAACGTATTCCCGAACATCGAAGTCAAGGAAGATATCAACCAGTTGGAGGAGGTGGTCGTCACCGGACAGTTCTCGCCGCAATCCATGAAAAACTCCTTATATAAGGTACGGTCGGTAAACAGCGATCAGATCCGGCAAAAGGCACCCCTGGATGTACAGTCGCTTCTCAACACCGAAATCGGCATCCGCCTCTCGAACGACATGGCGCTCGGAGAAACGGACTTCGAGCTGATGGGTATGAGCGGCAACAACGTCAAAATCCTCATGGACGGTATTCCGATGATCGACCGAGGCTCGACCAAACAGAGCCTCAGCCAACTCGACGTAAACCGGATCGAACGGGTCGAAATCGTCGAAGGTCCGATGTCGGTAGTCTATGGCACGGACGCCCTTGCGGGAGTCATCAACATCATCACCAAAAAGGGACCGGGCTATTCCGGCGAAAGCACCTGGCGCGTGGGCGCCCGCATCCAGGAAGAAACGATGGGCAAGGAATACCAGTTCTTCAACGGCGAAGGTCTTCACAACGAAAGCATCGACCTCGGATTCAATCTTAAAAACGGACTCTACTTCAACGGCGGCTACACCCGCAACGACAACGGCGGCTGGCAGGGCGACCTGACCGGACGCGAAAAGCGCTGGCATCCCAAAGACCAGTCGCTGGCCAACGGTATGATAGGGTTCCAGCGACGCAACCTGAACGTCTGGTACCGGCTGGATTTCCTCGACGAGAAAATCTTCGGTCCTCTGAACGGTACCGCCATCGAACCGGAGAAGGTTTCCGACAAGGACTATCTGACCAAACGATACACCCATCAGTTACAGGCAGACTGGAGACTGGACAACCGGTTGAGCGTCAATCTCGCCCTCTCCTACCAGGACTACAAGCGCCGCACGCAGACCACCTGGACAGACCTCTCGACCGGAGAGAAATGGCTCTCGGCCGAAGATGCCAGTCAGGATGTCACCCAGTACAAAGCCTGGATCGCACGGGCGACGGCAACCTGGAATATCGGCCCGAAGATCAGCCTTCAGCCCGGTTTGGAATACCAATGGACCGAAGGCAAGGGCGGACGCATCGACGGCACCCCCACGATCTCCGATCTGGCATTCTTCATCTCGGCCGAATACAAACCCTGGAGCTGGATGAGCGTACGCCCCGGCGTTCGGGCTTTCCTGATGGCCGACTACGAAGCTCCTGTGGCCGTACCTTCGATTTTAACGAAGTTCGATCTGACACCCGATATGGACATCCGCCTCTCCTATGCCTACGGCTTCCGTACGCCGACCCTGCAGGAGCTCTACTTCTCGTTCCACAACGACAACCACGACATCGACGGCAACCCGGACCTGAAAGCCGAATATTCGAACAATGTCACGGGATCGTTCACCTACCGCATCCTGCATAACGCGCGGATCCGGCTCACCACCACGTTGAGCGGTTTCTACAACGTCTTCAAGGACAAGATCAGCCTGGCGCAGAACGTCGATATTCCCAACTACAACACCTACTACAACATCGGCCGCTACAAAACCCTGGGCGGGGCACTGGAAACCTCGCTGGCATGGGGCGGATTACGCGTGAACGTCAATGCTTCGCTGATCGGACGCTACAACAAATATGCCTCCGACGATAAAAGCCTGCCCCAGTTCCGCTATTCGCCCGAAGTGAGTACGACCATCAGTTACCATATCGCCAAGTCGGGAACGGACATCAGTTTCTTCTACAAATACACCGGCCAGCGCAAGGAGTACTATTACCACGAATACACGACCCCGGACAACAAGAAAGAGAGCGAAATTTACCTGAGGGGACTCCCCTCCTACCACTACGGGGACATCACCGTCACGCAGAAGCTGACCTCGTTCCTGAGCCTGAACGTAGGTGTCAAAAACCTCTTCAACCTGACCGACATACGCACGATCGTAGAATCCGCGAACGACACCCCTTCGGTCAGCTATCTCGGCTGCGGACGCAGCTACTTCATCGGACTGAACTTGATGCTGAACGGAAAATTCAAAAAATAACAAATTCAATATTAACTAATTAAAACCATTCTATGAAAAGATTACTTTACTTACTGTCAGCCTGTCTGATGACCTTCGGATTCTCGGCATGCAACGACGATGACGACAACCTGAAGTTGCAGGACATTTCGGTCGAATTCGCCGTATCGGAAGCCGGCATGGACGGCGAAACCGTCAGCCTCGGCCTGAAACTCAGCCGCGCTACGACCGAGAGCTTGGACGTAACGATGGAAATGACCTCTTCGGACGTATCCGACGCGGACATCACGACGACCCCGGCCATGACCGACGGCAAGATCACGGTCAATATTCCGGCCGGACAGTCCACGGGCACTTTCACCGTAGCCAAAGCGACGGGTAAAAACCCCGAGGGAACGGCGAAATTCCAGATTCTCTCCCTCTCGCTGACCGAAGGCTACAAGATCGGCACGACCAAGGAGATGACCCTCTCGTTCACTCCGATCGTCTCCACGGGCGGCACGATGACGCTCGAAGGGAAAGTCGGTGACCAGAACTACGCCAACATGGTCTATGTCGATCTGAGTAATAACAGCCAGATGCAGATCGACCGCAAGAGCTGGAACCTGGGCTTCTACTGCGGCGATGAGTTCCGCGTGGTACTCAACTCTTCATACGCAACGGTAGCGGCCGCTTCCGAGAAAACGGACTTCGCAGCCGTAACCCTCGAAGATGCGCAGAGCGCACCCAACATCGCCGCAGGCAGCATGTCCGAAGACTTCAAGGCGGAATGGATCGACGACGTCACGGGCGACCTGTCGAAGACCGCATTCGGCGAAATATCGGCTACGGATGCGAACAACAAGGTATTTTTCGTGGCCTCGGCCGACAACAAGACCAATACCGACGGTACGGAAAACCGGAGCCTCTGGTACAAAGTGAAAGTCACCCGCAGCGGCAACGGCTACAAGGTAGAGTACGGCAAGGTGGAAGATACGACCCCAAAAACCGTCGAAATCACGAAAGACCCGATTTACAGCTTCATCGGACTCTCGCTCGAAACCGGCGAACAGGTGCTCCAGCCCGCCAAGAGCAAATGGGACATCATGTGGGCCTACGCCGCCTCTTCGACCATGATGGCATCGGGACCGGTGATCTCGTTCACGCAGGATGTAATCACGATCAACAACCTGGGCGGCGCGGAAACAGCGATCGTCATGACGGACACCAAGTCGTATGCCGACTTCAAACGTGCGGACGTGGCATCTGCGGAGTTCCAGACGGAAGCGAACACGATCGGCACCAACTGGCGCACCCCCGCGATGCCGGGCGTGGAGAATCCGGGTGTCAAGGCAGACCGTTTCTTCGTCATCAAGGACTGTGCGGAAAACTACTACAAGCTCCGGTTCCTCAAATTCGGTTCGGGCGACGACGGTGAGCGCGGACGTCCGCAACTGGAGTACGAGTTGCTGAAATAGACGAAATGATGCGATCGGATTGGCTGGCAGCACCGGAACTACGGGACTGCCGGCCAAACCACGCAAAAAGAGTCCGTTTTCAAGATACGGCCCGTCCGGTATGGATCCGGACGCCGGCAATCCTCAAGAATCTTAACAATTTACACTTCGAATAATGGCAAAAAACAAGAAATGGATCCTCGCGGCCGTCGCCGTACTCGCAGTGGTCCTGTGCTGCTGGGCGGCGTGGAGCAAATGGGCATCCACGACCCGGATCGGACTGGTGAACTTCCAGAACTATCAGACGGCCAGCCTCGTCAAATCCAACGAAGACAACTTCATCGAATACGAAGAAATACCGCTCGACCGGCTCGACCGGCTCGGACGTTACGACCTGGTGCTGGGATTCGGCATGGGTCTGAAAATCACTGAAGAGCAGCGAGCGCAGATCCTCGCGGCAGCCGACGAAGGCACCCCTATCTACATTTACGCCGCCACCAATCCGGAAAACGACATCTGTAGCCTCGACAGCCTCACCAAGGCCGGAATCTCGGCCTACATCGGCAACGGCAACAAGCGGAATTACCGGAATATGGCCCGCTACGTCCGCCAGCATATCGACGCGAAGCGCCTCTTCGTCACACCGGCTGAAGAAGCTGTCGAGAGCGCTTCGGACGTGCTCTACCACTTGGACGAAGACCTCTCATTCAAAACCGTCGCGGACTATGAGAAATACCTCCGGGAACAGGGAATTTATCGGGAGAAAGCCCCCAAAATCGCAATCGTAGGCGGTCTGAACGACCCCTTCAGCGGCAACCGGGCCAACATCGACAGCTTGATCGTATCGCTGCAAAACGCAGGAATGAACGTCTATCCCGTTTCGTCGTACCGCCAGCGTCTGACGTTCCTGCGGGAAATCGGCCCCGACGCGGTCATCCACTTCGCGCACGGGCGCATGGTCATGGGCCAGGCCGACGCAGCCGTGGAGTGGCTGAAGGAGCGGAACATCCCGATCTTCTCGCCGCTCTCCATGCTGGAAACGCAGGAGGAGTGGGAAAGCGACCCGATGGGGATGTTCGGGGGATTCATGTCCCAGAGTATCGTCGTACCCGAACTGGACGGCGCGATCTACCCCTACGTGCTGAACGATCAGGAACTGGACGAAGAGGGAATCTACCTCTTCAAGGCCATTCCCGAACGGCTGAAGAATTTCACCCGGATCATCGGCAACTTCATCTCGCTGAAACGGAAGCCGAATGCTGAAAAGAAAGTAGCGATCTACTACTTCAAAGGCGCCGGACAATCCTCGCTGACGGCCCAGGGACTGGAAACGGTGCCGTCGCTCTATAATCTTCTGAAACGGCTCAAGGCCGAAGGCTACACGGTGAAAAACCTGCCTGCGACCGAAAAAGAGTTCGAAAAGCTGCTGATGACGCAGGGTGCCGTATTGAGCACCTATGCCGAAGGAGCTTTCGACGACTTCCTGAAAAACGGCCGTCCGGCACTGGTCGGAAAGTCGGAATACGAATCCTGGGTGCAGGACGCCCTGCCCGAAGAGCTCTATGCCGACGTCGTGCAACTGTACGGCGAAGCGCCGGGCCGCTATATGAGTACGGTCCGGGAGGGCGAGCCGTGCCTGGCCGTAGCCCGCATCGATCTGGGCAACGTCGTGCTGCTGCCGCAGCCCATGGCTGCGGTCGGCGACGACGCTTTCGCCATCGTACACGGCGCCAAAACCGCTCCGCCCCACCCCTACATCGGCGCCTACCTCTGGGCGCAATACGGCTTCGGAGCCGACGCGATGATTCACTTCGGCACACACGGCAGCCTGGAGTTCACGCCCCGGAAACAGGTGGCGCTCTGCCGCTACGACTGGCCCGACCGTCTGGTGGGCACCATTCCCCACTTCTATTACTACACCATCGGCAACGTCGGCGAAAGCATGATGGCCAAACGCCGCTCGTACGCTACGACGATCTCCTACCTGACCCCGCCGTTCACGGAGAGCAAGACCCGGGGACAGTACAAGGAGCTGATGAACAAAATCGAAGCGTACTACAAGACCGACGAGGCCCGCCAGCCGGAGGTATCGATCGCCGTGAAAAAGATCGCCGTGAAGATGGGCCTGCACCGCGACCTGCGGCTGGACAGCCTGCTCACGCAGCCCTACACTGCCGAGGAGATCGCCCGCATCGAAAACTTCGCCGAGGAGATCGCCAACGAAAAGATGACCGGGCAGCTCTATACGACCGGCGTTCCCTACTCGCCGGAGAAGATCCGTTCGTCGGTAATGGCCATGAGCGCCGACCCGATCGCATACAGCGTAGCGGCCCTCGACCGCCAGCGCGGAAAGGTAACCGACACGCAGCTCAAGAGTCAGGCATTCTTCACGCAGCACTATCTGGAGCCGGCCAAACAACTGGTCCGCCAGGTACTCGGCGGACAGAAAGCCGACGACGCACTGGTCTGCCGCGTAGCGGGAATCACCCCGGAGAAGCTCGCCGAAGCGCACACGATCCTCACTCCGCCCCGGCGAGGTATGATGATGGGCCGCGCAGCTACTCCTACGGAATATACGGCCGATCAAAAACGCGAAGCGCAGGCCATCGCCGAAGTGGAGCGTACCGTGACGAATATCCAGAACTACAAACGGGCGCTGGAGGAGAGTCCGGAAATGGAGATGCGCTCGATTCTGAACGCTCTGGCGGGCGGATACGTCGCACCAACTTCGGGCGGCGATGCCGTGGCCAATCCGCAGGCGGTGCCTACGGGCCGCAACCTTTATGCTGTGAACGCAGAGACCACCCCGTCCGAACAGGCCTGGGCCAAGGGCAAGGAGCTGGCGGAGAATACGCTCGCACAATACAAGAAAACGCACGGCGACTATCCGCGCAAAGTCAGCTACACCTTCTGGAGTAGTGAATTTATCGAGAGCGAAGGTGCGACGATCGCCCAGGTGCTCTACATGCTGGGCGTAGAGCCGGTACGCGACGCCTACGGCCGCGTGTCCGACCTACAGCTGATCCCTTCCGAGCAGTTGGGCCGGCCCCGCGTGGACGTAATCGTGCAGACCTCGGGGCAGTTCCGCGACCTGGCGGCATCTCGCCTGGCACTGATTTCGCGGGCCGTCGAGATGGCGGCGGCAGCGACCGACGACCGGTACGGCAACCGCGTGGCGGAAAGCACGGTGGAGACCGAACGCTTGCTCGTCGAGCAGGGCGTATCCCCGAAAGACGCGCGTGAAATGTCCACACAGCGGGTATTCGGCGGTGTGAACGGCATGTACGGAACCGGCATCCAGGACATGATTACCAGCGGGGACAAGTGGACCGACGAACAGGAGATCGCCGACGCCTACATCAACAACATGGGCGCCGTGTACGGCAGCGACGAAGAGTGGGGAGAGATGAAGGCCGGGCTGCTGCGGGCCGTGCTCCACAACACGGACGCCGTCGTACAGCCCCGTCAGAGCAACACCTGGGGCGCGTTGAGCCTCGATCACGTCTATGAGTTCATGGGCGGGATGAACCTGGCCGTGCGCAATGTCACGGGCAAGGACCCCGACGCCTATTTCGCCGACTACCGCAACCGCAACAACGTCAAGATGCAGGAGCTCAAGGAGGCTATCGGCGTGGAATCCCGCGCCACGATCTTCAATCCGGAATACGTCAAGGAGGTGATGAAGGGCGGCGCATCGAGCGCATCGCAGATCACCGAGGTCGTGACCAACACCTACGGATGGAACGTCACCAAACCCGATGTCATCGACAAGGAGATGTGGGACCGGATCTACGACGTGTATGTCGAGGATAGCTACGGCCTGGGAACCGAACAGTTCTTCCGTCAGCAGAATCCGGCAGCCCTGCAGGAAATCACGGCCGTAATGCTGGAAACTGCCCGCAAGGGAATGTGGAAAGCCTCGGAGCAGCAGCTCAACACACTGGCGAGCCTGCACACGGAGCTGGTCGAAGAGTTCGGCTCGACAGGCAGCGGATTCTCGGGCGGCAACGCCAAATTGCAGGAGTTCATCGCCGGACGGGTCGCTCCGCAGCATGCGGCGGCCTACAAACAGCAGATCCAGACCATGAAGACCGTACAAAGCCCGGATAACAAGAACGGAATGGTACTCAAGAAAGACGAAGTATCCAGCGGTGAACAAGGTCAGAAAAACGCCCTGAACGGCGTATGGATCGCCGGCGGCGTACTGGTGTTGTTCGTCGTCCTGCTGCTGGTGCTCCGCAAAAAGAGAAAAGACAACTAATACGATACTATGCAACTAATCATCAGCGTACTCATCCTGTTCATCCTCATCAACTGCGTGCTCAAACTCAGTTTCTGGAGGATCTGGCAGGCCGCTCTGTTCGGAGCGGTGTGCGGCGCCTTCGTCATCGCGACCTACCCGTACGCCATTCTGCAATCGAAGACGCAGCTGGCCGACTACCTGCAAAACACGACGGCTCTGCAAAATATGGCCGTTATCATCACGCTCGAATCGGTCGTCTGCTTCGCCTACTGCATCGCCGTGCTGCGGGGTTGGTTCGGACAACAGGAACGGTGGTGGGTGAAACCACTGAAGTGGTACCCCAGCCTGCTCGTCTTCCCCGTGCTGTTTTACCTGCAGACCGAACTGGTGTTCAGTTTTCCCGGAACGTCGTTCTCGGCGATCTCCTATGCGTTCGCCGCAGCCGTCGTCGTGCTGTTCCCGCTGCTCTGCCACCTTTTCCGGCTCCTGCTGCCGGAAAAGGAGATGCGGCTGGAGACGCACTTTCTGGTGAGTCTCTTCGTCTGCATCATCGGCCTGCTGACCACCGTCAACGGCAATGTAACCTATCCGGCGGTCGATGAGCCGACGAACTGGCGGGCACTGGGATTCGCCTTCGGACTGTTCCTGGTTCTCTTCGTGCTTGGGGCGCTCTGGAACCGCATCAAATGGATCGTCCTGCAAAAGAGAAACGCCCGCAAAAAACATTCGACACAACCCCGAACCGTCATAAATTCCAAGAAATCGTAAAACAAATAAACTTATATGGAAACCATTTCACAAGTACTTTTCTGGGTGGCCAACAGCCTGCTTATCCCGGATATTCTGCTGCTGTTGCTGCTGTTCATCCGCGCCCTGCTGCTCGTGGGCGGCATCTACAACCAGTACATGGCCAAACGCAAGAACGACAAGCGACTGAACGACCTGATCAAAAACCTGACACCGGACAAGGTGGACGACCTGCGCAAAGCGCTGCCCGCGAAAGACAACTCGCTCTACATCCGCTATCTGCGCGACCTGCTGACCAACCCGGCCAGCCAGGATTACGCAGACTACCTGATCTCGAATTTCGAGAACGACGCCGAGAAGGACGTGATCCTGTCCAAACTTCTCACCAAGATCGGCCCCGTACTGGGTCTGATCGGCACGCTGATCGCCATGAGCCCGGCGCTCGTGGGACTCTCGACGGGCGACATCGCAGGTATGTCCTACAATATGCAGGTCGTATTCGCCACGACGGTCGTGGGCCTCGTGATCAGCGGCGTGGGCCTGGTATCCCTGCAATTCAAGCAGCGCTGGTATGCCAAGGATGTCAATAACCTGGACTACGTATCACGGAAACTGATCGAAAAAAACACGGAAGCATGAAACCGACCCGCAGAAAAAGCAAGTTCGCCGTACAGGAAGACTCCGATCCGCTGAGCGTGGTGGTCAATCTGTTCGACGTGGCGATGGTCTTCGCCGTAGCGCTGATGGTCGCCATGGTAATGCATATGAACATGACCGAAGTATTCACGCAGGAAGACTTCACCGTAGTGAAGAACCCCGGCAAGGAAAATATGGAGATCATCATGAAGGAGGGAAACAAGATCAACAAATACACCCCCTCCGAACAGCAGGGTTCCGGTGCGAAGGGCAAGCGCGTCGGCATCGCCTACGAACTGGAAAACGGAGAAATCATTTATGTACCAGAATAATAAACAGAACGGAAAATGAAAAAGATCCTCGTATCGTTGATCTGCTGCCTGACCGCAACGCTCGGTTGGGCACAGGAGAAAAATGCCTACACGCTGTTCGACGCCCAGGGCAATCGGGTCGATTACACGCAGATGATGGACGTGCTCGAACGGCAGGATGTCGTATTCATCGGCGAAATCCACAACTGCCCCATCGCCCACTGGATGGAATACGAAATCGTCAAAGACCTTTACGACCGGCACGGCGACCGGCTGATGATCGGCGCCGAAATGTTCGAGCGGGACAATCAGCTGATCCTCGACGAATACCTGGCCGGAATGATTACCCCCGAACGGTTCAACGCCGAAGCCAAGCTCTGGCCCAACTACAAGACCGACTACTCTCCGATCGTCGAATTCGCCAAAGAGCACAAGATTCCCTTCGTCGCCACGAACGTAGCACGCCGCTACGCCAACATGGTCGCCAAAGGCGGATTCGAGGCGCTGGACGGGCTTTCGGACGAAGCGAAACGGTATGTCGCACCGCTGCCCCTGAATTATGTGCCCAACAAGAGCGTGGACGAATATTTCGGGGCCATGAAAATGCCCGGGATGAAACAGAGCGCCGCAGAAAACCTTTCGAAGGCACAGGCGGTCAAAGACGCTACGATGGCCTGGTCGATCGCCGAACGGATGCAGTCGAAACTCGTCCACATGAACGGCAACTTCCACTCGACGGACCACAGCGGCATCATCACCTACCTCAACCAGTACCGTCCCGGTCTGAAGATCGGCACGGTGGAGGTCATCCGGCAGGAAAATACCGACAAGCTCGATCCCGAAGCACTCGGTAAGGCCGATTTCTTCATCTGCGTACCCAAAGACATGACCTCGACGTTCTGATCGCAGACAAACGAAAAAAGAGGGGACGATACGGAAAATCGTCCCCTCTTTTTTTGTCGCGCCGGCCTTTTCGGATCGTCCGGACGCTATTTTATGCGAACAGGGCTTCCGTTTTGGCGATCACCTCCTCCGGGTCGGGATCGATCGGGAAAACATGATCGGGCTTCAGGTACCACAGCGTTTTATCCTCCTTGAAATGGAGTTCGCCGCCGCCCGTAATATTCAGCATCACCACGGCATCTTTGGCGATCTTGCCCTCTTCTACAGCCTTGATGAGCGATGCGGTGGCGATGCCGGCCGCCGAATAGATATCGACGCCTTCCAACTCGAGGAACAGACGCCGCGCTTTGCGGGCGTGGGCATTGGTCAGCGCGAACATCTCGCCGTCGGTGGCTTTCAGCGCATCGTAAAGACCGCCGGCGATACTATAAGGCGGTTTGCGGTTCGACAGCACCTTGGCGTCGATGATCTCCACGTCACGGCGGGCTTTGTCATCGTCGTAATGGAGCATGTCGCGCGAATCCTCCCGCCAGGCGTTATACATCGGCACGAACGGCGCGTTCTGCGAAACCATCAGCTTCATCAGGTGACTACCGAAACGGCCGTCCTCGATAAGGCGCATATTGGCTTCCCAGGCGGCAATAGCACCCGTACCGCTGCCGACGGCCTGGAAATAGTAGTCGGGGATCCGACCGATGGTCGTCGCCGCCGACAGTACGGTAGTCGCCATACCGTCACGGCGTGCCACGTTTTTCGCACCGCCCTCGGCATAAAACTTATCGCTCTTGAGTGCCAGGTTGCTCAAATGGATCGCATCGAAATAATCTCCGCCCTTCTCCGAACAGATCAGTTTCACGCAAGGATCCAGCGGTTCGTCGAACCACAGGGCATCGAGGTTGTCGGCAGGCACCGACAAGAGCAGCGGAATCCGGTTGTCGGAGCAGACCTTGGCGAAGGCGCGGGCCGTATTGCCGGCCGACGCCACGACAAGCACCCGCTTCTCGTTCTCGTCGATACGGGCACAGACGCTGTAAGCCTCCGTTTCCTTGAACGAACAGGTAGTCATGTGCGCCCCGATAGCCGGGTAATAGCCGTTGAAGGTAATGTAGAGATTTTCCAGCCCGAGGTGTGCGGCCAGCCCTTTACTTTTGTAGGTCACCGGAGCCTTCGAATTTTCCAGCATTCGTCGAACAGGCAGCCAGTCGGCGAACTTGTAGAACCCGTATTCGTCGGATTTGAGTTCGAGTTGTTTTTTTGCATAACGGGTACGGATCAACGAGAGACACTTGCACTGGGCATCGTCCAGCGTCCACCCTTCGTCCGGAAACTCCCGGCCGGTAGCGACACACTCCAGCGTGTAGAAAGTAGGGGTAAAATCTTTCATCTATTGCGGTTTAATGATTACGACATACGGGACTTGAAATCCTCGTAGCCGAATTCTCTGATTATTTCTATTGCTCCGTCGCGGCGCACGATGGCGATCGCAGGATGCGCCACGCCGTTGAACATCGTGGTCTTGACCATCGTATAGTGGATCATATCCTCGAACACGATGCGATCGCCGACCTGCAGATCGCGGTCGAAGATCCACTCGCCGCAGTAATCCCCGGCCAGACAACTGTTGCCGCCCATACGCCACCCCTTCTCTCCCGGTTCCGGATCGCGGGCCCCCAGAATCGCCGGTTTATAGGGCATCTCCAGGCAGTCAGGCATGTGGCAGGCGAACGACACGTCGAGCATCGCCGTACGCACGCCGCCGTTCTCAACGATGTCCTCCACGGTCGAAACCAGGTAACCCGTCCGCCAAGTGAAGGCGCTGCCGGGCTCCAGGATCAAGCGCAGGTTCGGATATTTCGCCTTGAACTCCTGCAAAATGCGGATCAGCTCATCGCAATCGTAATCCTTGTGGGTCATCAGGTGTCCGCCGCCCATATTGAGCCATTTGATCCGGTCGAGGAAACGACCGAAACGCTCTTCGACGGCATCGAGCGCCAAGCGCAAATGTTCGGGGCGGGACTCGCACAGCACGTGGAAATGCAATCCTTCGACCCCGGCGGGCAGCTCCTTCAACTCCCCGGCGGGAATTCCCAGCCGCGAACCGGGCACACAAGGATTATAAAGATCGGTTTCTACCGGCGAATAGCCGGGGTTGATCCGCAGGCCGCACGAAATGCCGCGCAGCAAAGCCATCTGTCCGAACCGTTCGAACTGCGCCACGGAATTGAAGGTGACGTGATCGCTGCAATCGAGAATCGCTTCGATATTCCGATCGGTGTAAACCGGTGCATAGGTGTGCGCCGGACGGCCGAACTCCTCGAAAACCAGCCTCGCCTCGGCCAGCGACGAAGCGGTGGCTCCGTCGGAATGTTGCGCAAGCTCCGGGAAAATACTCCACATGGCACAGGCCTTCAGAGCGACGATCACTTCGGCACCGCTCTCCCGGCGAACGCGGTCGATGACCGCCAAATTCCGATCGAGCAACTGCTCATCCAGCACAAAGCAGGGAGAAGGTAATTTTTGAAAATCGATCATGGATTTCTGATGCTGTTTCAAATTCACGCAAAAATAGAAAAAACCTCCCAACCGGGATTCAAAAATCCCGGCTATTTGGAATAAATAAGTATTTATACCTACCTCTTTTCACACCAATACAGACCGATAAAAAAGTCCGGACGGTACATACCATCCGGACTTTCAAACCAATTATCGAAACCCGATCAGACTTCCAGATCGACGTCGAATTTCTCGACCCAGGGCAATCCCTGCGGTCCCAGTTCGGCCAGGAACGGATCGGGATCGAACTCCTCGACGTTGAACACGCCCGCACCGCGCCAAAGCCCCTTGGCCCACATCGAAGCGCCCAGCGCCGCCGGGACGCCCGTAGTAAAGCTCACGGCCTGCGTACCGGTCTCCTGGAATGCCTTCTCGTGATCGCAGTTGTTATAGATATAATACGTGCGCTCCTTGCCGTCCTTGATACCCCGGATGCGGCAACCGATCGAAGTCTGGCCGTGATAGTTCGCACCCAGCGACTTGGGATCGGGCAGCACGGCCTTCAGGAACTGAATCGGCACGATCTCCACACCGTTGTAAATGATCGGATCGATACGGGCCATGCCGATATTCTGAATCACGCGCAGGTGAGTCAGGTACTCCTGTCCGAAAGTCATCCAGAAGCGGGCACGCTTGATCGTCGGATAGTTCTTTACCAGCGACTCCAGCTCCTCGTGGTAGATCACATAAGATTCGCGCTCGCCGATTTCAGGATAATGAAGCGGCTTGTGTATCTCGTGCGGTTCGGTCACCACCCACTTGCCGTTCTCGTAGTAACGGCCTTTTTGAGTCACCTCGCGGATATTGATTTCCGGGTTGAAATTCGTGGCGAAAGCCATGCCGTGATTGCCGGCGTTGCAGTCCACGATATCGAGGTAGTGAATCTCGTCGAAATGGTGTTTAGCGGCATAGGCGGTGAAAATAGCTGTCACTCCCGGATCGAAGCCGCAGCCCAGGATGGCCGTCAGCCCCTTCTCCTTGAAGCGCTCCTGATAGGCCCACTGCCACGAATACTCGAAATGCGCCTCGTCCTTGGGTTCGTAATTGGCTGTATCGAGGTAGTTCACCCCGCACTCCAGGCAGGCGTCCATGATGGTCAGATCCTGGTACGGCAGCGCCACGTTCACCACGATATCGGGCTTGAAAGCCCGAAACAACTCGCACAAATCGGCTACATTGTCGGCATCGACCTGCGCAGTCTTCACCCGGTCCCCGCCGATTGCCGCAGCAATGGCATCACACTTCGCTTTTGTTCGGCTGGCCAGCATCACGTCCGAAAAAATCGGATTGGCAGCAATTTTCTGCGCCACGACGGTACCTACGCCTCCTGCGCCGATAATCAGAGCTTTACACATAAAATTTATCTTGTTTTAAGATTTACGATAATCAATATTCCGTACAAAAATATCGTTTTATTTTGGCAAAACAAAAATTTTCTATACATTTGCACCACCAAAACGGATAACTCCGGATTGGCGCGGATGATTCCGTAGCTCAGCTGGTAGAGCACAACACTTTTAATGTTGGGGTCCTGGGTTCGAGCCCCAGCGGGATCACAAAACGCTGGACAGAAATGGACAGTAAATGTACAACTCCTACAATACCTTGATATTGTAGGAGTTTTTTTTTGTATAATGTCTGTGACCTAAGACACGAAAGGTCACAAAAAGACACACTTTCGTTACCAAATCGTTACCCATTTAAGAGAATGAGGACTTTAATTGATTGTATCTCAATTAGAAAGTAGAACTTGGATGTCTCCAGATATGAAACGAGATGTGTTTGGTTATTCCGGCGACTTTCGCCCAGTGTTGCAGCGTATCATTCACCGTTCCCTCGTGCGTCAGCGGAAAGATATAATCACTGTCGTTCGCCTCGCCGCGCTCCGGCAGCCATTTCAACGCCTCGTCCGAAATCGGCAGGTAAAGCGGTTCTTTGGTTTTCTGCATCGTGATTTCGATACGGACACGCCCGCCGCTCCGTTGTAAGTCGCACCACCTCAATTTGCGAATGTCGCTTACGCGCAACCCGCACAGACAGCTGAACAGAAAAGCCCGCTTGACGATCTCGTGCCGGCACTCGGTATTTATCAGCGTTTTCAATTCGTCGATTGTCAGATACTCGCGGCGGCTCGGCTCCTGCCGCACTTTACTTGCGAAATCGAACTCTTTGGTCGGATTGACGGTAATGATTCCCTCTTTGTAGGCACGGTTGATGGCCGTTCTCAAAGTACCGTAATAGGAAACAACCGAATTGGCGCTTAACCGCCCTCCGGTTTTCAATACGCCGTATTTGCTGGCCTTCGGCATCTGCCGCAGGTAATCGGTAAACTCCGAAAGAAACTCCTTATCGACGTCCCGAAAAGCGATATAGTCGCCGCGAAACAGCTTCAATGCCCGGACGGTATTGAGCACCGTTCGGGCATAGTTCCGGCTTCCCTGCTCGGCGGACTGTTTTCCGATATTTTCCAGATAATCGAGCAGGTTCACTCGGGACTTGTTCGTGTTCTGGAATCCGTGCGCGTCGTTCTGCACCTCGACGATCCGTTTGCTCTGAATCGCTTTGGCAAGGGCGAGCGTCACTTCGTTCTTCGCCTTGTCCTCCCGCGTTCGTTCGGGAATAAGGTATAGCTTCAGAAACTCGTATTTCCGTTTGCCGCCAACATAATTTTCCTTGCGGATCACGTCACCCGTATAGTAGTCCAAATAGATGGATTGATTTCCGTTGGATAACTGCTTGAACCGGATTCGCACCGGCTCCTTCAATTTGACCGTCTGTTTCTGTTTCGCCAGACCCTTCCCGTTTGTTGCTTCAACGGCAAATATAGTGAATTTGTTTTGTTACCGCAGCATTTTCGAGTAACAAATATTGGGCAATTATGGGCTTAGCTGAGAAAATTGCAAAAACATACGAAAATTTCCGCAATCGAATATAAATTACTATATTTTAATAATTTATATTTGATTTTTCATCACTTTTCTATCCTTTTTATATATTTGGTAGGAGTTCACGAAGTTCTGCCACACGATATAAGCGGTCGGAGCAATCGAGGAGATCGGGTTCAGAAACGACTGGGCCATCCACACGGCGAGCACCGTATTCTTCTGTCCCAACGACTGTCCGCCCGCTGCGGCATCGCCGTAACGACGCCCCAGCATCCGCCCCACTCCGAACTGAATCACGCAGATCACCATCGCAACGAGCCCCAGTGCAATTTCGGTCCAGGGTTCAGCATTCTCCAGGTCGATGATAAAAGCGGTCGTGCGGCCAATGACAAAAACCAGCGACACCAGCCACATATAAAATGAAATCTGGCTATGCTTCGACACCCAGAATGCCACTCCCGGCAAGAATTTTCGGCACAACTGGGCACAGACGAACGGCAGCACCAGCACCGGTCCCACACGGGAGAGAATTGCCAGAAACGTGGCATGGTCGGCGCCCACGAACGAAAGCAGCATCGGAGCCACCAAAGCGACGACCATGTTGCAGATCAGGCTGTACGTAGCCATCGTGGTTACGTTGGCCCCCAACATACCGCCGATCACCACGGCTGCCATCGCAACCGGAGCCAGGACACAAATCATGGCCCCCTGCGCCAACAACGGATCGAACCAGACGAACGACAGGTAAACCACTATGCTGCCCACGATCTGAAATGCCAGCAGCCAGACATGCAGCATCTTCACCCGCATCTGCCGAGGCTTCACCCGACAGAAAGTGAAAAACAGCATCAGAAAGATCAGCGTCGGGGTAATCATCCCGTTCGACATACTCTCGGCCGCTGTCACCGGACGGCATAACAAGGCTCCGACCACCATACCCATCGGCATGGCGATCGTCTTGACATTCCGATGCAGGGAGTGCAACAGACTCATTTCCGCGGAATATTGTCAGCTCAACAAATTATTTAAGAAAGAAGCTCTTTTACTTTGGCCGATATATCCTTACCATCAGCCATACCTGCCAATTTTTTCGATGCGACACCCATCACCTTCCCCATCTCTTTCATCGAGGTTGCACCGACCTCGGCAATGATCGACCGGACAGCCTCGGTCAACTCCTCACCGGTCATCTGTTTGGGCAGGAACGTCTGCAGCACGGCGACTTGAGCCGACTCTTCGGCAGCCAGATCGGGACGGTTCTGCTGCGCATATACCGCAGCCGACTCAGCCCCCTGCTTGGCCAGCTTCGCAATGATCTTCAGCACCTCGGCATCGGACAATTCGGTGATACCCGCCGAAGCGGTCTTCGCCTCGATAATATACTTCTTCACGTTGCGCAACGTCGTAAGGCGTACGGTATCCTTGGCCTTCATAGCCTCCATGATTCCTTTGGAAATTTCCTGTTCTAAAGCCATAATATCAACTATTTTAAGTCTGTTTGTCTATCTTTCATATTCGATCATTCAACGCCGGTTTCGGACGCCGCTCGACAAGCAGCGACATTCCGATTACGGTAAACAGCGCGTTGTAGGCGATCAATTCGAAGCCGATATGGTAGTCGTACTTATACGCGACGAAACTTTGCAGGGCGACCGACAGCAACGGAGCCGCGAAAGCCACCAGCGGAACCCAGCGGTCACGAATCCGCCGCCGGGTGCAGATGCCGAATGCGAACATTCCCAGAATAGGCCCGTACGTATAACCCGCAACCTTGAAAATCAAGTTAATCACACTGTCATTACCGAACCGGCCGAAAAAGAGAACCACACACCCCATCACGAGTGCCATTACGACGTGCACCCCGATACGCACCTGCGTCAACCGCCCTTCGCCCCAACGCTTCGGACCGCGCAAGATATCCACGGTGAACGAAGTCGTCAATGCCGTCATGGCAGCCCCGGCAGATGAATAGGTACTCGATATAAGTCCCACAACGAACATAATACCAACGATAAGCGGCAATCCGCCGTTCACGGCGACTACGGCGAACAGTTGATCGCCTTTCTCGGGCATCGGCAATCCAGCATGTTCCGCATAGAGGTAAAGCAGCACGCCGAGCACCAGAAAAAGCAGGATCACAGCCATCTGGCTGAAGGCCGTAATCACGATGTTGATCTGCGAATCCCGGGGCGAGCGGCAGCTCAAGTTCCGCTGCATCATATCCTGATCCAAACCGGTCATGGCGACCAGCGTGAAGACACCCCCGAAAAACATTTTCCAGAAATAACGGGCCGACCCGGTATCCTCGAAAAAGAAGATGCGCGACATCGGCGAATCGCAAACGGCCTGCACAACTCCGGCCGATGTCAGACCGAGGCTCCGCATGATAAAGACGATGCAGAGCACGATACTCCCCACCAGACAACACGTATGCAGAATATCCGTCCAGACGACCGAACGGACACCGCCCCGCCAGGTATAGAGCCAGACCAATCCGACCAAGAAAGCCGCATTGACTGCGAACGGCACGCCGAACGGGTCGAACACCAGCACCTGCAGCACGGTGCAGACGACATAAACTTTCAATGCCGCGGCGAACATTTTGGATATGAAAAAGAACCAGGCCCCCGTAAGGTGGGTCGTCATACCGAAACGTCCATCGAGATATTCGTACAGGGAAACGACCTTCAGCCGGTAGAAAAGCGGAATCAGCACGAAGGCGATCACCATCTGCCCGACGGTAAAGCCCAGCACCATTTGCAGGTAGGAAAACGAATCGGCCGCAACCGACCCCGGCACCGACACGAAAGTTATGCCCGACATCGCCGCCCCGACCATTGCCAGAGCCGCCACATACCAGGGATTCTCCCGGTTACCGGTAAAAAAGCCCGTGTTCGACACCCGCCTTCCGGCGATTCCCGCAACGACGAAAAGCATCGCGATATACCCGAGCACGGTGAGCAGTACGGCCGTAGGAGTCATTGTAAATCGTAAATTTTCCGAAAATGAGTAACGGACAAGGCCGCGCTCCTCCCGCGAATCGTAAAACACCTCCGAAAGGATCGACGCCCGCCCATACAAATGACAAAGATACGAATAAGCCGAGCGCAAAAGCAAATTTTATTTGCATTTTGCCGAGGCGGAGTATCTAAGACGAAGTCAAAGATACGAATAAACTGCGTGCAAAAGCAAATTTTATTTGTATTTTGCTGAGGCGGAATGCTTGAACGACGTTAAAGATTAGAAAAAAGCCGGGTGCGGAAGCAAGTTTATCTGCACTTTGTCGGATCGAAGCGTTTGAGGCGAAGCCAAAGATTATGAAAATGCCGAACAGAAATACAAATATATTTGTATTTTGACGGAGTGGTCCGGAGATCGTGCCCGTATGGGTATTTTCGTCTGTCGAATGGGAGGGTGGATGGCATTCGATCGTGCCGTCGGTGGCTGCGGAGGTTGCAGACGGACGGAAAACAGGGGCGATTGTCTGTGAACGGCGGGCGGATGCGGTTTACAGCAGCCCCGCTTCGTAATAGAGAACGATCTGTTCGAGTACCTTGTCGTCCCCTTCTCGGTCGTATTCCGACTTGAGATTCTGTCCGAAGATACGCGATACGCTTTGCCAGAATCCCGCGACGAAGCCGCCCCGGAACTCCCGGAGGATTTCGTAAGCCGTGTATTTCGTTTCCCGGTCAATCAGCTTCAGAAGCACGCGGCCCTGGGTACGGGTCATGTGTTTCAGCACGGGCGTGTACTCCTTTTTGATCGCTGCGGCGATGCCTTTGATGTATTGTTTCTGTTCCTTTTTCGTTTCGAGCCGGAGCAGTTCCGCCTCCATTTGAACCATTTGTGCTTTGGCGGCTTGGGCTACGGGATAGACTTTCTTCACCGCTTCGACCAGTTTGCGGTAACGGCGCAGGTCAGCTTTTTTGCTGAATACGAAGACGGGTTTTATGGGGACGACCGAGATCGTGTCGCCGTCGGGTCCGATTTCGAAAGAGGTGTGCCATCGGCCCGGCTGTCCGTGTCGGGCCGAAGCCTGCCCGGGCAGGGAGAGCAGCAATACCAGGGATAGGAAAAACCACTTTTTCATCGGAACCGGAATTTTCGTACCTTTGTCAGGATGAAACACAAGGGCGGAGAGGGCGCTTCTGTCCGAAGCGGACGGATTTCGAATCCTCTTCGCAATTCAAAGATAGTGAAATGTGAGGGCAATTGTGAGAACTTGTTCTCGAAAATTGCCGAACCGAATCCTATCTTCTGCCAAAGATAGTGAAAGCCGAGCGAAAACGGGACTTGTTCCCGGTTTTCCGAGGCGCCTCCTATCTAAAGCTATGTTCAAAGATAATGATTCTGAATTATTAACGCAATAAAAAACGGTTGTATTATGATGGAAAAAGGACTTTCTGCACAAAGTAAGGTAACGGTCGATGGCGGCAACGTGGCTGCAACGATGGGATCGGGCGACTTGCAGGTATTCGCTACGCCGGCTATGGTGGCCCTGATGGAAAATGCGGCGATGAAGGCTGTGGCCGACCATTTGCCGGAAGGTTCGACGACCGTCGGTGCCGAGATGAACGTGACCCATATCAAGCCTTCGGGCGTCGGTGCCGAAATCGTCGCATCCGCCGTGCTGACCGAAGTCGAAGGGCGTAAGCTCACCTTCAATGTCGGGGCCCGCGATGCCGAAGGGATGATCGGCGAGGGGGTCCACGTCCGCTATGTCGTCGATCGTGAGAAGTTCATGTCCAAAGTTCGCTGATGCGGAATCTTGTCCCGGAAGCAACGGAAGGAAAAAGTAAAAAAGGCTGTCCAACAAGTTTTTTAATCCTTTTAGAATCGCGTATTCGGAAAAGCTCTCGAATAAGCAGTACAAATAAAAAAGGGCTGTCTGAAACTTGTTAGACAGCCCTTTTTTTGTTGTTATGCTCTTTAGCCCAGCAGCAAATGTTCGAGGAAAATAACCAGCATGCCCGCGAAATACCCGGCCAATGCCAGCAGCGTGATTTTACGCAGGTACCAGCCGAATTCGATCTTTTCCAGTCCCATCGCCACTACTCCTGCGGCCGATCCGATAATCAGCAGGCTGCCGCCCACGCCGGCGCAGAAAGTCAGCAGGTGCCAGAAGATACCGTCCTGTACGAACGCCTGCATATAAACCGGGTCGAGGCTCGAGGCCAGGGCTGCCGTATCGGCGACGGGGTACATACCCATACAGGCAGCCACCAGCGGCACGTTGTCGATTACGGCCGACAGCAGACCGGTGATTCCGGCGATCGTATAGACTTCGTGTACGTTTTTGTCCAGGAAGTCGGCGAAGTCGGTCAGCAAACCGGCGCTCTGCAATGCTGCGACCGACATCAGAATACCCAGGAAGAAGAGGATCGTGGGCATATCGATATGTTTGAGTACTTTCGACACCCGGTTTTTGATAGATTCCTCCATGTTCTGTTTGTGGTCATAGACGAGCTCCGTGAAGACCCACAGCACACCCAACGATATCAGCATGCCCAGGTAGGGCGGCAGTCCCGTTACAGCCTTGAATATGGGCACGAACAGCAGCCCGCCGACACCGAGAACGAGAACGAAGTGGCTGAAGCGCGGGCCGACGAACGGCGGCAGCTTGGGCGCCGTGTCTAATTTTTCGGGATGCGCGTTTTCGTCGGGAATATAACGGCAGGCGATGGCCGTGGGAATGATTACCGATACCAGGGCCGGGAGGAACAGTTTGGCCACGAGCAGGCCCGAGGTGACGTTGCCCCGCATCCAGAGCATGATGGTCGTTACGTCGCCGATGGGCGAAAAGGCTCCGCCGCTGTTGGCCGCGATGACGATAACGCTGGCGAAGATCCATCGTTCTTTCTGTCCGCTGATCATACGCCGCAGCAGCATGATCATAATGATCGTCGTGGTCATGTTGTCCAGCACGGCGGACATAAAGAAGGTGATGATCGATAGCAACCAGAGCAGTTTGCGTTTGTTGCGGGTTTTGATGTGGTCGGTGATGACGTGGAATCCTCCGTGCCGGTCGATCAGTTCGACGATGGTCATGGCGCCGATCAGGAAGAAGAGGATTTCGCTCGTATCGCCGAGTTGCTCGATCAGTTGCGTGCCGATCTGGGCGTCGTTGCCCAGCAGACTCAATACCGTCCATAACGCACCGCACATCAGCAGGGCGATCGCGGCCTTGTCGATGCGTAATTTGTGTTCGAGCGCGATGCAGAGGTACCCGAACACAAAAATCAGAATCATGGTTATAATCATATCTTACTGCATTGAATTATCGATTTTATCAATGGAATCGAAACGCCGCAATCCCTGTGCCGTAGTGAGGGTGTCCGGTGATTTGGACCCGAACTTACCTCTTTCCGTGGAATTTTTTTTGCTGCCCCGGCCATTCGCGGAGGATTTTTTTTGAAATATCGATTCTTTGCCGTACCTTTGTACCTGCTTTCGAGCATCGGATTGAACTATGGTGTAATGGTAACACAGCAGATTTTGGTTCTGTCGTTCCTGGTTCGAGTCCAGGTAGTTCAACACTGTCGTTCGTAGCCGAAGTCGCTGCGACGGGAAAGGCCGGATTTCAAAATCCGGCCTTTTTGTTTTCGTGCATGGCACAAGCGGCGAATAGGCGCGTCGGATCCGATGTTTCAAACGCTTGATAATAAAGTATATAATCATCTTTGTTTTTGTTGGCGCATCCTTTTCTCATCGGGTTGCCGCTTTCGAAAGACGTTGTTGGGCGTGCCGTCGGATCATCGTATTTTTCCGAAAAGGTTTCTGCTTTTGCCTCTGCCGGGGTGGGCAGCACTTTCCTTTTCATTTAATCGCCCGTTACCACAATCGGGCCGGGCGACCGACAGACATCGGCAGCGCCATTTCCGGGAGCGGTGCGACTGACGGTATAGCTGCTTTTGTTTTTCCTTTGTTTCCCCGGATTTTGGAGAACCGGACCGTTCTCGGGTTTCGTCGTAGCCGTTATTGTCCGAGGGCCTGACGCCAACGCCTTTGCCAGCTGGTCGGGACAGGATGTTCCCCGGCCTTTGCAGTCGATGCCTTCGAGACGTGCGATCACGTCGGCAGCCTGCATCCCGCGCGTCAGCAGACCTATTCCCTGGGTATTCCCGTGACATCCGCCTTCGAAGCGGACGCTTTTGACGATATCTCCCTCCAATTCGATTTCGATGGATTTCGAACAGGTACCTTGTGTCTTATAAGTGAATTTCTTTGCCATTTCGAAAGAATTTCGTACGCAAATATACGAATAAATGGATATTTTCAGCGTCCGATGTGTCGGCGTGTGTGTTTCCGTGCGTACCGGGAATCCATGGCTTTTGCGTATTCGAATCCGTCCCTCTTCTCTTGAGCCTCTTATTTTCGGTTTTTTGATTCTGGCCGGCCGGTTTGGTTTTGCTATTTATTTCGGGCGACGACCGGATAATCGTATGTAAAACTCCCCTTCCCGATCACGGGAAGGGGAGTTCTCTTGTCTCAGTACTTTTTTATTTCTGCTGTTGCTGCTGCAGGTCGCTCGTGTCGGCGACGACCATGTTTTTGTCGATGCGGAGCGTGACGTTGCCGTCCACTTCGATCAGGAGGGTCGTCTCCTTGATCTCTTTCACTACGCCGTAAATACCGCCGGCCGTGATGATCTTGTCGCCTTTCTTAAGGCCGGCCCGGAATTGAGCCATCTGCTTGCGTCGCTTCGATTCGGGGCGCCACATGAAGAAATACAGAACCAGAATCATCAGGCCGAGCATGATGAAGAGCGAATAGCCGCCGCCAGCCTGCGGTGCAGGTGCTGTCGCTTGAAGTAAGTTAATCATAGTTTTCTATTAATATTAATGTTTAGTCTTTTCTTTGGATCGGGACGAGCCGGGACAGGCGACGTGCCGAACTTAATTCTCGTTTTTTCTTCCGGACAGGACGCTTCCATCTGATCCTCGGCTGTTTCGATCATCGGTTGCTCTCATCTTTTCGGACCGGTAGCCTGTCTTTTGCAAAGATTGCCGAACTGCCTCCTGTTCCTGCAAAGATAGTGAAAGCCGAGAAGAAAACGGGAGCTTGCTCGCAGTTTTCCGAGGCGTATCCTATCTTCTGCAAAGATAGTCAAAGCCGGGTGTCGCACCAAATTATTCGAACGCTGGCGGCAGGTTCTGCCCGAACCGGTTCTTCCCGATCGAAACTCGCACGTACCGGGGATTCCTTCGAATATATCGGGGGATCCGTATTTCGGTTGCCTCCGTCGGATTTTCCGGTAAATATAGTTAAAATTTGCAGGAGTCGCAGCCGTTCGGCGCTCCTTTCCTGCGAATTAACAATTTCTTAATCGACAACGGCTTCGATGTAAATCCGTAACGGCTCCTCCGATCCCGACGCATAGAGTTTCAACAGTTTCATCTGCCAGCCGTGCTCGCCCCGCGAGTCGAACCGGACGCTGAACGGGATTTCCTCGCCCGGCTTCAGGGGCCGTCGGTCGAATTCCGGGGTGACACATTCGCACGAAACCTCGTAGCGGGTCACTACCCATGTCCGGGACGAAGTATTTTGCAGCCGAAACCGTTTGATGCCTGTTTCGCCGGAGTGGAGCCGTCCGAAACGGATCGTGTCCGAAGTACCTTCGGTGAGCGTTTCATCCGATATTTCGAGCGTCGGCCCGCTCTGGACGCTGCTCGTCCGGCGGGATTGACAGCCGATGACGAGGGTTATGAGCAATATGCAGAAAATGTGCCGCATCATATCAGTCCCCGTCCGGTTTTTTTGAGTTTTCCCTCTTCGGTCAGCGCTTCCACGATCTTATCCAATACGCCGTTGATAAAGGTGCTGCTGCCGGGCGTAGAGTAGAACTTGGCGATGTCGATGTATTCGTCGAGGGTCACTTTCACCGGAATCGAAGGGAAGGAAACCAGTTCGGTGATCGCCGTGGCCATAATCAGGTTGTCCATGAAGACGATACGCTCCACGTCCCAGTTGCGCGTGAATTTTTCGATGTATTCCAGCCGCTCGTTGTAGTTGATAAGCGTCTTTTCGAACAGCGTTTTGACGAATTCTGCGTCCTCGTCGCTTTTGAATTCGGGCAGCATCTTCACATCCGCGTGGGATTGGCGCATGTTGGAGATCGTGCGGATCACGAGCGTCAGTACGAATCCCAGGTCGTCGCTCCAGAGGATCGACTGCTCTTCCAGTACGTCGTCCAGCATGGGACACTCCTGCAACTCCTTTTCGAAGAAGGTCGCCAGAAGCGCTGCGTCGGCTTTGAACGAACTTTCCGGAGCGCTCATGTAAGCCTGGAAATAGTCCGTCGCCGCGAGTTGGTTGTAAAGTGTGCGGATGAGTTCGGGATATTTGCTCCAGCCGAGTTTGCGGGCTGCCATTCGGTCATTCACCGTGTCGCTGTCGGCGATCATACGGATCACGGCGTTGTCGATGAAGCGGGTGTTGGGGTGGAGGTCTTCGTAGGTCGGCAGCTTTTTCTGTTTGGCCAGCTCCTGACGTTGCTGGGCATAATGCGCCAGTTCGACCGGAAGGGTCATCATCTGGAAATAAAGGTCATAGGTCTTGTCGATCGAATTCATCATGTTCTTTTCCGACGCGATCATATTGTCCGAGTCGGATTTGAGATGCGCATACAGGGCCTTTATCGCCTTGATTCTAAGCTGTCTTCTACTTAACATATATTTTCAGAACTTTGCGGCAAACGGGATTACCTGCCGTTTGTCCGGTTTGCTTCGTGCCGGGAGGCGTGCGGGCTGCTTGTAAAACGAAGTCGCGTTTTGCCGGGCGCGATTCGCCCCGATACGAAAATTACCGGACAAAGGTAGGAAAAAAAGCGCTTGCCGCAACCTTTTTGCGCTTCTGGGGCATAAATAATCTTGTGTCCGCTCTTTCGGCAGGAGCTGCCGGGCCGATTCGTTGTCGTGCCGGTTTTTCCCGCCGCAGACCGGAATTCGGGATTGTTTGCTATCCATGTCCGCGGACCTTTCGCCCCGGCAAAGTGCGAATGAATTTGTCTTCGCTTTCGGTTTATCCTGAATCTTTGTCTTGTTCGCTTCGGCAAAATGCAAATAAATTTGCTTTTGCGCCCGGCTAATTCGTATTTTTGACATAGTTATAGATAGGATGCGCTTCAGAAAACTGCGAACAAGTTCCCGTTTTCTCCCGGCTTTCACTATCTTTGTACCCTATGGAAGAGATAAGTCAGAAAGAAGGGGCTGCCGTTCGCCTGCCTTACGATGTGATCGTCGTCGGTGCGGGCGCTGCGGGTATGATGGCTGCGGGGACTGCCGCACGGAACGGACACAGGGTTCTGCTGCTGGAAAAGATGGAGAAATCGGGCCGCAAGGTGCGCATTACGGGTAAAGGCCGCTGCAACGTGACCAATGCCCGGCCGCCTGAGGAGTTCGCCGGACAGGTGCGTACCAATGCCGAGTTTTTTTCGACCGCTTTCGCCGAGTTCAACAACAGGGCTACGATCAGATTCTTCGAGCGGCTGGGCGTGAAGCTCGATGTCGAACGCGGCGAGCGGGTGTTTCCTCGAAGCGGCAAGGCGTGGGATATTGCCAACGCACTGCTGGAATATTGCGTGGACAACGGCGTGAAGATCGTTTATGATACTCGTGTAACCGAAATAATGACGCTCAACGGTCGGGTTTTCGGCGTGCGGTACCGCAATAAGCGGGGATTCGAGCGCAAGGAGGAGTGTCCGCGCGTTATCGTCGCCACGGGCGGCGTTTCCTATCCCGCTACGGGTTCGACCGGCGACGGCTACGTCTTTGCGGCCGATACGGGGCATGCGGTCGAACCGGTGCGGCCGTCGCTTACGCCGCTGGTGTCGTCCTGTCCCTGGATCAAAAATATGAACGGACTGTTGCTCCGGAATGTCCGTGCGACGCTCTGCATCGACGGCGAAGCCGTGCGCGAAGAGTTCGGCGAGCTGGGTTTCTCCGAGCGCGGCATCGAAGGCGCTGTGGCGCTCCGCATGAGCCGGGACGCGGTGGACGCCCTGATCGACGGCAAGGGTGTCGGACTGATGGTCGATCTGAAACCGGGGCTGACCGAGGAGATGTTGCGCGAGCGCATCGCCCGTGAGATGGCGGAGATGGGGCCCGAGGAGTTCTTCTCCGAACTGCTCCGCAAGCTCGTTCCGAAGGCGCTGGTCATTCCTCTTTCTGAAGAGGTCGGCGCCCATTCTAAAAATTATATCCGCAAGATTACGCCCGAGCAGATCGAACAGTTGGTTAAGCTCCTCAAGGGGATGGTTTTTCCGATTTCGGACTATGCGCCTTTCGAATATGCCGTCGTTACTGCGGGCGGCGTGAGCTGCGAGGATGTGAACCGCTATACGATGGAATCGCTCAAGGTCAAAGGACTCTATTTCGCCGGCGAGGTGCTCGATCTGGATGCCAACACCGGCGGGTATAATTTACAGATCGCTTTTTCGACCGGTCGTCTGGCCGGTATGCTCAAACAGTGAAACGGACCGGACGCAATCTACGCCGCCGCCTTCGCGGTATTTCCCGGCTGACCGACCGGCTCTCCCGGGCCCGTCATTTCCGGGGGCACGGCGTGCACTCGCCATTCGTTTACGGACTTGTGCGCGAAGCGTTTATGTTTCATAGACTGCGCGACGGAGAGCACTGCCTTTACGATGCCCTGCGTCGGGTCGGAATCTTTCACCGGCGGGCGGTGCAGTTGCAGAACGCCTTTCTCTATTGCGGCTACCGGACGTTTGCGATATGTGAAGGCAAAGCCGAACCTGTTCGGACTTTGCCGGATGCAGAGTTTGAAAAAGGCAATTCGACGTTTGTGATCGACGAGGGCAGAGGTTGTTTGCAGGTTACGCCGGGGAGGGAAAACGAGGCGAAAAATTCGACTTTTGGCCTGAATTGTGCGGGTCCGTACGACATGGTGATCCTGACCCGGAATTTTCCGGCGGAGGATTTGCCTGCTGCTGCGGCTCGGGCTGCCCGGACAGGAGCGACGCTCTGTGTGATGAATCCCTATCACGGTAGCGCACGCGGCGAAGCGTGTCGTCGGATCGTTCGGGAGCATCGTTCGACGACGGTCGATAACCGGGGCTATTTGCTGGTATTCAACAATCATTTGCCGAAACAACATTTCAAGTTATGAAGATATATACGAAAACAGGCGACCAGGGAACCACTTCGCTGGTCGGGGGGGAACGGGTGTTCAAGACCGACGAACGGGTGGAGGCCTACGGCTCGGTGGACGAATTGACCGCTTTCGTTGCCCTGCTTACGGACCATTTGCGGGGAGATGTGGGGTTGGAGCCCCGTGTTTGGGAGCTCGCACGCATTGCCTCCCAGTTGATGACTGTTGCTGCTACGCTGGCTGTGGGCGAAGGCGGAGCGGACAAGGTGAAAGGAATCGACGCCGAGGCTGTGAAGTTTCTCGAAGAGGCGATCGACCGTATGCAGGCTTCCGTGAAGCCGATTACCAAGTTCACTATTCCGGGCGGACATCGTGTCGTTTCGCTGTGTCATGTCTGCCGCACGGTTTGCCGTCGAGCAGAACGGGCGGCGCTTCGGGCCGATGCGAAGTATGGCGTCGCACCGGAGGTACTGATGTACCTCAACCGGCTGTCGGACTATTTCTATCTGCTGGGCCGCACGCTGACCGAATATTTCAGCGTGGAGGAAACCCTGTGGATTCCGTGACGGGATTTTATCGGTTTTTTTCGGAATTTCGTACGATCTGCCGAGGAGTTTTTTTTTTCGTGTGCCGTAAGGACCCGACTCGGCCGATGCGTTTGAAATGCCGTTGAGAAAGACGCGTCGGAAACGATCCGGCGGAGGCAGTGGCGGTGTGCGGATAACGGCAGTCGAATTCCTGAATTCGTGATGCGGACAGGGGCTGTCGATACATGGCCGCTTTCGATGCGATTCGGAAATAATCGTGTGCGGTTGCGGATCCGCCGAACATTGTCGGTCTTTGCGAAACCGCTCTTTCGGTCGAGGCCGGAATGTGCGGATCGTTTCCTATCGCTATGTTTGTTCAAAAAAAATGGCAGAAGAAATTTTTATTCTTTTGATTTGTATTTCTCGCAGGATTTTATATATTCGCAACCTAATAATAAGGAAGCTGTATGTCAGCCTGGACTTATTGTCTTGTGAGTTAATGATTTAAATTATTGCAGTTATGTATTGGACACTTGAGTTGGCATCGAAACTGGAGGATGCTCCCTGGCCGGCAACCAAAGATGAATTGATCGACTATGCCGTTCGCTCGGGCCTGCCGTTGGAAGTGCTCGAGAATTTGCAGGAGATCGAAGACGAGGGAGATATTTACGAATCGATCGAGGATATTTGGCCGGATTATCCTTCGAAGGATGATTTTCTCTTCAACGAGGAGGAATATTAGTGCGATTTTAAGCACGGAAACAACCATTAAATCCCTGTTAATCAATAAGATTGGCAGGGATTTAATTTATTTGGACAACAGCGTTTGACCGCCTCAGATGGCGCGATTTATTTGGACAAAATACGTTTTTCGGAGGAAATATCGGGATTTGTTTGGACAAAATTCATTACCTTTACAGAGGTTTGTGAGTATTACCGCAACCTCTGTTTTTTTAATTTCAAACATCTCCAGTATGGGACGACCGAAACGACTATATCCATTGGGACGCTACCGCCTGCATGTCAGGGGTGAGATCGATCCTGCCAAACAGTATCTTGTCCAGCTTGAATACACCTGGAACCGGCAGGTGATACGCAAGGGCATGAACATCTTTGTCCGGCTGGGCGACTGGAATGAGAAAGCCAACAAGGGACGCGGAGGTGTGAGGGCGAGTTATGGTCCGGAGGCCAACCGGATCAACAGTCTGCTGCTTGCCCGTGCGGACAAGATCGACGGACTGCTGGCCGAATATCAGGAAAAACATCCCAATCAGATTACGGCTCAGGTGATCGCCGACTTTCTGGCAGACAAACCGCTCACACGGGAGGACAAAGGGAAGGATTTTATCGAGTTTGTTTTGGAAAGGCTCGAATCTGACTATTCCCGGAACAGAATCGGACGCAGCCGCTATGAGAACGGCAAGAGCGGCATGAATATCTTCCGTATCTTTCTCCGTGCAACAAAGAACGGTACCTACAAGCCGGACAGTATCTATTTAGGTGAAATATCGGTTGAACTGATTGACGAATACATCAGGTGGCGGCGTGAGATAAAACAGAACAGCGATGCAACGATCAACCATGCCTTGACTCCGATTCTGAAGGCATGTGCCTATGCTTCCGAAATGAAGATGATAGACCATGCCGTCAATGCGAGGATTCAGGATATGCGTATCGCCTCAAAGATATCTCTTGCAGACGAAGACAATGAGTTTGACGGCAAGTATCTTTCAAAAGAACAGATGTCTGCGTTGTTGGAATATTACCATGCCTGCACCGAACCGCGCCGTAAGGAGTTTTTGGAAATGTTCTTCTTTGCCTTCCATGCCTGTGGACTCCGTGTTGTCGATGTGATGACATTGCAGTGGGGGCATGTAAATTTTGAGAAGAAGGAACTGAGAAAAATCATGATCAAGACGAACAAGCGCCATGTAATTCCTCTTACGGAACCTGCCCTGAATATTCTGCACCGTTGGCAGGAGAAACGTGCCGGATGCCGGTATGTATTCAACTTGGTAAAGGATGATCTGGATCTTGATGATGCAGAAGCTCTGTACAAAGCCCGTAACAATGCGACGAAATGTATCAATCAGTCGCTGGCGGTTGTCGGAGAACAGATAGGGCTTCCGTTTACCCTCTCAATGCATGTGGCCCGGCATTCGTTTGCGGTCTTTGCTCTGAACAAGGGACTTTCCATGTCGGTTGTCAGTCGTTTGCTCGGTCATGGAAGCACGGATGTCACCGAAAAGGTTTATGCCAAATTCCTGCCCGAAACACTGTCCGCAGAGGTGGCACGCCTGAAAGATGATTTTGCTTCTCTCGAAATTGTCTGATGAATGTAGATGGCTATTGAAAACATTCATTAATTTTACACCTAAATTGATTTGAGATGACTATTACGCAGGTATTCCTATTGTTGGTGTGTGCATTTGTTCTGGTATTGTTACTTTCTATCCTATTCAAACGATACCATAGAATAATCATGTGGTCTGCTGCAATAGTCTTTTTCATAGGGACTTTGCTTCTTATAGGTCTTGGGATAATTGATCCGGTAAAAGACAACAACCATCCTGATCCTGTCGTAATAACAGGCATTTTCACCGCCCTTGTCTTATCGGGTGTATTTGCATACGGAGCAGAAAAACTGCACATCAAACTTAGGGAAAAGAATCAGCAAACCGTTCAAGCCATAGATAATCAGTCAGAATGTCCGGATTCCCCCAAAGGGGTTGTATTGTCGGGAAGGCTTGATACTTCACTTGCCCGTACAATCTTTGCGAAAGCAATAGAAGCCGGATATATTGAAGTGGTCGGGTCCCATTATAGCTGGAAAGGGACAAAGGCTCTTCTTGCCTATATGTGTGGTCGAATATATTGCGGCGATTATCCTGAATATTCCAAATACGAACAGAAGACTTTTTGGGAGTTCGGCAACGGACTCTTCCCCGATGTCGAACTTAACGCACTATTTGAACAGACCGGTATCGGACAGTCCCGGCAGAACAGGAGGGATATGCCCGTCCCTAACAATGCCGGAGAAATCGACAAGTTTTTTCAGAAGTGACAAAAAACTAAGAGTATTATCTTCGTTCTTGGCAAGTCTTAGTTTCTGGCTTGTTATGCATTTTGTTTTGCATCATCTGGCAATCTTCGATTTTTTCAATTTTATTTTTCTCTTTTTTATTGCTGGTAATCAATAGGTTATATGTAAAGTTGTGGCAGAATCATAACTTTCCATAACACCTGTCCTAATATTGGATAATTTATTGTAACTTATTAGTCCTCAGCTATTTCATACATTCGTGCCGTGATTCTGGTGCGATGTGCACAATCGTACCATATCGTATAACCAGGCTGAAGGTCTGAGTGTGCATCAGGGCAATCGGCCATAATTGTTTTAAGTATGGCTAAAGAAACGAATGTAGAGAAGCTATGCGACCGGGAATTGCTTGAAAAGATTCTCAGCATAGTGGAGAGACAAGAGAAACTGCCGCCTCCGGCTCATGAAGGCGGACACCGTCTATATGACAACAAGTCTTTGATGGAGAAATTGAACATCAAAGAAAAGTATCTGAAAAAGTTGCGAGACAACGGCTATCTCGGCTACTCGCGTGAAGGTGATAAATACTGGTACACGCAGGAAGACGTAGACCGCTTTCTGCGTCGTTTCCACTATGAAGCTTTCGCTATTGGTGATGAACTTCCCAAACAGGAAGGAGGTGGCTATGTTTGACACCATTCATTTGACCAATATGCTTCGTTCTGAAGTGGAAGGCATTCCGGAAACAGGTCTTCCGTTGGACGCCTTCCCGGACAAGATACAGGAGATTATCCTCAATCTTGCCAGATACGAAAATTTCAATGTGGAATATACTGCTTCTATTGTTCTTTCTGCTGTTGCTACTGCAATAGGCAACTCTTGTCATATCCGTATAAAGGGCGAGTGGAAAACTTGCCCATCCCTTTATATGATGCTGGTCGGACGTCCCGGGCTCGGAAAGACTCCTCCCCTCGGTTTTATCTATAAGCCGATTAATGAGTATGATGACCGGCTGCATGAGAAATATAACGAGGAATATGACGAATATGAAAGAGCCATGTCAGCAGGCAAGCACGGAAGTGACGGGGAAGAACAACTGCTCAAGAAGCCGAATTTTGTAACGACGGTCATTTATGATTCCACCCCTGAGGCGATGATGAATATTCATCAGCATAATCAGCGTGGGATAACATTGGTCGTCGATGAAATCCTGGCTTTGTTCAATTCCGTCAAAAGGTACAACAGCAAGAACAACCTCATTGAAGATCTGCTGACAGCTTATAGCGGACAGCCGTTAAAGATTATCCGCAAATCAGAATCACGTCCTGTTCTAATCAAGAATCCATGTATAAATGTCATCGGTTCAGTACAGACAAATATGCTGCAGGAAGTATTCCGTGCAGAGTTCCTTGCCAACGGATTGCTTGACCGTTTTCTGTTTGTCTATCCTAAAAACAGGAAGATATCCGGATGGAGACGGGAAGAGCGGAATACAGCCCGTCCTGACATCATGAATCAATGGAGGACAATAATCAACAGAATCCTAAGTATCCCCTGTATCCTTGATGACAAGGGTACAACGGTCAATCCCCGTATCCTTACAATGTCTGACGATGCGGAAGAATACTTTTATGAATGGTACAATGGAATTATCGATGCTGTAAATGCCATTGAGGATGATGCGGATGTTGAAAGCCGCAAGATGAAACTCAACGGCCATGTAGCACGTCTTGCCCTGTTGTTTCAGGTAATGAAATGGGCTACTGATAGTGGAGATATGCAATATATTGAGCGGGACTCCGTAGAATCGGCAATCCGTATGATTGATTATTATGAGGAAACATACAGGAGGATTCAGGAAACCATTGTCATAAACAGTATCGGCGAAACTAAGGAAGCGTGGCTTTCTCTGTTGGAAGAACGGTTCACTTCCGGGGATGCTGTTATTGCCGGTAGAAAAGTTGATATGTCCCGACGTACCGTCTATTATGCGCTTGACCAATTATGCCGGCTTAAGCACCCTCTTATAGAAAAGCTTCAGCATGGAGTCTATCGCAAACTTATGACAGAAAATACTGATGCACCTTGCACTATTGCACTTTCATCTTGTCAAGATACCGTGCAATCATCTCAAAGTGCAAAAGTGCAGAGTGCAACCACACTAAAATCAGAGGGCCATGAGTGAATACAGATTCCATCTGCAGAAATACCGCCCTGGAAGCAAGACTACTTGTCCGAACTGTGGTAAAAGCCGGTGTTTTGTCAGGTATGTTGATGAACAAGGCAGCATTAGCTTTCCCGGTAATGTCGGCAAGTGTGATCATGAAAACAGTTGTGGCTACCACTATACACCTAAGGAATACTTCAAGGATAATCCTGATGTATTGGAAATGGATGAGGGACGCGGCAAGTCATTTCTTTCTGCCCCTTATAAGACGGCAGAAAAAATTCCGTCTTGTATTGTCCCTTCGTATATTCCTTCATCTTATGTGTTAAGGAGTCTGTCACATTATTCAATCAACCCCTTATATCAGTATTTCTGTCATGTATTTGGTGAAAATGAGACAAGCAGATTGTTTGAAATGTATCGCATAGGGACATCTTCAAAATGGGGAGGCGCAACGGTTTTCTGGCAGACAGATATAAATGGGCAGGTAAGAACCGGTAAGGTAATGTGCTATAATGCCGAAACAGGCCATCGGGTTAAAGAGCCTCAGGCTTTTGTCAGCTGGGCACATTCCGAGTTGAAGTTGCAGGATTTCCATTTGAAGCAATGTCTGTTTGGAGAACATCTTCTGAAAAATTCATCGTCTCCGGTAATGCTGGTGGAAAGTGAAAAGACCGCTGTTGTAATGAGCCATTTTATCCCCGATTATATATGGCTGGCAACAGGTGGAAAGAACGGTTGTTTCAACAGTGAAGCTATGCAGGCTCTCAAAGGCAGGGAGGTTACCCTCATCCCTGATTTAGGAGCGACCAAACAATGGAAAGAAAAGTCTGCTTTGTTGTCTGGAATATGTAAACGGGTTGTTGTGTCCAATGTTTTGGAATGTACATCCGATGAAGAGCAACGCAGCCAAGGATTGGACATTGCAGACTTCTTTCTGTATTCACCATCAAAGAGACAGATACTCCATCAGATGATACAACGTAATCCAGCATTGCAGTTGCTCATTGATGAACTTAATCTGGAACTTATTGAATAGCAAAGGAACTTGTTCCGAGGATTTATAGAAAGTCCTTAACACAATAAGGACTTTTTGCCTGGCGGCAAGAAAATCCGGTCATTGTCCCGCAGAGCGGACTGGCACAAGAGCAAGCTCAAATATTAATCATTTATCAAAAGTATATCCTATATGAACACAGATATTAAACAGGCCATGCATGTTGAAGCCGGGAAGTCATTCGGCACAGCAGAGGCGAATGAAAACGAAAGGCATTGGAATGATGACAAGATTGACAGAAAGAATCAGGATCCGACCAATCACTATGACAAGACCCGAATGAAACTGAATTTCGAGATTGGGCCCGATGGAAAAGTTCATCCGTTAGGCTATCAAGAGAAATCGCTTGAAGTACGTTTGCAGGAACGGTTGACTGAACTGGGCTGGAAACCTTTCAAGCCGGACAGCAAAATTCAACCAAACTGTTGTGCGAAATTTATCTTCGGAGGCAATCATGATCGTACGCTTGAGATGGCATTTGGGCCCCAAACCGTAAATCTGGAAAAGGGTGCAGACAACAGCCGTCTCCAACGATGTCCGGAAATCGAACAATGGGCAAAAGATGTCTATGACTGGTGCGCCAAACGGTACGGACAGGAAAACATAATCGGCTTCCAGGTCCATCTTGATGAGAGCAGCCCGCATATCCATGCCTTGATCGTTCCTGTCGGACAACGAGCCAAAAGCGGACGTGAATGCGTCATGTGGTCGGCTAAGTTTGGCAAGAGCCGTTATGGGTATAGCCATATTCTTCGGGAAATGCACACCTCACTATATGAAGAGGTTGGGAGCAAGTACGGGTTGGAACGTGGTGACAGTATTGAAGGCCGGAACGTCAACCATCTTAGTAAACGCGATTATATCCGGAAACTGTCCAAAGATGCGAAACAGGCGGAGAAAGCAGTCAAGGGGTTGCAGACTATGATACGGAGGTTGGAAGCACAGATATTCAGGTCTCAATCCCAACTTGAAGAAATTGAGAAGTCTCTGGCTTCCGGCAAAATCGCTCTTCAGGAATATGAAATTCAAAAGACCAGGATGCAAAAACAGATTTCCGAATACCAGTCAAAGCTTGAAAACAAGGCATGTAAGCTTCAAGAAAAGGAGCAGGAACTGGAGAAGATGACAAAGAATATAGACCGTGTCGGTAGAGTGGCGCAACCTTTCCGCAATCACAAGATAGATTTTGAGCCGCCACGGATCACTGGCAAACCTCCGATATTAGGGGTTGACAAATGGATTGAGGAACAGAACCGGTCTATCGCCAGCCGATTCTTGAAGATTGTCCGTCAGATTGAAGAACGGTATCGAAAGGATGCCGAACAGCAAATACAAGCGGTGCGGAATAATGCGTTGCTGGACTATCGGGAGTTTAAATGGCTGCAACAGGAGTATGCACGACTGACGGCTCTCAACGATAGTCAGACTGAACAGATGCAGACAGTTCTTGACCAGCTGGCTGAGCCTTCTGTGCGGGAACGAATCTTCACCATCGCTGATGCTTTGATTGGCGGACAACCTGTTGCTGTTTCATCCGGCGGAGGCGGTGTCAACTCCGACCTTCGCTGGGACGGAAGAAGGCCGGATGAGGAGGAAGAGGCGTATAGGCGAAGGTGTTTGCTACATGCGGCACAGGTTGTCTATAATTCTCATAAGAGAACTATGCGTAGATAATCTCAGCTGATGTTTAAACTTTAATAGTGTGAGTTATCTTTTGAAATTACCTGCTTTATATATTCACTTTATTAAGTTTCTAACGCAGCTGATTTATATAGATGGAACTTATTATATGAATCTTATTTAATTGACTTTTGGCCTTTGTTGTCTTGACAAATTTTGTCAATAATGCTTGTGCATTATGAAATTTACCCATATATTTGTTACAAATTATATATGTTATGTTTTTTCAAGATAAACTGAAAGAATTGCGAGAGTCCCATAATCTTTTGCAACGCCAAGTAGCAGCTGGGGTCGATATGGATACTGCAATATATTGCAAAATAGAGAAAGGTGATAGACAAGCACGGGAGGAACAAGTTCGCCAATTAGCTCTTTTCTATGGTATTCCGTATGAAGATTTACGCTGTTATTGGCTCGCTGATAAAGTTTACAATCTTGTTGAGGAAGAGGAGGATGCGAATAAAATACTTTGTATGGTAGCAGAAGAGATGGAAGAATATGGTAAATCAAAAGATAAAAATCAAAAATAGATATGGCAAGGATTGACGATTTTAGAGCATTCATAACAAATTATCAAGAAGCTTGCAAACGTGGTGAGCTTGATATGGCTTCAGAAGAAACTATACGCGCTTGGATTAACCAAATGCTTGCAGTGTTTGGTTGGAATGTTAGGAATACTAATCATGTATTACAGGAAGTTCAACTAGAGACGTTGGAAAGGGTTGCGTTAAGTGGAATTGGCTCAACGAATACACGTCCTGACTATACCTTAATGAATGGTCGAGTTCGTCTATTTTTTCTTGATGCAAAGAAGCGGACTGTAAATATAAGAGAAGATAAAGGTGTTGCTTTTCAGATTCGTTCATATGGCTGGTCAATTGGTGCAAGCTATTCTGTGGTTACAAACATGGATGAGCTGGCAATATATGATTGCACAGCGATGCCTCGTCATTCTGATAATGCTGACTTTGCCCGCTTAGCTTACTTAAAAGTGGAGGATTATACGGATAACTTTGAGTGTCTAAATAGTTATTTGGGTTATGAGGAAGCAATTAATAATAACAAAAACGAGAGATTTGTTGGTAAGGATTCTATCGACAAGAATTTCTCAAAAACATTGAGCAATGTTCGGCTCAATCTTGCACAAGCGATTATCAACGGAACCCATGTTACTATCAATATTGCTGATCTCAATCTTTGGACGCAGATAATTCTTAATCGCATTTTGTTTATCCGTGTATGTGAAGCTCGCGGATTGGAAAAAGACGGGTTGCTGAAAGACTTTGCTAGAACTGATTTTTGGGCTCAATTCAAGGACTCGTCTTATTTCGCTTTTTATGAGCATTATGATGGTCCGATGTTTGCTAGAATTAATCAGATTCATAACCTTAACATTGATAATGATGTTTTCAATGAATTACTTTCTTACCTATATTATCCATCGCCTTACTGTTTTGACGTAATTCCACTGAAGAGTATCAGCGATATTTACGACCTATTCCTTAGTTATCATCTTGAATATGATGAATGCGGGATACTTGGCAATGTGTTGAAGTCGGAGTTTCGCAAAAGTAATGGTGCAGTAACAACACCTGAATTCATTGTACAAAACACGATTAACAGTACGATTTCCCCTGAATATTTACAGTCTCTTACCAACGAGCAGATTCTTGATTTAAAAATTCTTGATCCTGCTTGTGGTAGCGGAGTATTCCTTGTTAGTATCTATGATCATCTGGCAACACAAATAGAACGGAACATCAAGGAAAAACAAGATGTTTTGGCTGATCAATATCTCTACGAAAAAAACGGGGAAAAATATCTAAACTTAGAAGGACGTAAGTTGATTATAAACAAGTGCTTATTTGGAGTTGATATTAACCAAGAATGCGTAGAGGTTGCAAAACTCTCTCTGTCATTGAAGATAATAGACGGTTACGAACCTAGTGATTTCAATAACGCGGGTCTTTATGGTTCTCAAATTTTATACGGAGTAGGTGTAAATATCAAATGTGGTAACTCGCTTGTTGAACCAGACATTCTGGAGCGCGTCTCAAGTATAACTGAGAATCTTGAAGAACTTGCAGCGACAAACATTTTCGATTACAAGACTGCTTTCGGTGATGTTTTCAATACCGGCGGTTTCGATTATGTTATTGGCAATCCACCATACGTTGAGGTGAAGAACTATAATATTGCTTTGCCTTGCATGTCGATATACATCAAGAAACGTTACAGATCAAGCCGAAATGGTAAAATTGACCTTGCTATTCCATTCATTGAACGAGGAATAGAATTACTAAACGAACATGGCAGTTTGGGCTATATTGTGCAAAAGCGATTTTTTAAGACTGAATATGGTAAAGGAATTCGTAAACTTTTGAGTAGTGGGCGTTTGTTGCGAACTGTTTATGATTATGCAGAAACAGATCTATTTGAAGACAGAATCACATACGTTGCTATTGTAGTGTGCGATAAGTCAACAACTGCTGAAGAAACAATCAAATATACAAATAGTATCGATGGTGAATGTATTGATATTGCAAAAGAAATAATTACTGAAACGCCATGGACGTTTGAGAACTATCAGACCAATACATTGCGTGTGCGACTTGCGAACGAACTAGGAACATTAGGAAAAGTTTGTAATATTAAGGTTGGTGTACAGGTACTGTGGGATGATGCTTTTCACATTAGAGTTGATCATATTGATGAGAATTATATCTATGGTAGTACTGCTATTTGTGAAAATCTGCAAGTGGAACGTGGTGCTTGCCGTGTATTGCTCTGTAACGAACGGTTTGTTCCATTATCAACTCGTGAAAGTACGACTTATATTCTGTTCCCTTATGATGTAGAGAACGGAAACGTTCATCCAATTCAGTTCTCTGATTATGAAAGTCGATATCCTTTAGCAGGTCGTTATCTGCGAGAGAACCGCGCCGTAATTGAAAGAAATGTACAAACTGTACCCGATCGTTTCCCTATGTTAGACCGTGACGAAAACTGGCATTTATTCACTCGTGCTAATAACCATAACGCAGTTTATAAGAAACTTTGTATACCGATGACTGCACAGAACCCTCAGGCTGCAGTCGTGATGCAGGAGGATGCTTATTGTGATAATGCAAATATGTTCTTTATACAGATTCCGGAAGTGACGGAGGATAAACTTTACGCTATGGCAGCTGTTATTAATTCTACTCCGTTTGCCTATTTTGCCAAGTCAATAGCAAATCCACAGCAGGGCGGTTTCTATAAGTTTAATAAGCAGTTCCTAGACCCTGTACCTTTTCCTTGTAATGAGTTTAGTATGTTAAGTGAGGTAATGCAACGATTGGCAGCTATAGCACGACGGATTGAAGAAACAAACATGGCAATTGCAGCTAACATTTCTTCTGCACCTCGCTTCTATATGTTGCTGAACAGGCTTTGGGAGGAAGTTGACCAGTTATGTTACGAAATCTATGGATTGACCGAAGCAGAAAAGGAAACTATGATGTTAAACCCTCGTATCGACCATCATTATGAATAAGGAACTGCAAACCATAATTTCTCGCTATACCGAACAGCAACTTTGTTTGGATAACATTGTCGTTTCGTCTTTCGTCAAACACAATGCTCTGACTGTCCAAGGTGGTTTGCTTGCTGATTACTGCCGAGATGATGTACCGATCGTTGACATAGAGTCGATTGAGGATGTTATCAACGTGTTTGAATTGGCAATCCCTAAGGCCGAGAAAACCAAGAACGGTGCGATTTACACCCCGAAATACATTCGTGACTATATTTTGGAAAGAGTTGCTACCACACAGAAAAAACCTTTACAAGACTGCTTTGTCATAGACATCGCTTGTGGTTGCGGGGCATTTCTTCTTTCTTTTGCCGACTATCTGCACTTTCATTGTGGTCAGTCATATCGCGTTGCAGTGAATCATCTTTATGGTGTAGATGTGAGTGAATTAAGTGTAAAGCGTTGTAAGATTCTCCTTTCATTGGCTGCTTTGCTAAATGGTGAGACTCTGACAGACGATGATTTCCATGTAAGTCAAGGTAATTCGCTTAATTTTGATTTCACAGCAATACCAGGAGTTGCAGAAAACGGTGGTTTCGACATTGTTGTTGGTAACCCTCCATATGTTCGTGCTAAGCATATCGATGAAGAATCAAAGGTATTGCTTTCTCATTGGCAAGTGGCTAGTTGTGGAAATGTCGATCTTTATCTACCTTTTTTTGAGATTGCTTGTAACATTCTTTCTAAGGATGGGGTACTGGGTTATATCACTCTTAATTCTTTTTTTAAAAGTGTAAATGCGAGACTACTACGAAGATATTTCCGTAGTTCAAAAACAGCTATTGAAATCGTAGACTTTGGTGACCAACTTGTCTTTGGTAAGACACTTGCCTATACCTGCATCGTTTTGATTGATAAGCATGGTAAGTCAGGAATAAACTATACAAAGGGAAAGATAAATACAAACGGCTTCACAGAAAAACCGTCGCATTTTAATCTCATACCATACAATGAGCTTGACGATCATAAAGGCTGGAATCTCAACAATGCAGATATTTTACAAAATATTCGTAAGATAGAGAGTGTTGGCAGAACGCTTGGTGAAATGTTTCAGATAAAAAATGGTATAGCTACTTTGGCTAATGATATTTACATATTTCGACCTATATACGAAGATGAGTTATATTTCTATTTAGAAACGGACGGCATGGAGTTTCCGATAGAAAAAGATATTTGCAGAGATATTATAAAACCAAACATATTACGTACTGAAGAAGAAATACCCGATATTATTGAAAAAGTGATTTTCCCATATGATAAGAATAACAAAATTCTCATCGAGGCTATTTTTATGAGCAAGTTTCCTCAAGCATACAAATATTTATCTCTTCATAAGATGAAGTTGGCGCAACGAGACAAGGGTGAAAAAAAATATGAGGCATGGTATGCTTTTGGACGCACGCAAGCTACTAGTGATCGTGGACTTAAATTGCTTTTTCCTTATATGGCCAATCATCCGCATTTTGTGTATACTAATAATGAAAATATGCTCATTTATTGCGGATATGCTATATTTAGCGATAAAGAGGAGGATCTTCTAGTGCTGAAGCGAATTCTCGAATCTTCAGTCTTTGACTATTATATGCAACACACTGCAAAACCATATGCTACTGGTTACTATTCTTATGCAAAAAACTATGTAAAAGGATTTGGAATACCAGCATTGACTAAAAAACAGCGTATGAGTTTGCTTTCGTTACAAGGAAAAGATGCTATAAATGATTATGTTGAAAGATTATATAATTTGGATATAAATAAGAATCTTATTTAAAATATAATTTTATAAGATGTGTTTATTTGTAATGGAGCTATTTATATATGATCTTTTAAAAGACAATATGATATTATGGACAATCAATTAAAAATATATCTTGATGAAATAGCAGAGCAGTTATGGAATAATAAAGCCGGGCTTTTTGTAGGGTCGGGTTTCAGTTTAAATGCTAATACAGAGAAAGGAACAGATCGCATGCCTATGTGGGCAGATTTAGGTGATCTATTTTATAAAAAACTACATGGGAAAAATCCAAGTTATGAGGATAAAGCATATTTAAATATCTTGAAACTGGCCGAAGATGTAGAAAGTGTTTTTGATAGAGCAACATTAAACGATATTATTATTAAAGCTATTGCAGATGAAAAAAGAACACCGTCTGACTTATATTATAAGATGCTTTCATTGCCGTGGGTGAATATTTATACAACGAATTACGATTCTTTATTGGAAAGATCTGCAACTGAACTTCATAAGAAGGGAAGAGTTGATTATACCATATTTGAAGAAGAAAAGTCTTTGTCTACGATTACATCTCCATATATAGCTAAGTTACATGGAAGCTTGAATCACCCAGACAGCATGATAATCACGGAGGAAGATTATCGCAGATATCACAACCGGCATTCTATTTTTGTAAATGAGGTAAGAAATGCATTTGTTAGAAATACAATTGTTGTAATTGGTTTTTCTGCAGATGATCCTAATTTTATCCAATGGATAGGTTGGGTTCATGACAACCTGGAAGCACATGCACGTAAAATATATTTAATTTCCGTATCTGATATCCCTGAGGAACGTGTTACGTCTTTAAGTAGAAAAAACATCAAGGTTGTAAACATATCTAAAATATTTGACAAGTCGGATCCATATGAATCGTTAAATACTTTTTTTACATATTTAGATGATTCTTTAAACGAAAAGAAAACCGAAGAAGAATCTTTCTCAAAGGGCGTATTGAAATGGGGACGGACTAATGCATCATGCAATAGTCGTGAAAAGGATTATAAAACATTATATGAGATTTGGCATAATGACAGATTAACATATCCGGGATGGATTGTGATGCCTCGTGATAAAAGGGAGTATATCCTCAATATGAATCAATTCATTCTTTCCAAGGATTTAATAGAACAGTTAAAACGGCCTTATGATATTCTTTTCTTAAATGAATTTAATTGGCGAATTGAAAAATGTTTGTTTCCTATTTACAATGACTGGGAATCAATATATATTTCAGTGATTAATAAATATGATCCTATAAATAAATCCAGTGACAATGAGTTTATAGAACATTGGTTTAATTTAAAATTGGCTATCCTTAGATTGTATCGACAGGAAAATTGGATTGATAAATGGACTGTATTAAAAGAAGAAATCAATTCAAATGCAGGCATCCTTACGAAGGAGCAATTAGCCAGATTTAAATATGAATTGTGCTTACATGCAGTTTATACATGGGATTTTCTGTCATTGAAGATAGTTCTTGATAACTGGTCTGAAAATATGGAACTTCCTTATTGGGAGATGAAAAAAGCGGCTTTATGGGCGGAGTTTCTTTCTTTAGAAAGGGGTAGAAGCATTGCAGAAAAAGCATTTGCTGAAATCTCGTCAAAATATGATTCTTGTGCATTAGAGGATAAATATTGCTGGGCATCGCAAAAAAATGCAGCTCATTCAATTCTTAATCTAATGAATAGTGCTGATTTTTCTTGTAATAAAGAGAGTCATTTAAGTGCTCAAAAAACATGGGCAGATACAAAAATATATGATGATTTTTGGTATGAACGAGACTTTTTTGATGCGCGATTGAGAAATGTTGATTCAGTTTTTGCTGTCTCCTCAAAAAGTCCGAAATTTGAATTAGGACTGTATCGAGTTACAACATCATTAGGCGGGAATAGTAGTGATTATCGTAATGCATATGCTTTTTATAATTACTACGAAGAACTTGGGTATCCTATTCATTTGCCTGGATTAACTGCAATTAAGAAAGAAACATTAGCTAGTGCATTATCTTTAATGGCCTACTGCTCACAAACGATAGCTGAAGCTTGGATGTTTAGATTCGCAGATATAAACTTAGTGGCATTTGTTTTTAGTCGGAAAAAATTAGAATTTACTTCTTTTGATAAAATAAATGAATTGTTTGAAAAATATTTACGACTATTCCAGATGTCATTCACAATAGAAGATTCCAATGATAAATATTGGATTTCAAATATGCGAATAATTATTCCGGAAATATTGTCAAGATTATGTGTAAAGGCGAATTTTGAGTTAAGGGTCAGAGCTTTTGATATAATAACTGAACTATATCGTTCTACTTATATTATGCTATATCGTGGTATTGATGAATTAATTTCTCGCATAATGAATACCTTTACGGATGAGGAGAAATATAAATTAATACCTCGTTTTCTTGAAATGGATATGAGCGGAATTAGTAATGATACTGGTTATAGATATGATCCTATGTCGTATATTTCAGATAGCAAGCAATATGTGGATTTACATATTGATTATAAGATTATATCTAAAATGATTGAAAAAATATATCAAGACCAGGACGTGCGTTCAATATATGTAACAAGAATGGCAGTCTTATATAGACTTGATTTGCTCAATGCAACACAAGTATATGAATTTGCGGAGGCGTTATGGAAGCATACTACAAATAGTGGTTTTCCATTGCATACTATTTATAGTGAGTTTGCTTTTTTAAATTTACCTCATCCGGATAATATAAATCCAGCCGAATTACTTTCGAAATATTTTGAAACGCATAAAATAACATATAATGCAGGCAAATCTATTTCCATGCATGTTAGAGATCAAGTAGTTAATAATATTAAAGGAACATTGAATGATGCTGTTTGTTTTGAATGGGAAAGCAATGCTTTAGAAAAGCTTGTGTCGGATATCTATACGGCTTGGTCACATGATAAAGATAAAGTTCTTAATCAAGATATATCTTTTGGTATTTCTATTGGGGAAGAGTATCGTTCTAAATTTATAGATATTGGTAGGATAATTTCTGGCGTTTTAGCCAAAAACCAAGATAAGTTATCATCTAAATCATCAGATATTCTTAAACATATTATAGATGAGTATTCAAGGTATGGCCTCCCCGTTTATTCTATAATGTTAGAATACCCAAATTGGTATAATTGTGAAGACTTAATAGCCGATTTTTGTAAGAGAATAAGTTCTTACGATAAGTTTGAGATTGCAGATTGTTTAGTAGCACTTATCCATAAGTCAAAAAGAAAAATGGATATTAAATGTGAGTTAGAATATGTAACCGATAATTTTAGATGTAATAATGAAGTTGCTCGTATTGATGTTATTCAAACAATAAGTTCACTCATAATTGAAGTACCGACACAATTTTCTGACAAATCCATTCAAAATATCATCCTTGGATTAAAATACATATATGAGTCTTCGAAGATTGAAATTTCTGATTCTGAACTAATTGTTAATGAAAAATTGAATATTCGAAGAGAGGTCGCACCAATAGTATCTGCATTACTTCAAATGGATGGTATTAATGATAATGAAACGTTATCAACGTGGTATACATATTATAACGATGACAATACTTTTAACGATGTTAAGGAAGGCTTTGTTTTTAATAAATATAATGCCTAGAATGATATTGGTTCGCTATTACTTTTAAATTTATCGCCTCGATGGTACGATTTGTTTGCGTAAATTCTATTGATTGTAAACAACAGACCAAATACATATTGTGGCTGATAATCTATATCACAAGAATTAAGAATGCAAAGGTTGTATGGTATGTATACGTATTGTTCCGGTAGAATCACTAGTTTCCCGTCAATAGTAAGAGGCTGGGTAAGATAGTTGTTCGTTAATTCTCCTATAATTCGTCATTCATCTTATACCAATCTTTCTCAAATGCTTATATTAATAATCTCTCTATATTTTCTATTTGTCACTGTTTTTATTCGTACTTTTGTATGTATTGATAATTGAATATATAAAAAACTCATTTTGGGTTAAGTGTCTCTTTTTTATGGAAAGAACTGATTTTATAAAAACTAAAGATGATATAATTTGCAACATAATGACTCTCTATTCCTATTTAAAAGGAGAATTAGGAAACGAATATAAGAATTGGGCTATAGACAAAATGGTTAGAGGTAAGAATTTTGTTGTTGAAGTTATTGACTCGAAGATTTGTTTTGCGCCAAGTCGGTTTGTTGGTTACATTGATAATTCGAAAGATAAACACGATGAAAATCATGGCGATGGAACACAAACGGATGAGAAAATAAAAATATATTATAACAAGATACAAGATGAAAGACTTGATTTGTTGTTGCAAAATGAACTATTAAAATATGGAGTTTCTTCTGGTGAAAAAAAATATTGGATTGCCAAAGACACAACAGTTGATGATATCATTCGTGTATCGAAGACCAAATCCCAGCATATTCCATACAATCTAGAATATGATAAATACTGGCATATACAAATGCATCTTCCCGAGGGGAAAGGGGGAACTCAAATAGATTCAACCTTGATGCTTCTTGAATCAGAACCTGTCATTGGGACAGGAGAGTGGAATGATAGTCAATGCAAAAATTTCAAGAGTATTGAGAATGGCAATATTGTACTTGTCAGAAAAGGGAGCCAGGCTATTGCTCTATGCCAAGTTATAGGTGATAATTTTACAGATGAAAAGCTTACAGAAAAATATATCAATGTTAATTTTAGGAAGGTGAGAATTTTGGATTGGGCCGATAATTACAGACAACCAAGATCTGGCCTTTTTTCTCAAGGAACATTTTCATCTTGCCGCAAAAATACAGAACAATATCAGTATATAGATGATTGGTTGAAGTATATGAAAAGCATAGCATTTACAAATAAATGTGCCAAGTTGCTGAGATCTAAGCACAATATAATTTTGCAAGGAGCTCCAGGCACAGGTAAAACTTATAATACAGCCGCTATAGCACTTGAAGTACTTGGAATAAATGATGTTGATTTGACTGATCATGTCGCCGTCATGAAAAAGTACAGAGAGCTACAGGATGATCGTATTTTTTTTACTACATTTCACCAGTCTCTTGATTATGAGGATTTTGTGGAAGGATTAAAGCCTCATATTCAAACAAATGCAAACGGAGAAAGTATAGGTGTGACATATGAGCCTGAAGATGGCATATTCAAGCGTGCATGCAATGCTGTGGAAACTGATGGGAGTAAAGACATCATAGAATGTATTGATGATTATCTTCAAAAGATTAAGGGATTTGAGAACAAAAGAAAAATACCGACCCTTTCAGGACGGTCTTCACTTTACATATGGTGGAAAGAAGGGAATACTACTTTAAGCACAAGAAGTACTAATTCTACTAGTCAACGCGAGGGAGATTATACTCCTTCTCCGCTCAATATTGAAAAAATAAAACTTCAGGCCTTAGGCAAGGGAAGTGAAAATAATTGGCAACAATATGCACAAGCATTTATAGAAGCAGTCAAAAATGAATATCATGCTAAGACTAATAAGTCAGTAGTTCTCATTATTGATGAAATTAATAGAGGTAATGTATCAAAAATATTCGGTGAATTAATAACATTACTGGAATCCGATAAACGTGACACTGGAAATCATCCGATAAAAGTTATGCTGCCTTATTCAAAAACAATGTTTGGTGTACCGAGTAATCTTTATATCATTGGTACAATGAATACGACAGATAGAAGTACCGGAACCTTAGATTATGCCCTTCGCAGGCGTTTTGCGTTCGTGACCCTGCAGGCAAATCCAGAGATTATCGAAAGCCATTATAATAAATTAAATAATCCTGAATTAAAGATAAAGGCTATTCAGTTATTCAATAATATTAAAGCTTTTATTATGAGCCCAAAGCATCTTTGCGGTGATTTTGGCATAGACGACCTGATGGTCGGTCATAGTTATTTTATGGCTTCCTCTGAAGAGGAATTATTAAACAAAGTAGAATACGAGATACTTCCTCTTATTGCAGAATACATTAATGATGGAATTATAAGTGTTTCTGATGAAGAAAAGAAAAGAGCCTTTCACGCATGGTTGAATCTACAGCCAATGCAAGAAACTGAAGATGAAGAAATAAATACGGAAGACGAAAATTAACATGATACAACTCCAAGAGCACGAGCAATTAATATTAAAAGGAGCACCCATTGGATATGATGATAGATACAATAATCTTGAACTTATTCAATGGGTGAAACCTACGGATAATAATCCATGGGGCTATTATGCTTCGTTTAAAATTGGAGCAGAATGGGTTGATCAGAAAGAATCGCTGGTTGTAACAACAAAGCGGGGTATGGAAAATATTGATTTCCTTAGTATGTTCATGACTTGTTTCACATCTGATCTTGCTTTGGATTCGTTTTCTGAAATATATAAGATTGATTTAGATCGACCGCAAATAGAGGCACCTTCATTAAACAGTATAGTCAGTCCTCTTATTATAGTTCATTTTATAAGTATTGTGAATCGAATTAAATCGTTAAAAAAAGGATATGTGCATTACCAAGAGAACCTTAAAAAGGTAAAGGGTCATATTAAATCGTTAAAGAATGAAAGGCTAAATATTGCTACCAAGAGATATGAGCGGATATTTTGTGAATATGATGAGTATTCCATTGATATTCCTGAAAACCGTATTATAAAGAAAGCTATTCTTTTTTCACGGGCCTTAATTACAAACATAAGCGATAATAGGCAGTCATATCTTAGACTTCAATCATTGATATCTAAGGTTCTGAGGAAATTTGAAAATGTGAGTGATTGTGTTGATGAGAAATCAGTAAGGCAAATTCGCTCCCACAAATTATTCAATGAATATTCGGAAGCGATACGTTTAGCGAAAACGATACTTAAGCAGTATGATTATAGCATAAATAAGGTTGCCTTTTCTAATAACAAGGTAACTCCGTTTGTTTTGGATATGTCTTTGCTATATGAACATTATGTCTATGGATTATTACATGAAGCATATAAAGATAAAATAGTATATCAGTTTAAAGGCAAGACTGGATATCCAGATTTTTTGTTTAAGTCAAAGGATTTTAAAGCGATTCTTGATACTAAATACATCCCAAAGTACGAAAAGGGTTCTTTAGACATATATGTAATTAGACAGTTAAGTGGTTATAGTAGAGATTTACCAATATTGAAACATCTAGGATATGAAAATATTGAAGAAATTTCTTCAACTCCAGCCGTCCCATGTATAATTATATATCCGGAAGAAGGAAGTTCTATATATAATCCATTTAAGAATATGCCTCTGAGTAGTTTGTGTACAACGTATTTACAAAGGCTATCAATGTTTTATAAAATTAGTGTGCCCGTTCCAACACTATAAATCATTATGGTTTTGCCCTATTTTATTTATTAATATGATGAAGGGTGGATCCATGGTAAGTTACGGAGTTTTATAAATATTTAATTATAGATTAATTGTAAATATAAAATCATATTATGGAAAATATAACATTTAATGAACTATTATCAATCATTGAAGATAAAGGTTTGAATTTGACATGGTGTGACCATGATAATTGGACTGTAAAAAGAGCTTTAGATTATATTAAAGGACTTTCTAATCTATATTCTTCAGATATAAGGATAATAAAAGATTATGGGAACATTATAGAAATATACTACAAAGACAAACTTATCCAAAGATATATTATAGCTGGATAATCAAGCGACTTCCATTTTGTTTGTCCTCCGATTCCTCCCACCGCCTCAGACCGTCTCAGACGGTGCGGTTTGTTTGCGCAATTTTCATTGATTACTGCATAATATATTGATAATCAATATAGATAAATTTCTTCAACGAGGAAGAATATTAATTGTTCGCAAATCGGGTTGTTATACTAACCTGAAGCAGTCCGAGAGGGCTGCTTTTTTGTATGGAATTAGATCGTACCGGATTCAAATTGACGATTGTTTTCCAATTTTTTATTTAAATTTGTATTGTTTGTATTGCTTTTCACGAAGCGAAGTAGAAAATTATGGGACCTACATTTGTAGAATATTCGCACCCAGACGTTTTTTGAAAAATTCGTTTGATGATAATATCTAATTGTATAACGTAATTTACAAAAACTATATCATAAGATATGAAAATCGATGCTAAAGTTCAGTCTATATCTAAATTGAAGGATTATTTCTTTTTAGTGCCTGATTATCAACGAGAATATGTTTGGAAACCCGATGACGAGGTCGAGCAGTTTTTGATCGATATTGAAAATGAATATAGTCCCGATGCAAAAGAGCAGCGTAATTATTTTTTAGGATCTATCATCATTGTCAATAATGATAGATGTTTCGATGTCGTGGACGGACAACAGCGTTTGACAACTATTATGTTGTCTTTGTGTGTTTTCCGAGATTTATTAAAAAAGGAGACATTGAACAGCGCTCAGAAAAATTATTTACAGATTATAGAAAATCTACTTTATAACTTTGATATTGAATCGGGAGAGACCCGTGTACGCTTAGAATTGCAGTATGAAGAGAGTCATGATTATTTGACAGCCTTGATACAGGAGCAACCTTACAATGGAGTGCGATCCCCATCTATAGAGCGAATGCAGGATGCCTATACGAAAATACTTCGACACTTTCAATTATATGCCGGGATTGATGAGTTGATAGATTTTGCGAAATATTGCTTGACAAAGATAGAACTCGTTGTAATCGAATCTCAAGATTTGAGTAGTGCATTGAAAATTTTCGAGACGATCAATCAGCGAGGGGCGGGATTGAATGCTATGGATTTGGTCAAAAATTTGCTGTTTAGTAATACCAAAGAGTCGGATTTTGCCAAGATAAAAGATATATGGAGGGAGATTATTCAAAATCTTCAGGAATGTTCTGAAGATCAAAAACCCCTACGATTTTTGCGATATTTTCTGAGTGCCCGATATTATAATGGTATCTTGCGAGAAGATGATATTTATAAATGGATTATATCTTCTGAAGGGAAACAGGCTACGCAATATGAAAAGCATCCGGTAGACTTTGCAAAGGAGATACGCTGTATGTCCAAACGGTATTCAGAACTTGTAAATGCCACTGAATTACAGCGGGATGGGTGCTTGTATCCTCACGTGACAAATATAGGCTTTATTAATAAATACAAATCCAGACAGCATTTGATCCTGTTATTGTCTTTGGGAAGCAATGCGGATGTGCCGGCAATCGAATATTTGGCCAAACAAATAGAGAGTTTTTTCTTTTTCAGCTCGACCCTCAGGATCCAAGCCAAGACGAATGAATCCTTGTTTGTCCAATGGGCGGAGAAATTACGTAATCTTACGACGATAGATGAAATTGCCTGCGTGATAGAGAAAACGATGTTACCTTATTTGCTGGATAAGGTAGGGGTATTTAAAGCCGAATTCATAACTTTGAGTCATGGGGTTTATAATCCCTTGTATCGGTTGCGCTATGTATTGGGGAAGATAGAAAATACGGTGTTGGAAAAATTGCACAGCCCGGTCTGTGGACATCAATTTTATAATGATTTGCAAATAGAACATATTTTACCTCAATCACCGAAAAATGGAAGTATTCCACTGGAGTTTTTGTCCGAGGAGGAGTATTACTCCTATGTGTATCGATTGGGTAATGTCACGTTGATCGAAAGCATGATTAATCAGGCCGTGAATAATTATAATGATTTATCGACAGATCAATGGTTTTATGACAAGCAGTCGGAGTATGGCAAATCGTCTGTTTGTCTGACGAAATTACTCGATAGTAAATTTTATATCGGAGTAAATACAGCCTTGAATCGATTCAAAAATGATTTCCAATACAATTTTACCGGTTGGAACAAGTCGTCTGTTGAGGCGAGGCAAAAAATATTATTGGAGTTGGTGTTCGATACGTGGAGAATTAACGATTTAAGATTGGATCGGGTAAAATGAACTTAAAATGGATGAGGATTCCGGCTGCTGCTTATAATGGTTTTTTCCGGATTGCCGGCGGATGTCGATCCGGCCGGAATCATTTATTTGTGTTGCTTTTCCGCGATATAGAACAGGTCGAAGCAGTCGTCCGCTACCGGTCCGATGCGGTAGTCTTCCATGGTGATCGAACGGGTCAGGGAGTCGTTGTCCCGGAGTAGGCGTCGGCGGTTGAGGCGGTTGAGCAGGTCGTAGGGGAGTTGCAGCATCCACCGGGGCAGCCGGTGTTGTAGGTCGAGCACGTCGAAACGGGTGATGCGCCGAACGCCTTGGCGGTTTTTTTCGTAGTATTCCATGATCCGTTCGTTGCCGAAAACACCGAGGGCCTCCACCGACGCAAAGGCGCTGCCGAGCAGGTTGCGGAGTTGGTCGGGATTGTATTCCCTGACGTGCCAGGGGTTGCGTGTCAGCGACATACGGATATTGGGGGTGGTCAGGATGAACTTGCCGCCCGGACGCAGCACGCGGTGCACTTCCCGCACCAGCTCCATATCGTGTTTGATGTGTTCGATCACCTGGAACGAAATGACGAAATCGAAACTGCCCGACGGCAGGTCGAGAGGGGGAACTACGGCTTGCCGCATCTCCACGTGCGGGAACGGAGGCCGTTCGCCCGCAGGTTCGATTTTGTCGAGCGTGAGAAAGCTGGAGGCGTGGGGGGCGACTATTTCGATGCCGTAACCCGTGCCCGTACCTATTTCGAGTACGTCGCCGCTGATTCGCCGTGCTGCCTCGTGATAGGCCAGTTGCGAACGCTGGAATACGTAGTTGTCCGATATGTCGCGCGATACGCGTTCCGCCGTGAGTATTTTAGCCATTGTGCCCGGTCAGTTTTACACCGTTCTGCGTGATTTCCACTGCGCCCCGCTTGAGGAGCATGCCCAGCGAGCGTTTGAACACTTTCTTGCTCATCTGCGTCCGTGCAGCGATTTCCGCCGGGTCGCTGTCGTCGTTCAGGGGAAGTGAACCGCCGTTTTCGCGGATCATCGAAAGCAGCGTTTCCGCCGAATGGCGCACTTCGGCGACTCCCTGCTGTTGCAGGCTGACGTCGATGCGGTTGTCTTCCGTGATGCGTGTCACGTATCCCTTCAGACGGTCGCCTACGTCGATGCGGCGGAAAAGCTGGTTGCGGTAGATCATGCCCCAGTGACGGTTGTTCACGATCACCCGATAGCCGATCGGGGATTCCGAAGCCACGAGCAGCGAAACCTCTTCGCGGGGCTTTACCGTGATAACGTCGTTATTGACGTAGCTTTTGAATTTCATGGTCGCCACGCAGCGCCCCGTTACCGAATCTACATACAGGTAAACCAGGCAGTTCCGTCCGGCCAACACGCCTCCCTGCTGGTTGCGGTTGGGCAGGAACAGGTCTTTGCCCGCGAGTCCCCAGTCGAGGAATGCGCCGTGCAGGTTCTTGTCCACTACGCGCAGGAATCCCGCTTCTCCTTCGCGCAGCTTCGGCGTTTCGGTCGTGGCGACCAATCGGTCTTCCGAATCGTGATAGACGAATACTTCGAGCGTATCGCCGACCTTGTTGGCCAGAGAAACATAACGGTTGGGTAGCAATACTTCGTTCTGCTCGTCGTCGATCAGATAGAGTCCGTAGTCCGAGATGCGGTTTACGGTGAGGGTTTGTGTGCGTCCTGCTTTGAGCATAATGGGTGTTTTATCTTGACAAAAGTACGTTTTATTTTTGCCGAAAGCAATTTTTGAGCGAAGTTCCTGGGGGCGGTGGGGTCGGTTCCGGAATATTTCGTCTTGTCGTGAGATGCGATGTGGTTCGGAATTGAATTTTCATTTGTACCGGACTTTTCGTATATTTGAAAATAGGATAACGCAGGTTATAAATTGGGAGGCTGTATAAAGTATATTTTATGGGGGTGTATGGGATTAGGTAAAGGAATCTTTCCTTCGGAAAATTTAATATTTCAAGCATGTATAGTTTTATTTGAAAATGTTGTAAATCAGGTGTTTGATAATTAAATAGTTTTATGATACTAACTTTATTTATTCTTACTGCGATAAGTCTTTTGCTATTTTATAATATAGACTATAAATATTATAAAAAGCAAGGAGAATGGGATGAAAGAGGTGTGTATGGGCCATTTATGGGATTATATATGGCTGCTGGTACATTTGTGTTAGCTGTTGCTCTTCTTCTTGACAAATATTTAGGATAATCGAACGAAAAGAAGCGAGTAGCGGGAAATTTTATTTTAGTAAAAAAACGAACGACGATATGGAACTGAAAGTGGCTTTGTGTCAATTCGACATGGTGTGGGAAGATACGGCGGCCAATCTGCGGACGGCCGGGAGAATGGTTGCCGAAGCGGATGCCGATCTGGTGATTTTGCCCGAGATGTTCGCTACGGGATTCGAGACCGATCCCGGTCGGGTCGCGCAACCGATGTCGGGTGAAATCGTGCAGGAGATGACCCGCTGGGGCCGGACGATGGGCAAGGCCGTCGCTGGCAGTCTGATCGTCGAAGAGGAGGGGCGCTATTACAACCGCCTGCTTTTCATAAAACCTTCGGGCGAGCGGGTGCAGAGCGACAAGCGGCATCTCTTCTCCATCGGCGGCGAAGGAGCTAATTTTTGTCCGGGACGGGAGCGGGTCGTCGTCGAATACGGCGGCATTCGTTTCCTGCTTCAGGTTTGCTACGACCTGCGCTTTCCCGTATGGAGCCGCTGCCGGAACGATTACGACGCCATTATTTACGTCGCTTCGTGGCCTGCGGGCCGCCGTGACGTGTGGCGGACGCTGCTCCGGGCCCGGGCGATCGAGAACCAGGCCTACGTATTGGGGGTGAACCGTACGGGGGACGACCCCCGGCTGCATTATTCGGGCGATTCGGCCGTGATCGGCTGTAAGGGAGAAACCCTTGCCGAAGCAGGGGAGGGGCAGAGGCTTTTGACCGCACGGCTCGATATGGACGAGCTGCGTCGTTTCCGCGAGAAATTTCCCGCCTGGCGCGATGCCGACGATTTCGATCTGAAGTGATCGGATGTTCCTCGATGATCGGCAGAACAATCGGTTGTTTCAGCGCTTTTGTTAAATTCGTTTCAGGGGGCGTTCGATCTCAATATTTTTTGCAGGACGAATTTTATCCCTTAATAATTAACCTAGAAAGTACGTGTCTATTTATCGTTAGGAGCCTTGCTCCTGTTCTTGGCTTCGCTGGGCTGTTCCGACAAAGCGGAAAACACCTCACCGGAAGCTCCGTCGGAAGAACAGCCCACACCGAAGCCCGAAAAACCGGAGTTCGTGGATAAGAACACAACGATGGAAGAGAATATCGGCGAAGAATATCCAGACTGTTATTACACTTATTTTCGAATGCAGAACGCCAGTCAGGAGAATGCGATTTTCTTCATTTCAACTAAAATGAGTGCGAGCGGTGATATGATTAGAATCGCCCCGGGAGAACAGGGGACATGGGGACAGATGATGGAGAAAATGTTGTGGATAGACGATAACGATGTGTTGGTGAAAAATCTGGATGCGTTGGGTTTTGTTCAGTTATATTTCAATGTGCCCCCAATAACGGAAGATAATTACCATGCCATTACCCCAGATGTAGATACGTGCGCTCAATACTCTTTCTTCGACCCTATGACCGAATCGCAACGCGGCACACCGCGCGATCAGTCGGCATGGGTGCTCGAAGAGTTCCCCGACCGCCCGAACGCCGTGCGCTGGACTTACCGGATTACCGACAAGGACTATAAGGAGGCCGTGCGTCAGACGCTTGAACGCTGGGCAGACCGGGATGAGGAATGATAAAGATGTCTTGCGGCGGTCCGCAGGACCTGAAAGACTGGCGCCCGGAATATTGATATTCCGGGCGCCGAAGTGTATGATTTCCGTTTTTCCGCCGTTACAAAAGGGAGCTAAAGATCCGTTTCGTCCCAGCCGAGGATCTTGCAGAAGTCGTACTCCTCGGGGTTGGACAGGTATTGGCGTGCCGCTTCGTAGTCGGGCGGGGTAATAGCCATCAGGATATTATCTACTACGGCTTTGAAGCGGTCGGACGAGATGTCCACCATGCGGGGCAGGATCTTGCCCGTCGCGGGGTCTTGCAGGTCTTTCAGGTAGAGGGGTTCGACGTTGCCGCAGCCGTCCACATAGACCATGCAGCCCGTCTTGCCTTCGCTGAAGAGCTTGTAAACGCCGATACCCAGCTCCGAGCAGTACGTCAGGTCGTATGCCACCGGCGTCTGCCCCCGGATTTCGTAACCCAACTCCACGGGGCGGGTCTGTACGTTGAGTTTCAGTTCCGCGAGCCGTTGGTCGAGCAGCATGCTGAAGAAACAGGCTTTCGACACTTTGCCCAGTTCGGGATGACCGTGCGCGTCGTAGGTGAAGTGAATGCCGCACGAGGAGAGTTCTGCCTCGCTCAATTCGTGGAACACGCCTTCGGAGATGACCGCCGCGCCGTAGTCCATGCCGACGATCCGGCGCTTGACGATGGACGAAACCATCAGACGGATGATCTTGTCGATGGTGATCGGCGTTTTGTTGAACATTTCGGGAATGACGATCATCGGGTAGTGGCACGCCTCGCCGATACCGAAGGCCAAGTGTCCGGCGCTGCGGCCCATCGCCGACATGACGAACCAGTTGCCGCTGGTGCGGGCATCGACATAGACGGCCCGGGCGATCACCGCACCCTTGTCTTTGGCCGATTCGTAGCCGAAGGTCGGTGCACAGTCGGGCAGCGGAAGGTCGTTGTCGATGGTTTTCGGGACATGTATGTTGGCGATCGGATGACGCTTTTCTTCCAGAAATTTGGCCACGCGGTTGGCCGTCGATGCCGTGTCGTCGCCGCCGATGGTCACCAGCAGCTTGATGTTGTTCTCGGTGAAGAACTGCCAGTTGAAACGCTTCTCGAAATCTTCGTCCGAAGGTTTGAAGCGGCTCATGCGCAGGAACGAACCCGCGAGGTTGAAAATTTCGTCCGCTTTGAGGAAGGTGATGTTCTCCGTGGCGGGCGCTTCGCGGAAGAGCCCTGTGAAACCTTTGTGGAGTCCGATGACGCTGTATCCCTTCTGCAGGAAGGTTTTTGCCACGCTGCCCACTACCGTATTCATGCCCGGTGCCGGGCCGCCGCCCGTGAGAATGGCGATCGCTTCGTTTCGTTTGGTCATATCGTATCTGATTTTATAGCTCTTTGACAGCACGAAATTAACGTGCCGAAAATACAATTATTTCGTCCGTGCCGGAAAAAATATGGAGGCTTCCCGAGGGAGCCTCCATACGTTCTCGGGAGTAATGAAATGGATTACTCGATTACGGTGACGTTTATAGCTTGTTCGCCTTTAGCTCCGTTTCCAAGTTCGAAAGCGACTTTCTGTCCTTCGTTCAGCGTTTTGAAAGAATCGGATACGATGCCTGAAAAATGTACGAAGACCTCTTTGCCGTCTTCGCGGGTAATGAATCCGTAGCCTTTCTTGCTATCGAACCATTTAACTTGACCTGTCATAAATGAATATTGATTAAAAATGTATCAGCAAAGAAAGGTAAAAAGTGTTGATTCTCAAAATTTTTTCGCAATTATTTTTGCACGTTTTTTGTTCCTCGAAAAAATAGTTATATTTGTTCATCCGTATTATCTGTAAAAAGTTTGAAAGCTATGGGCAAGAAAGTAAAATGGGCACTATTGACGATGCTGGGTTTTGCAACGGCTTGTTCGACAGTGAAGAACGCTCCTCAGGGAAAGCCGCAGGACCAGGCTCCGGATTCGGCCCGGGTCGAAAGACAGATCCGCCTGATGTACGGCGTGCGTCCTCCGGTACCTGTCGAGGAGGTCGAACGTCAGCAGGCCATCCGTGAGAAGACAGCCCGCAAGGAGGTTAAAAAGGCACAACGGGCCCGTGAGAAAGAGGCTCCGGCTTCCAAAAACGAATAATCGCCGATGACGGGACGAAAGCTCGGGTTGCGCAAGCGTATCGGGCTGCGCCTTTTTTCCGATCTTTATGCGGAGAAGATCGCCGAACACAAGTTGCGTACGCTCTTTTGGGAGTGTACGTTACGTTGTAATTTGGCTTGCCGTCACTGCGGCAGCGACTGTCGGGTCGATCCCGGCGTGCCGGATATGCCGTTGGCGGATTTCCTGAAGGTGCTCGATGAGGAGGTTACGCCCCACAACCGCCCGGAAGATGTTCTGTTGATCTTTTCCGGCGGAGAGGTGCTCGTGCGCAGCGATCTGGAGGAAGCCGGCCGGGAGGTTACCCGCCGGGGCTATGCCTGGGGGATGGTGACCAACGGTCTGGCGCTCGACGCCGACCGCTTGCGAAGTCTGATGGATGCGGGGCTGAGATCCATTTCGATCAGTTTCGACGGCTTTGAGGATGCTCATAACTACATCCGGCGCAATCCCCGCAGTTTCGAAAAGGCGCTCGACGCGATCCGGTTGATCGTGAGGGAGCCCCGGCTCACCTACGACGTGATTACATGCGTCACTTCGCCGATGGTCGCTCGACTCGAAGAGTTCAAGGAGCTGTTGATCGCCGAAGGAGTGAAATATTGGCGCATCTTCTCGATCTTCCCTGTCGGCCGGGCCAAGGACGATCCGACGCTCGCGGTTACCGACGCACAGTTCCGCGAGGTGCTGGAGTTCATAAAGCGTACCCGTAAGGAGGGACGCATCGACTTGAGTTACGCCTGCGAAGGCTTTCTGGGCGGTTACGAAGGCGAGGTGCGGGACGATTTCTACCAGTGCGCCGCCGGGGTTTCGGCTGCCTCGATCCGGGTGGACGGGGCGATTTCGGGCTGTACCTCCATCCGGGCCAATTTCCATCAGGGGAATATTTACCGGGACAGTTTCTGGGACGTGTGGCAGAATCGCTTCGACAAGTTCCGCGACCGCGAATGGGCCCGCAAAGGGGAGTGCGCCGATTGCAAGATGTGGCGTTTCTGTCTGGGCGGCGGTATGCACCTGCACGACGACCAGGAGCATCTGATGTACTGTCACTACAAGCGATTGCAATAGTCGGAAACACAATAGGAGAGAGACTGTCTAACAGGTCCCTGAAATTGAAAATCGTCCCTGTCAGGATCATTCCGACGGAGCATTAAAATCGGACTTGTTAAACAGCCTCTCTTTGCGTTATGTCCGGTGAGGCGGACGGTTTTTTCCGGTTCGGATGTTCCGGTCTTATTCGAGCTTATGTACGAAGCTCTTCACTTCCTTGCGTTCCCGGGGCAGCGTTTCCCGGGTGCGGAACGGCTCCGCCAGCCGGTCGGCCGGGCCGGGGTAGCCGAGCGTCATCATCGTTACAGGTTCGATCTTTTCCGTGTCGAGGCCCAGCAGCCGGGCGCAGGCTTCCACGTCGAAGCCGGCCATCTGATGCAGTTGCATTCCCATCGAGGCGGCTTGCAGGGCGATCGAGATGTTCGCGGCGCCCACATCGTGCATCCAGTGCCGGTTATAGACATCCGTCCCCGGGAAATTCTTGTATCCGCAGGAAACCAGCAACACCGGAGCATCGGGCGCCCAGGCTCGATTGCCTCCGGTGAGGCACTCCGCGAGCCGGGCATGAGCTTCCGGATATTCGCGAGTCGTATAGTAATATGCCCACTCCTGGGCATTGTTGCAGGAAGGAGCCCAGCGTGCCGCTTCGAACAGCAATGCCAGTTGTTCTTCATTGACGGGACGGGAGTCGTATGAGCGGGGGCTCCATCGTTCTTCGATGGTTTTTATCAGTTTCATATCGGTAAATCATAGAATGTGTTTGGGTAATCCGCAAATTTTGTGCCCCGTGCATTACTGGATTTCGGGAAGATGCTCCGCCAGTTCCGATAGACGGTCGATGCGCAGTCGGGCAGCCGCTGCGTTCGGTGGGTGGCTGTGAAAAACCTTGCCTGTAAGCTACAGTCCCGGTTTTGCCGAAAAGCCGGATGATATGGCGGTTTTCGGAAGAAGAGGGGCAGACCTGAAATTGAGAACTCCCTGATGAAACTCTTTGTGTCCGTGTGGCCTTTCGCCGACTACAACGGCAGTTTACGACGATAAAAATTCCCGTAAAGGAAAGATTACTCTGATTTTTCGAAGCCTCGGATTGCGTCGCTTTTCTCCACTTTCCCGATAGCAGCAACCCTTGGACGAAACGAAGAAAAGTCGTTCGCGAATGACTTTTTATCTTCATCCGCCTTTGTATAAACGAATTGCCGTTGGAAAATAAAAATAAGAATCTGGATTGCGTTGCTTCGCGACTTGTCAAATAGCTCCTTGATGGGAAATACACAAACAAAAGCTGTTCCGCAGGCAGTTTTTTATCGCTGTTCGTTTGCCGTGTGACATGTCGCTGTCCGGAAATGAAAAAAGGAATGTTTTCGTATCCCTTCTCTCGGTCGGGAAAACTGGATTGCGTCGCTCTGCTTCGCTTCCGGACGAGTCTCTTATTGGGTGTACAAAAATCAAGGACCCCGCTTGATAAAGCGGAATCCTTTTTTCTTGTACCCTTACTTTCGGCGATGAATAGCCGTCGTATGCCCATAGTAAAAAACCTTTGCCTTTTAAGGCAAAGGTTTTGATTTTTGTCGGGGAGACTGGATTCGAACCAGCGACCTCCAACTCCCGAAGCTGGCGCGCTAACCGGACTGCGCTACACCCCGAACATTTGGGGCTCTTATCGTTTTAAGAGCGCACAAAGATAAGTCGAAAATCCGAAAAGTCAAAATAATTTCTGCAAAAAACGCCTTCCCGGTTATATTTCGGCTGCCGCCTCTTCCGTCAGCGCTTGCAGTACCCCTTCTGTTGCCTATCCCCGTTGCCTTTCTCTGTTGCCCCTTCCATCATCCCTTTCGGCACCTTTCCAATCGTCCTTTCCGTCGTCCCTTCCATTGTCTCACCCTGTTTCCCCGTTCCGTCTCCCGCCTGCAAGCCCCGTGCTTTCGAACTGCTGCTGCCGGGTGGCTGCGATACATGGTCGCGGACGGTCTGCGGGGCGGATAATTTCCGCAGGTCACTATACCCGCCGCTGCACATCGGTTTACACAACTAGTCGAAAAACGTGTTAACCGAGCAAAAACCGGCAAAATAGGATGCTTTGCGACAAACACAAAAAAGCCTTCCAGAGCTGTCTGAAAGGCTTTTTTCTCGTGTCGGGGTAGCGGGATTCGAACCCACGACCCCCTGCTCCCAAAGCAGGTGCGCTAACCGGACTGCGCTACACCCCGTCGTTCCCGACCTTGACCCCGTGATTGGCCTTGTGCAACCCCGCGAGGCTGTTGTGTGTCAATCCCGGGCATTCCGACCGGGGGAACCTTCCGGGTTCCGGGTTGCAAAGATAACCGCTTTTTTTCGTTCCGGCAAACTTTTACCCCGAAATCCGCCTTTCCCGGCTGCGTGCCGGATTCCTGTTGGGCGGGGCTGTCTGTTTGCTTGCCGGACGGTTTTTTTGCCGCCCTGTTTTCCAGAAACAGGCGGCTTTCCCGGATATGACTTTGCCGCGATCCGTATGCGTTGCCTTTCGGCTGGAGCCCTGTGGCCTCCGTATTTGCCCGGTTGCGGCCCTGCCTCCGGGCATTCCGGACGGCGCTGCTATTTCGTTGCGGTTATCTCTTCCAACAGGTGTCCGAAATCCTCACCCGGTGCGGGCTTGTACACCGCGAACCCCAGCGCCTGCGCCGCGTCCACATTCTTCTGCCCGTCGTCGATGAAGAGTGTTTGCGCGGGGACGATGCCGCTGTCGGCGATCACCTTGCGGAAGATCGCCTCCGAGGGTTTCAGCTCGCGCAGTTCGTAGGAGAGGTATACCTTGTCGAAATAGTCGTCCATCGTGTGCCCGTCGGCCGTGAATTCGCCGCGGATGACCTCCATCGACGCCGGGTTGTTGTTCGACAACACGTAGGTGCGAATCCCCGCCCCGCGCAGCCGTTCCACCTGGCGCAGTTTCCAGACCGGAACCCCCGCCAGGAACGCGCCGTATGCCCCTGCGATCTGGGCGTCGGTGACATCGTACCGCCCGTCGAGCTTCCGCATCGCGTCGCATGCCTCGTGGAACGACAGGTCGCCCCGCTCCAGCCGTCCGATCATCTCGGCGGGGTAGCAGGGGTTTATCAGTCCGGCGACCCGGTTCATGCCGAGCTCCCTGAATGCCGCTGTACAGCGCTCTATGTCGAGGTCTACGAGGACGCCCCCGAGGTCGAAAATTACATTTTTAATATCTTTCATAGTCATCTAATGTCTTGTCCGTGCGCCGCGTCCGCGGAGTTTGGCTCCGCCGTACTGCTTCCTGCTTCTCCCCGGCGACGCAGCCCGTGTCTGTGCCGTGTGCTGCCCGGCAGGACAGCCCGCTTCCTGCGGTGGCTGCCTGCGTCGTTCCGCCTTATTTTTGGAACTTCATCGTGAAACGCCGCACCGGCCGCAGCACCCACATCGGCAATACCTTGCAAAAGGGGATCCAGGCGCGGTTCCACCAGTCGGGTACGATGCAGCGGCGGCCTTTCCACAACGCCTTCAGCCCTCGGCGCGCACAACTGTCGGGGTTGATGAGCACGCCCAGTTTGCGGCCGATGCGCTGCCAGTAGGGCGTCAGCCCGTAGAGGTCTGTCGCTACGCCCGCCGGGCAAACCGCCGTGACGCGGATGCCCCGTTCGCGCACCTCCTTGGCGAAAGCCACGGAGAACGAGCGCATGTAGGCTTTCGAGGCGCTGTATAGCGCCAGCCCCGGGAACGGCATCCACAGCGAGTAGGACGACATGTTGAGGATGTGCCCCCGCACGCCGCGGCGTACCATGTCCGCGGCGAAGAGGCGGCATAGCTGCGTGACGGTCAGGTCGTGCAGCAGGATGATGCGCTCGATGCGCTCCGCCGGCGTGGCGAGGATGTCGCAGAACGAGAATATCCCGGCGTTGTTGATCACCACGTCGACCACGATCCCCTCGGCTGTCATGCGGTCGTATAACTCCTGTGCCGCCCCGACCCGCGCCAGATCTATCGCAATCACCCGCACGTCGGGCGTCACGGCCGCCGTTGCCCTGTTGCCGCACTCCTTTCCGCTGCCGACGCCTTGCTGCGCACTACCGGCTGCGAGCGCCCCGTTCCCGTCCGTTTCAGCCCCGGGTTCCCCCGTAGCTTCGGCAATCGCCGCCGCCGGTTCGCGTCC
>ENA-ORSO01000046-ORSO01000046.1-human-gut-metagenome-genome-assembly--contig:-NODE-46-length-106447-cov-16.639005_pt1 | contig 106447 bp, 85 predicted proteins | sample MGYA00241902_ERZ509168 | MGnify/ENA primary metagenome ERZ509168 (study PRJEB26280, sample SAMEA2338806) | human gut metagenome | biome: human gut; feature: human-associated habitat; material: faeces... | reverse complement strand
TAAATGGAAACAAAAAAATATCGCTCAAGAATAAAAACTTGAGCGATATTTTTTTGACGTGTATATACTAGCATCGCGGATACGCTTACGCGTAACCGAAGCAAAGGCTGTTGAACGTCTTTCACAACTACCAAATACAGAGATACGAATATCGTATAACACGACAATAGAGCGCCTTCATGCCAAATCGTATATCTTTGTTCGAAACTCAGGGTTTAGCACAGCTTATATAGGGTCGTCTAACTTATCACATTCGGCTCAAACCGAAGGGTTGGAGTGGAACTTGCGTGTGACGAATGTTGAGAACCCACATATCATAAAGTCGGCGCTTGCTACCTTCGAAAGATATTGGCATAGCGAGAATTTTGAAGACTTCAGTGTGGGCGGAATAGAAAAGTTTCGGCGTGAATTAGCGTTACAGAAAAGTCGTAACACCAGTTCGGCACTTGAAGTATATGCACGCTATCAGGTCCTTCCACACCAAAAGATTATTCTTGACCGTTTGCAGGTGGAACGTGACGAAAACCATCTATATCGAAACCTTGTTGTTGCTGCAACGGGTACAGGAAAGACCGTGATATCGGCATTTGACTATAAACGTTTTCGACAGTTGCACCCACAACACAACCGCTTGCTGTTTGTTGTTCATCGTGAAGAAATATTGAAACAATCGTTACGCACCTTTCGTAGTGTGCTGGGCGATGCCAACTTTGGCGAGTTGTGGGTAGGCAACTGTCACCCCGAAGATAGTATGAGTAATTTGTTTGTGTCGGTTGCCACGCTGAACAATAATATTGATGTCTTTCGTAACCTTGGTTTCGATTATTACGACTACATTATTATTGACGAAGCACACCATGCTGCTGCCACAAGTTATCGTGTTATTGTAGACCACTTTCGCCCAAAGATATTGCTGGGCCTCACAGCTACGCCCGAACGTATGGACGGACAGAGCCTACTGCCTGACTTTGGTGGAAAGATAAGTGCTGAGATACGGCTACCACAAGCACTTGACGAGGGGCTGCTCACGCCTTTCCAATATCTTTGTCTCACTGACCCGCTTGACATTTCTGGCTGTGAACTATGGAACAATGGTAAATATATACTATCAAAACTAAGTGATCGTCTTTGCAACAGCGAGCGTGTAAAACTTATCGTAGAGAAACTGCACGAGTATCTGCCTGACGAAACTAAATGTCATGCTCTTTGCTTCTGTTCTGATAAACGTCACGCCATGTTCATGGCTGAACAGTTAAGCCAAAGCGGTTTGCAAGCAGCTGCGCTTACCTCTGCATCAAGCAACGACGACCGCGTTAGGCTAAACCGCGATTTGGCTGCAGGCCGCATCAACTATCTGTGTGTAATAGATATTTTCAACGAGGGTGTCGATATTCCTGAAATTGATACGGTGCTGTTCCTTCGACCTACCGACAGTTTGACTATCTTCCTTCAACAGTTAGGCCGTGGTTTACGTCTTAGTGCAGGCAAAGATTTTCTTACTGTTCTTGATTTTGTGGCACAGGTAAATAAACAGTATGACTTTAGTAGCCGTTTTCGTTCCTTATGCTTGCGTAAAGACCGTAGCATTGAAGAACAGGTGGCCAATGGCTTTACATTATTGCCTCATGGATGCTCAATTTATATGGAGAGCAAGGCTAAGAGCTATATCTTGAACAACATACATAGCGCCATTTATAACACACGCCGACTGATTAAAGAGCTGATGGCCTATGATACAGTGCCTACCTTGGCTCAGTTTGTTGAAAACTGTGGTCAAGATGTTCGGCTGATATATAAGGGTAACAACTGTTGGACCACACTGAAAAGTGCGGCAGGCAAATGTCAACCAATAGAACATGATGCAATAGGCGAGCGTTTGATGAAAGGAATAGGTAATCTTACCCATATTAATTCGGTGGCATTTTTACGGTTTATCAAACGTTTTATTGCGAATGGCTGCAAACTGGATGATACTGATGATACAGGAGTGAGCAATGCCGATGATAGGTTTGCTATTATGCTTTATTATGCTCTGTTTCAAGAAAAAATTAGCAAGCTTGGGTTTGATAATATATACGAAGCATTGTATAAGGTAGACAACTATCCTTTACTTAAGCAAGAGATTGCAGAACTTATTGATTATTTGCACGAAAATCTTGAATTTAAAACTTATCCCATGGGGGCTGGATTGCCCGAAGGCCTTGAACTATACGGCTGCTATACCCGAGAAGACGTGTTTGCGCTGTTCGGACGACAAACGGCCGACAAGCGTATGCAGGGTGTGGTGGCAGGTGTGTTTTCTATTGACGAGAGCAATATAGAATTGTTTTTCGTTACGCTGAATAAATCAGAGAAAGACTTTTCGCCGTCAACCAATTATAACGATTATTTTATCAGTGAGCGTCGTTTTCACTGGCAATCGCAAAATACCATGTCGCATGCCAATGCAGGTGCAAGATACGTAAACCAATGCAATAATGGCAGGCGCTTCTTGCTGTTTGTACGCGAAGATAAAAAAGACGGATATGGCAATACCAGTCCTTATTATTGCATGGGGTTGGTTGACTATGTAAGTTCGCACGGCAATTTTCCAATGAATATTGAATGGCAGCTGAAGCAACCTGCCATGGCAAAATTTATAAAGGCAGTATAACTTAGAGTGTATGAAAACGATAGATGTTGTAGCTGCCATCATTGTTCACGATGGCAAATATTTGGCCACACAACGTGGTTATGGCGAATATAAAGATGGGTGGGAGTTTCCTGGCGGAAAGATTGAGGCTGGCGAAACACCAGAGGAGGCTTTGTGCCGAGAGATACGCGAAGAGTTGGCTGTAGATATTTCTATCGACAAATTGCTCTGCACAGTCGACTACGACTATGTATCCTTTCATCTACATATGTTATGTTTTATATGCCACGTGGTGAAAGGCGAGTTGCAATTTGTAGAGGCTGAGGCAGCGCGATGGCTGAAGGCTGATGAACTGATGGGCGTTGATTGGCTACCCGCCGATAAAGAGGTGGTAGCGGCGATATTTCGGCAATGACAACAATTAAGCGCGTCTTTATATGCTGGAAATAAAAAAGGCTGAACATCATATATTCGATGTTCAGCCTTTTTATCAATTGTTGTTTCGTGGTTGAAACGTATGACGATTATTTCAGATAATCTTCAAAATATTGTGTGATGCGTTCATGTAAGTGCACACTTTGATGTCCGCGCATGTTGTGGGGCTCGCCAGGATACATGAAGAAATCAGGTTGGGTGCCAGCTGCGATACATGCTTTGAGGAACGACAGGCAGTGTTGGGGCACTACTGTAACGTCGTTGTATCCTTGTATAATTTGCAATTTGCCCTTAAGGTTTTTTGCCTTATACAGCAGCGATGTCTTCTTGTAGCCTTCGGGGTTGGTTTGTGGCGTGTCCATGTAGCGTTCGCCATACATTACCTCGTACCAGTGCCAGTCGATAACAGGTCCACCTGCTACGCCCACCTTAAACACATCGGGGTAGGTGGTCATGAGCGAGATGGTCATGAAGCCACCGAAACTCCATCCGTGTACGCCAATGCGGTCGGCATCGACATAAGGAAGTGTTTTAAGATATTCAACACCTTTCATCTGGTCTTCCATCTCAACCTGACCTAATTGGCGGAAGGTGGCTTGTTCAAATTCTTTACCACGATGTTCGCTTCCGCGATTGTCGAGAATGAAGCACAAGTAACCTTTCTGTGCCATGTAGGTCTCCCAGCTACGGCTGCTGTAGTGCCAGCGAGCATCGACATTGTGAGCATGTGGTCCGCCATACACATATACCACTACGGGATATTTCTTCGTGCTATCAAAGTTGATGGGTTTCACCATGCGGTAGAATAATTCAGTGTCGCCGTTTTTAATTGATCCCATGCTGTATTCGGGCACGTTGTAACCTTTCCAAGGGTCTTCGGCAGTAAAGAAGGGTGTTGCCTTTCCGTTAGCTGTGTTAACAATGGCAATCTTTCGAGGAATGGATGGGGTAGAGTAGTTGTCGTACACATATTCGCCACTGGTGCTGAGCAGTGCGTTGTGCCATCCTTTACCTCCATCATCGGCCAAGGTGCGTTTGCCGCTCTTTACATCAACAGCAAAGATGTTGCGCTGTATGGGTGACAACTCGTTTGAGGCAATGATGATGCTTTTGCGTTTTGTATTAAAGCCCAGCATATCCATTACTTCCCATTTGCCACTTGTTAGTTGGCGTATGTTCAGTTTGTTCTCTTTTCCTAAGGTGCAGAGATACAGATGGTTGTAGCCATCCTTGCGACTTTGCATGATAAAGCTGTTGTTATCCCAAGGTAGGAACACGATAGGGTTCTGGGGCTCAACATATTTCTCGTCGGTTTCGTGGTACAGTTCGCATTGTTTCTTGCCTGTTTCAGCGTTGTAGGCTACAAGGTGGCAATCGTTTTGATCGCGGTTCAGCTCAAACATATAAATTGTCTTGCTGTCAGGACTCCAACTTATGTTTGTGAAATAGCGGTCGGTGGGGTCGCCAGCCTGAAGATATACCGTTTTGCCTGTATTGAGATTGAAAACGCCTACTGTAACTTTATGCGATGTTTCGCCCGCCATAGGATATTTGTCGGGAGCTGCAGTAGCAATGCACGACTGTGTCTCGGGATGGTTGAAGCCTATTTCAGGAATGTCGACCTGAGGATAGTCGGTCACCATGCTCTGGTCCATTCGATAGAAGGCAAGCTTTTCGCCATCGTTGCTCCAGTATGTTCCTTTACGTATACCAAACTCGTCGCGATGTACACTTTGTCCGTAAACAATATCGCGTGAACCGTCGGTGCTTAGTTGCCATACCTTCAAACCGCGTGTTACATACAGGTTGTTGTCTTTTAAGTAAGCCACAGCTTCGCTTGCCGGACAGGTTTCAAGTATGTTTTCGCCGTTTTCAAAGTTGTGTTCTGACAGCAATGCGTGTTTCTTGAAATCGATGGTGTATATCTTGCTTCCCGTGTTCACCACTACGATGCTTTTGTTCGCGTAGGGGAATGATGTTTGATACAACGAGTGTACTTTGATGTCGCGTGTGGGTGCAATCCATTGGTTGATGTCGTTTTTGCCGAACAGTTTTGTTTCTTTGCCTGTCGTCTTGTTAACAAGATAGCAAGCATCGGCATCTTGGCGCACCAGTTGGTTGCCCCACCATGTACACCAGCGGTTTTTGGGCGACATGTTGTGATAGTTCTTGCCACCAAAGTTGAGGTCTTCAAGTGTGAACGACTTGTCGCCTTTCTGTGCATCTACACAGCCCAGTGTTTGGGCTTGTGTGGCCGCGGTAGATGATAAGGTTATCATGGTTGCCAGTGCCAGTTTATATAATGACTGTTTCATAAAATGTATCTATTTACTTTATGTTAATGACGAGAGGCTTAGTCTTCATCGTTATAGTCGTTCTTTCTGAAGCCGCCACGTTTACCACCTTTGTCGAAGCGTTTGCCTCCTTTGTCGAAGCGCTTGTCGCCTTTATCAAAGCGTTTTTCACCGCGTCCTCTACTATTGTCTCGATCGAATGATTTGCGCTCGCGACGTTCGCCATATTTTGATCGTTCACCATCGAAACTACTGCGGCGTTCACCCCCGCGTGTACGTTCTAATGAGTGGAACTTAAATGAGCGAATGTCGGCCTCGGCATTTTCTTCGTCTTCGTCGAGACGTTTTTTAAACTCGCGGTTCTTCTTAAAGCGATGTTTCTCGGCCATCTGGCGCTTCTCATCATCGGTTTTTACTACGCCACCTTCTGATCTGAAGTCGCGCATCTTGCCATCGAAAATGCTGTACTTGCGGAATTCGCACTCAAGCGATCCATTGTATACAGGTATCTTGATAGAAGGCTTTAAACCTATCTGCTCGAAACATTCTTGACGATAGCTCAGCACCCATGCCTCATTGCCCATAAATTCGTGTTTCAGACGTTCGCCTATCATCTTGTAGGTGGCCAACAGGTTGGGGGTAGAGATGCGTTCGCCGTAGGGCGGATTGGTGATAATAATGCTCTTTTCTGTAGGCTTCTTAAAATCTTTAAAGTCGGCTTCTTCAACAGTGATGTCGTTGGTGAGACCTGCTGCACGCACATTGAGGCGTGCCGTGTTAACGGCTTTGATATCAACATCGTAGCCATAGATGTGGTGCTTGAACTCGCGTTCTTGGCTTTCATCGTTGTAGATACTGTCAAACAGATCTTGATCGAAATCGCTCCAGCGCTCGAAGGCGAACTCTTTACGGAAGATACCAGGGCTCATGTTGTGAGCGATGAGGGCTGCCTCGATAAGTAATGTTCCTGAACCGCACATAGGGTCGATAAAGTCGGTGTCGCCGTTCCAACCCGACATTAAAATCATACCTGCTGCCAATACCTCATTGAGGGGTGCTTCTACAGATTCTTGACGGTAACCACGACGATGTAACGACTCGCCACTAGAGTCGAGGGATAGGGTAGCTTTGTCTTCTGCGATATGAATGTTCAGACGGATATCAGGGTTAGCAACCGAAATATTGGGGCGTGTGCCCGTCTTCTCGCGGAACTGGTCAACGATAGCGTCCTTTACCTTGTAGGTTACGAAGCGTGAGTTACGGAACTCTTCTGAGTAGACGACTGAGTCGACAGAGAATGTCTTGCCTTTTTCTATATATTGGCTCCAGTCTATTTTCTGTACCTCGTTATATACATCATCGGCCGATGCTGCCTTGAAATGGCAGATGGGCTTTAAAATGCGTATGGCGGTGTGCAACTGGAAGTTGGCGCGATACATCATTTCTTTGTCACCAGTGAACGACACCATACGGCGTCCTATCTGTACGTTGTTGGCGCCCAGTGCTGTCAGTTCTTTTGCCAACACGGGTTCTAAGCCCATGAATGTTTTGGCAATGAGTTCGAATTCGTTCATTTTTATTTTTCTTTGTCTTTATCTTTATGTAATGTATGTTTTCTTATTTGCTGTTGTTGCCGCTATTGGTGTAGTATTTTGTTGTGTATGGCTCCATGTCTTCGGTTATCCATACGTTAGCACCTACAATACAGCCTTCGCCAATGGTGATGCGTCCTAACACTGTGGCATTGGCATATACTACGACATTGTCTTTCAAAATGGGGTGGCGGGGGATGCCTTTAATAGGGTTGCCGTTCTCATCTAGCGGGAAACTCTTGGCTCCTAAGGTTACGCCTTGGTAAAGCTTAACATTGTTGCCAATGATGCAGGTGGCACCTACAACAACGCCTGTGCCGTGGTCGATGGTGAAATGACTACCGATGGTGGCAGCAGGATGTATGTCGATGCCTGTTTCTGAGTGTGCCATCTCTGTTATCATGCGTGGAATAAGGGGCACACCTAGCAAGTATAGCTCGTGTGCTATACGATAATTGGTAAGCGCCTTGATGACAGGGTAGCATGAGATGATTTCTCCAAAGTTTTCTGCTGCGGGGTCACCATTAAATGCTGCTTCAACATCGGTTGCCAAAATGTGGCGTAATGCTGGTAGACGTTCTATGAGTTGAAGTGATATTTCCTCTGCCTTGTTGGCGATGGCTATGTTGTGCGAGCATAATACACATTCTTCGTCGGGGGTATTGAAGCATAGGCCTGCTTGCACCTGGCTGGTAAGCAATGTGTGTAGCCGTTCAACATTTACTCCGATATGATAACGTATGGTTTTTGTGCAAACCGAAGAGTTGCCATAATAGCCAGGAAAAAGGATAGAACGTGATAATTGGACAATTTCTTCGAGCGCCGTGCCCGAAGGTAAAGGATTTCCGTCGCGATGTTGGTGGAACAAACCTTTTAGCGAATTGGCTTCTGACAGTTGGTTCACAGTAGCGGCGATAACATGAGTCGTATCGTTTGTACTCATTTCGAGAGTTTGTGCATCAATAAAAATATGCCACAAAATTAATAAAAAAAATGGAAATGTAAGTTATTTCTATGCTTATTTGTTCATATTTTTTATTTATCAGCGTGTTATGAGGTGTTATGTGTGTTGTAGGTTTGTATGTATACAGAAACAGGGCTACACTTGTATGAAGTGTAGCCCTGTAATTATGACTGTGAATAGATTATTCTAATCAAATAAATTTATTTCACTTTGTCAACGATAGCCTTGAAAGCCTCGGGGTTGTTAACAGCGAGGTCAGCAAGAACCTTACGGTTGATTTCGATGCCAGCTTTGTGCAGGGCACCCATCAAAGTTGAGTAGCTCATGTTCTCGAGGCGTGCAGCAGCATTGATACGCTGAATCCACAAAGAACGGAAGTTACGTTTCTTATTGCGACGGTCACGGTAAGCATAGGTCAAACCTTTCTCCCAGGTGTTCTTTGCTACCGTCCAAACATTCTTTCTTGCTCCAAAGTAGCCTTTGGTAAGCTTCAGAATACGAGTTCTCTTTGCTTTAGAAGCAACATGATTAACTGATCTTGGCATAGTTTTTCTTTCTTTTTAAAAGTTTGACTAAAAATTAACGGAGGCAGAGCAAGTCACGAACCTGTTTGAGGTTGCTGTTGTCTACAATTGTCTGATGAACCAGATTTCTCTTCTGCTTCTTGGTCTTCTTAGTCAGAATGTGACTGTGGTAAGCGTGATGTCTTTTAATCTTACCAGTACCAGTGAATCTAAATCTTTTTTTAGCACCGGAATTTGTCTTAACTTTTGGCATTGTTTTATTGTTTTATAATTATTTATTAAGGTGGCAACGCATATACCTGGCGTTACGCACACATTCTCGTATTCGTTATCTCTATGTATGGTGAAAAGAAGTTATTCAGCAGTTTCCTGCAACTTCTTCATAGCTTCGCTGCTTATTTTGGCGTTTGCCAGCAGTCCACCGTTATTGTTCTGCTCTTTCTCGGCTTGAGCTTGTTCCTTCGCTTCAGCCTCGCGCTTCTCGCGGTCCATCTTCTGTTGGCTCTTTTTGGCTACACCTGCTTTCTTGGGTGCCAAGTAGAGGAACATTTTCTTTCCATCGAGTTTTGGCAGTTGTTCTACCTTTGCATATTCCTCAAGGTCGTTTGCAAAACGCAGCAATAATACCTCGCCTTGCTCTTTGAAGAGAATAGAGCGTCCGCGGAAGAAGACGTAGGCACGCACTTTGTTGCCTTCGCTGAGGAATTCTTGTGCATGTTTGAGCTTGAACTGATAGTCGTGCTCATCGGTCTGTGGTCCGAAACGTATCTCTTTGATATCAACCTTAACCTGCTTTTGTTTCATTTCCTTAGCACGTTTCTTCTGTTGGTAGAGGAACTTGCTATAGTCGATGATACGACAAACTGGAGGTTGCGCATTTGGTGAAATCTCAACGAGATCTACGCCCTGCTCCCGAGCCATTTCTAATGCTTGGCGAGTAGGCATGACCGTAGAGCCACTCTCACCCGCAATTCTCACTTCCCGAACGCGAATTTGTTCATTCACGCGGTACTGGTTCTTCATTTTGTCATTTTTCATCCATTCACTTTATAATAAGCGGCTGCAAAGTTACTAAAATTCACTTGATTGGCAAAAAATATTTGCACCTTTTTTTGCTACCGCCTTCATTTCTTTCACTTTTTGGTTTTTTATGTGGCGCAGAAAGCCTCGCTTCGGTGTTCTCATAGTGTGAGAAGGTGCGGAGCGAGGCTTTTGCTTTGTTTGCAGGCGTAGTGGCCTTGCAGTATTTTTATTTTTCTAAGTCGATTTTCTTTACGCGGCGTTCATGGCGTCCACCTTCAAAAGATGTTGTAAAGAAGTTGTCCATGATTTTTGCTGCTGTCTTATTGTCGACAAAGCGTCCAGGGAGAACCAGTACATTAGCATCGTTGTGCTGACGTATGAGCTGTCCTATTTCGGGGCACCAAGCCAAGCCTGCGCGTACGCCAGCGTGCTTGTTTAATGTGATGCTTATGCCTTCACCGCTTCCACAGATGCCGATGCCCGGATATACCTCACCACTTGTAATGCCTTCAGCGAGAGCGTGACCGAAGTCGGGGTAGTCGCAACTCATGTCGCTATAAGTGCCGTAGTCTTTGTACTGATATCCGTGAGCTTCAAGATATTCAATCACAAATTTTTTTAAAGCAAAGCCTGCGTGGTCGCAAGCGATGCCCACTGTCTTGATTTCCATAGGCTGTTTTGTTAATGGTTAATGTTATTATTTGGTAATAAACGATTTTACTTCGTTGTAGATGTTTTCGGCGGTGAAACCTAATTTTTCATCGAGCACCTTGTAGGGAGCTGAGAAGCCGAACGAGTTAAGGCCGTAAACCTTACCGTTAGCACCTACTAAGCCTTCAAGAGTAACAGGAAGTCCGGCTGTGAGGCCGAATATTTTCGCGCCCTTAGGCAGAATTTGCTCTTGATATTCGGCTGATTGTGTACGGAACAATCCCTCAGACGGAACGCTTACAATGCGCACTTTAATGCCGTCTTTGCGAAGCAGTTCAGCGCTGGCAACGAGTGTAGAAACTTCTGAACCAGAAGCCAACAAGATAGCATCATATTCAGTGTCAGAACCACCAACAATGTATGCACCCTTGCGTGCCTCTTCATACTGTGTGCCTTCAGGCAAGCTGTTTACATTTTGGCGTGAGAAGATCAGTGCTGTAGGTGTGTCCATGTTCTCTACGGCCATCTTCCAGCAAACGGTAGCTTCGTCTGTATCGGCAGGACGGAATACGCGTACCGAGTCGTTTCCGTTGTGGTTCTTAAGTTTCTCCATCAAGCGTATCTGTGCCTCTTGCTCTACAGGCTCATGGGTAGGACCATCTTCGCCTACGCGGAAAGCATCGTGTGTCCAAATGAACTTAATAGGAACCTGCATAAGGGCTGCCATACGGATGGCGGGCTTCATATAATCAGAGAAGACAAAGAATGTGCCGCAAGCGGGGATAACACCTCCATGCAAGTACATACCAATGCATACGCAAGCCATGGTGAGCTCGCTTACGCCTGCCTGGAAGAAGGCACCACTGAAATCGTTGGGGGTGATGTCGTGTGTCTTCTTAAGGAAGCCGTCGGTCTTATCTGAGTTGCAGAGGTCGGCAGATGAGCATACCATGTTGCCTACCTGTTCAGCCAATACTGTCAAGCAGTTAGCTGAGGCGGCACGTGTGGCTGCATCGCGCGGCTGTACCAATGCGCTCCAGTCTACTTTGGGTGCATTGCCAGAGAACCACTCGTCCATGAGGGCTGCTTTCTCGGGATTGGCATTACGCCATTCTTGTTCTGCAGCGTGACGCTCGGCTACAATCTTTTTCAGTTCTTCATTGCGTTTAGCATAAAGTTCCTTTACGTCATCGTATACGATGAAGGGGTCTTCAACGTTGCCACCAAGGTTCTTTACCGTATTTATATAGGCGTCGCCACCAAGTGGTGCACCATGGGTTTTTACGTTATGTTCATAGCTGGTGCCATCGGCTTTGCGAGCGCCCTTGCCCATAACGGTGTGGCCGATGATGAGGGTGGGGCGTTTCTCTTCCTTGTTTGCAAGGATGAGGGCTGCGCGTATCTCTTCAGGGTCGTTTCCGTTGATGTGTAATACATTCCAGCCCCAAGCACGATACTTCATCTCGGTATCTTCATTCATTACCGCATCACACTCGGTAGAGAGCTGTATCTCGTTGGCATCGTAGAACATGATGAGGTTGTTCAGGTGAAGCAAGCCCGCAATGCGACCTGCGCCCTGTGAAATCTCTTCTTGTATGCCGCCGTCAGAAATATAAGCGTATATTTTATGCTGCATCATCGTATGGCCCAGTCGTGCCTCAAGAAATTTCTCGGCAATGGCTGCGCCTACTGCAAAAGTGTGTCCCTGTCCTAAGGGACCTGATGTGTTTTCTATGCCACGTGTAATGTCGCGTTCGGGGTGTCCAGGAGTTACTGATCCCCACTGGCGGAATTGTTTTAGTTCTTCAATAGAGAATTTTCCTTGCAGCGCAAGAGCCGAGTAGAGCATCGGTGACATGTGGCCTGGGTCGAGATAAAATCTGTCGCGACCTTCCCATGTAGGGTTCTCCGGGTCGTAAGTAAGAAACTCGGAAAAGAGTACATTAATGAAATCGGCACCACCCATGGCACCGCCAGGATGTCCAGACTTTGCTTTCTCAACCATCGATACAGCCAGAATTCTAATGTTATCTGCTGCATGATTCATTAATTCAGTATTGTTCATTGTTATGTTGTTTATATTTTAAAATCGAGTTAGTGATGCCTTTCATGAGCCAGCGAAGGCTTGTTATAGGCATTTTTTCGGTATTAATAGTGCAAAGATAATGAATATCGTTGATATTTCGTAGCGTGTAAGCAAATGTTTTTTGTTTTTCTTCTTTTTTTTCGCTTTTTTCTTTATTTGTTTTGTCTTGCCATATATTTACACTACCTTTGCACAACTATTTGCACCTTATTGTAATGTAAAGAAACCTTTTTTCTCTATATGTCGTGTTGGTAGAGGAGAATGTGAAAATAATGAATATAAAATTAAAAAACAGAGCATAACAGAAATGAGCAAAGGAAAACTGGCCAAGTTTGCCGATATGGAACGATATAGCAATGTGTTCCAATACCCCTATTCAGTGATTGATAATGTACCCTTTGAAATGAAGGGAGAGTGGGGAAGACAGTATTTTAAGAACGACAATCCTATCGTGTTAGAGCTGGGTTGTGGTAAAGGGGAATATACTGTAGGATTGGCAAAACTGTTTCCCAATATCAACTTTATTGGTGTTGATATTAAGGGCGCCCGTATGTGGACGGGGGCCACGCAAGCATTAGAAGAGGGCTTAAAGAATGTGGCCTTCTTACGTACCAATATTGAAATTATTGACCGCTTCTTTGCTCCTGGTGAGGTGAGCGAGATTTGGCTTACGTTTAGCGACCCACAGATGAAAAACCCCCGTAAGCGCCTTACCAGTACTTTTTTTATGAACCGTTATCGTCATTTCTTAAAAGATGGCGGCGTGGTGCATCTGAAGACCGACTCAAACTTTCTTTTTACATACACCACATATATGGTAGAACGTAATGCTCTACCATTGTTGTTCCGTACTGAAGATTTGTATCATACCGAGGGTATTGATGCTCAAACCCAAACCATATTAGGCATACAAACCTACTATGAGAGTCAGTGGATAGAGCGTGGCCTAAATATACGATATATGAAATTTCGTTTACCACAAGAAGGCGAGTTAGCTGAGCCCGATATTGAGATTCCGCTCGACGATTACCGTAGCTACAAGCGTCCTAAGCGTAGCGGACTGGAAACGAGTAAATAATATTAATCCGTATCTTTTGCAAACCACATCTTCATATTGACAGAAATTATAACACAAACATATCACAAATCACAATTATAAATATAAAAAGCATTTAGAATCTATGAAGAAACAATTTGTTGTAATCTTAATAGCCCTCTTCGCGCTTGGTACGGCAACGGTGTCGGCTGTTGACGGCAAGAAGCTGACGGCTTACGTAAATCCGATGATTGGCACAAGCGGAATGGGACATACGTTTCCTGGCGCTTGTGCTCCATTTGGTATCGTGCAACTTAGCCCTGAAACAGATACCATTCCACAAAATGTTGATGGACGTTATCAGGGAAAGGTGTACGAATATTGTGCTGGCTATCAACATACTGATCCCACTATCGTAGGCTTTAGTCATACGCACCTCAGTGGTACAGGTCATTCCGATTTAGGCGATATAATGCTGATGCCACAAACAGGACGTCTGCGTTTAAATCCAGGAACGGCTACTCATCCCGATGCTGGCTATCGCTCACGATTTAATCATGACACTGAGAAGGCTGCCCCTGGCTATTATGAAGTAATGCTTGCTGATGAAGGCGTTCGTGCTCAACTTACAGCTACCCAGCGTGTAGGCGTACATAAATATACATTCCCAAAAGGTGCCGACTCGCGCGTTATTCTTGATATGTTGCATGGCATATATAATTATGATGGTAAAGTGTTGTGGAGTAGCATACGCGTCGAAAACGACACCTTGCTCACTGGCTATCGTATCACCAATGGTTGGGCCAATTGCAATTATACTTATTTTGCCATTACACTGAGCAAGCCCATTAAAAGCTATGGCTACCGCGATATGAAAAAGCCTAAGTATCGTGGCTTTATGGGTAAGTTGCGTTTGCATGAGAATTTTCCCGAGATTGCAGGTCGCGACATTGTGGCCTATTTTAATTTCGACAACGTAACATCGCAAGAACTGGTGGTGAAAGTGGCGCTATCGGCCGTGAGCACTGAGGGCGCATTAAAGAACCTCAGAAGCGAGGTGGGCGGAAAATCGTTTGAGCAAGTGTATGCTGAAACCGATGCGCAATGGAATAAAGAACTGGATGTAATAGAGTGTACAGGTACGTCAGACCAGTTGGCTATGCTCTATACATCGCTTTATCACACTATGATTAATCCGTCGGTATATATGGATGTCGACCGCCAGTATCGTGGTCTTGATGGCAATATACATCAGGCAAAAGACTTTACTAATTATACCATCTTCTCGCTATGGGATACCTATCGCGCGCAGCATCCGTTGTTGGGACTACTAAAAACCAGCCGCAATACCGATATGGTTAAATCAATGATAGCACATCAGCAGCAAAGCGTGCATCACTTATTGCCTGTGTGGAGCCTTATGGCCAATGAGGGCTGGTGTATGACGGGATATCATGCTGTATCAGTATTGTCAGATGCTATTGTAAAAGGGGCTGATATTAATAAAGATGAAGCGCTAAAGGCCATGGTTGAAACGGCCACTTGTCCTTACTATGAGAGTGTAGGCGACTATATGAAGTATGGTTATGCGCCATTCGATAAATATGCAACAGCTGCATCAAACACTCTTGAGTATTCATACGACGACTTCACTATTTATGCAGCAGCAAAGGCTTTAGGGCGCAACGATATAGCAGATAGCTTTGCCAAACGTGCCTTATACTATCGTAACACTTTTGATACGACGGTAGGCTTTGCTTCGCCCCGACGTATTGATGGTACATTTAAAGCCGATCTTGATCCTTATCAGACCTATGGCGAGGGATTTATTGAAGGCAATTCATGGAACTTTTCGTTCTCTGCTCCTCAAGATGTAAAAGGGCTTATCAGCCTCTTCGGTGGCGACAAGCAGTTTGTGCAAAAACTCGACAACCTGTTTGATATGGATTTACCCGAAAAATACTATAAGGATAATGAGGATATTACGGTCGATTGCTTGGTAGGTGGATATGTGCATGGCAATGAGCCCAGTCATCATATACCTTATCTCTATGCATGGACATCGGCTCCCTGGAAGACGCAACAATGGATGCGCACCATTATGAATAAAATGTATCGAAACCATATACGCGGACTGGGTGGCAATGACGACTGTGGACAAATGTCGGCATGGTATATCTTCTCGGCATTAGGCTTCTATCCAGTATGCCCAGGTACCGACCAGTATGTATTGGGCGCTCCCTATCTTCCTTACATGAACGTGACACTTGAAAATGGTAAGCACATTGTGGTAAAAGCTCCTAAGGTGAGTGATAAAAACCGTTATGTGCAAAGCGTGAAAGTAAACGGTAAACCTTATTCAAAACTGTATCTCACACACAAAATGCTCACTGATGGATGTACCATCGAGTTTACAATGGGCAGTAAGCCCAATAAAAAGCGTGGCTTGGCGGCCGTTGACAAACCTTACTCAATGACCAAATAAATCATTTTATTAATAACATTAAAAAACAATTCACTAATGAAACTAACAAATGTATTGGCGACACTATCTGTCGCAACAATTATTGCTTCATGCGGAACAACAAAACTTACTGCCGACAATGGAAGCATTGCTGGCGGACTGAAAGAAACAAAGAAACAGCAGGTAGCTGCAAAGCGTTGGAAAAATTTCTCGATACCTAAAATTCTGTTTGAGGATAAGGCTCCGCAGAGCCAAGGGTCGAAGATTTATCATGCGCTCATACCTAATCCTACTGCGTATATAAATAAGGTGGCACGTGAGGTGTTAAACACCCTCTATTATTCAGAGAAAGACAGCATACCCGCCTTTAATGTGTTGCATTACACGTTAGAAGATGTTGATGGCGTCTCGGCAAAAGGTGGTGGAAACGGTAATGTGAGTATTTTCTATAGCACCCGCCACATACAAAAGTCGTTTGCGAATAATGATACAGCGCGGGTCGACTTTGAAACACGTGGCGTGTTGTTACACGAACTAACACATGCCTTTCAGCTCGAGCCTCACGGCATTGGCTCATATGGCACGAATAAAACCAATTGGTGCTTTATTGAAGGAATGGCCGATGCTGTGCGTGTAGCCAATGATGGATTTCATGGCGAGAAAGATCGACCTAAGGGCGGTAGCTATAAAAATGGATATCGCTATACAGGCTATTTCTTGGCTTGGATACAGCAAACCAAAGACCCCAACTTCTTGCGCAAGTTTAACCGCACTGCAATCGAGTTGGAAACATGGTCGTGGGATGCAGCCATACAAAAATGTTTAGGAAAACAATACACCATCGATGCGTTGTGGCATGAATACCAAATTGCGATGGGCGACATTAAACAGTAATAAACAAATATGTTTTTTTTGATGATATGAAAAAACTTTTTGTAATACTTATGGCCTTGTCGGGGCTTACGTTAACAGCTTCAGCTGCTAAAAAGAACAATGTTGATGGCCGAAAAACGGCTGTCGACTATGTTAATCCATTTGTAGGAACAGATGGGTTTGGTAACGTATACCCTGGCGCCCAGGTGCCTTTTGGTGGCATACAAATCAGCCCTGACACCGATGAGCACTTTTACGACTGCGCGTCGGGATACAAGTGGAAGCGTAACTCGATACAAGGCTTTTCACTTACGCATCTCAGTGGTACAGGTATTCCTGATTTAGGCGACTTCTTATTCATGCCAGGTGTGGGGGAAATAAAACTTCAGCCAGGCACCGATGATGCCCCTGATACCGGCTATCGCTCGCGTTTCTCGCATAACGCTGAGGTGGCCACGCCAGGTTATTATAGTGTAATGTTAAGTGACTACGGTGTGAAGGCAGAGATGACATCGGCTGTGCGCAGTGGTATGTTGCGCTTTACATATCCTAAGAGCAGTGATGCCTTTGTGTTAGTAGATATGAATCATACGTTATGGCAGAAGTGTGTATGGTCGAATATCCGTGTAGAGAACGACTCTACCATCGTAGGTTATAAACTGGTGAAAGGATGGGGACCAGAACGCCACATCTATTTCAGAGCGGTATTCTCAAAACCGTTCCGCCAGTTTACCATTTATCAAGATAAAAAGCCTGTGATATATAACACTTCGCGTTTTCGTAGTAATCGTGAGGCTTGGGGACCGAACCTGTTGTTTACAGCACGTTTTAATACCTCTGAAGGTGAACAAATTACAGTGCGCACAGCAATCTCGGCAACCAGCACAAATGGTTGTATCGTTAATATGCGTGAGTTGAACAATCGTTCTTTCGAAGATGTTCATCGTGATGCTGTGCAACGATGGAACGATGAGTTGTCACGCTATATAGTTGAGGGCGATGAGGTGCAAAAAGCCACCTTCTATACATCAGCCTATCATGCCGCCTTGTGCCCATATGTATACGATGATGCCGATGGTAAATATCTTGCGTTAGATAAGAATATAGAACAAGAAAATGGGTTTATAAACCGCTCTGAATTTTCATTATGGGATACCTATCGCGCCTTTCATCCGCTCTTAAATTTGGTGCATCAAGATGTGCAGGCTGATGTGGCTAATTCGTTGTTGGCTCATTACGACAAAAGCGTAGAGAAAATGTTGCCTTATTGGTCTTTCGCAAGCAATGAAACATGGTGCATGATAGGGTATCATGCAGCTTCTGTGTTGTCAGACATGATATGCAAAGACGTGAAAGGCTTCGACTACGAGCGTGCTTTTGAAGCTATGGTTACCACTGCTATGAATGAGCATTACGATTGCTTGCCCGACTATAGAGCGTTGGGGTATGTGCCGTATGATAAAGAGGCTGAATCAGTATCGAAGACACTTGAGTATGCCTATGACGATTATGCTATAGCACAGGCCGCGAAGAAGCTTGGCAAAGAAAAAGAATATGCCTATTTCTTAAACCGTGCCATGAGCTATCAAAACTTGTTCGACAACGAAACTAAGTATATGCGTGGAAAAGATGCCGCTGGACATTGGCGCACACCCTTTGCACCAGTGGCTTATCAAGGTCCAGGCTCTGTAAACGGGTGGGGCGATATTACCGAAGGTTTTACCGTGCAATATCATTGGTACGTACCACAAGATGTGCAAGGGCTAATGAACCTCATGGGGCGTGACATCTTCCGTCAACGTCTCGACTCGCTTTTCCAATACGAATTGCCCGAAGATATACCTGGTGCACACGACATACAAGGGCGCATTGGCGCTTACTGGCACGGCAACGAACCTTGTCATCATGTAGCTTATCTGTATAACTATCTTGGTGAGGGCTGGAAGTGCCAAAAGTGGGTGCGTCGCGTTATCGATGAGTTTTATGGCGACCAGCCAGGCTCATTATGTGGCAATGACGACTGTGGCCAGATGTCGGCATGGTATATTTTCAACTGCATGGGCTTCTATCCCATATGTCCTTCCAGTGGATATTACAACATTGGGTCGCCAGCGCTACCTGCCATCACTGTTACGATGAGTAACGGAAAGCAGATACGTGTGACGACGAAAAACTGGAGCAAGAAGGCTGTGTATGTTGACAAGGTGTTTATAAATGGTAAACCCTATACAAAGTCGTACATCACTTGGGAAGATGTAAAAGATGGCATTAACTTGCAGTTTGTGATGAGCACCAAGCCCAACAAAAGATGGGCTGTGTCAAGCCACGATATTGCACCATCGCTATCGTTACCAGGACAAACGCTACAGTATGTGAAACCGCAATAACTACATGATGTGTAGACGAGGCAACACCGTGTTGTGGTCGTCTGCACTTCATACAATATAATGAAATTAGTATATATTTGACATTATGGACATTACACTTTATCCAAAGCTTATTACAGATGCATTGGCTACGGTAACTTATGCCGGAACCAAGAAAAACATTATTGAGAGCAACATGCTGGCCGACGACATTCGTATCGATGGCATGAAGGTGCAGTTTACGCTTATTTTTCCGCGAGATACCGACCCCTTCCTTAAGTCGACATTGAAGGCTGCCGAGGCTGCTATCCACTATCACGTGAGCAAAGATGTGCAGGTAACCATCAATACCGAGTTTACATCAAAGCCACGTCCAGAGGTGGGAAAACTGTTGCCACAGGTAAAAAACATCATTGCAGTAAGTTCGGGTAAAGGTGGCGTAGGAAAGAGTACGGTAGCAGCAAACCTCGCCATTTCATTGGTCCGTTTGGGCTATAAGGTAGGATTGCTCGACGCCGACATCTTTGGTCCTTCTGTGCCAAAAATGTTCGATGTTGAAGATGCACGTCCCTTCGCTGTTGAAAAAGATGGCCGTAACCTGATTGAACCCATTGAAAAATATGGTATAAAGTTGCTCAGCATTGGCTTCTTTGTTAATCCTGACACGGCAACCTTATGGCGTGGCGGTATGGCATCAAATGCCTTGAAACAATTGATTGCTGATGCTGATTGGGGCGAGCTCGACTACTTTGTTCTCGATACCCCTCCCGGAACCAGCGACATCCATCTCACCCTGCTTCAAACGTTAGCCATTACGGGTGCCGTTATTGTCAGCACACCTCAAAACGTAGCTTTGGCCGATGCACGTAAGGGCATTGATATGTACCAAAACGACAAGGTGAACGTGCCTATCCTCGGCTTGGTTGAAAACATGGCATGGTTTACGCCTGCCGAATTGCCCGAAAACAAATACTACATCTTTGGTAAAGAGGGATGCAAAAATCTTGCCAATGAGATGAATGTACCCTTGCTGGCACAGATTCCTCTTGTGCAGAGCATTTGCGAGAACGGCGATCAAGGCACCCCCGCTGCGCTTGATGTTAACACGATAACAGGCCAAGCATTCATCAATTTGGCACAAGCAGTGGTGACGGTTACCAACAGACGTAACAAGGAACGCGTGGCTACAAAAATAGTGGAGGTAAAGAATCATTAAAACCATTGTATCACAAGATGTTATACTTTTGTGATAGGTGTTAATATTTATTGCGTTGATGGCGTAACGATGGGTTCGCCTTCAACGCTTTTTTATTGATAAAGCAACCTTCAAAGTTATAGCTTGTTTGAGGTGTTGAGGTTGTTGTGTAATTCGTAACATTGTGCCTTCATTTTTTTGTTTTTAGACATCTATTATCTGTTAAAAACAAAAATGTCTGTCTCTTCACAGAGGCAGACATCTTATCTCAACAAGTATTAGCATTTTAAGGCATAAAGATTGTATTCAGGATAACGAATGCAAAGTTACGTTTTTTTTACATTCCTTACAAATTTTTTTTTATGTTAAACAACATATTTCTAAATATTCGTGAAGAAATGTAGAGGTTTTGGCGTTTTTTATTTATAAGCTATATTTTTGTAATGCAATTTCTATATAAAGAAAGGTGTAATTTCGATTTTTTTATGTAAGTTTGCAGTAAAATTTTAATTCGAATAATAAGTTATGAAGGAAGAAAGACCTGAAGAAGAGAAGAAGAGCATTAGCTTCGTAGAACAGATGGTAGAGAAAGACCTTGCCGATGGCAAAAACGCTGGACGCATTCAGACACGTTTCCCGCCAGAGCCCAATGGTTATCTGCACATCGGACATGCCAAAGCTATTTGTATGGACTTCGGAGTGGCCGAGCACTATAACGGAGTGTGCAACCTCCGCTTTGATGATACAAACCCCAGCAAAGAGAACAATGAATATGTTGAAAATATTCTAAACGATATTCATTGGTTAGGTTTCCAGTGGGGCAATGTTTATTACGCTTCTGATTATTTTGAGAAGTTGTGGGACTTTGCCGTTTGGATGATAAAGAACGGACATGCTTATGTTGATGAGCAGACTGCCGAGCAGATAGCTGAACAGAAGGGCACACCCACTACACCTGGTGTGGCTTCGCCTTATCGTGACCGCCCCGTAGAGGAGAATCTTGAGCTGTTCAACAAGATGAACACTCCTGAGGCTGTTGAGGGTAGCATGGTGCTTCGCGCTAAGCTGGATATGGCCAATGCCAATATGCACTTCCGCGATCCCATCATCTATCGTATTATTCACACACCGCACCATCGCACAGGCACCAAGTGGCACGCCTATCCTATGTACGACTTTGCGCACGGACAGAGCGACTTCTTTGAAGGCGTAACCCATTCTATCTGTACGCTCGAGTTTGTGCCTCACCGTCCGCTTTACGATAAGCTGATTGATTACTTGAAAGAGATGCGTGGCGAAACAGAGAACTTGCACGATTTCCGTCCCCGTCAGATTGAGTTTAACCGCCTAAACCTTACCTATACGGTGATGAGCAAGCGTAAACTGCACACACTGGTTGACGAGCACCTCGTAGCAGGATGGGACGACCCACGTATGCCCACCCTTTGTGGCATGCGCCGTCGTGGTTATTCGCCCGAGAGCATCCGCAAGTTTATCGACTCTATCGGTTACACCAAGTTTGATGCCTTGAACGATATGGCACTGCTTGAGGCTGCCGTGCGCGACGATTTGAACAAGAAGGCTACTCGTGTATCGGCTGTGCTCAATCCAGTGAAGCTGGTGCTTACCAATTATCCTGAGGGTCAGACCGAAGAAATGGTGTCAGTAAATAATCCTGAAGACGAAACAGCAGGTACACACACCATCACCTTCTCAAAGAACCTGTGGATAGAGCGCGACGACTTTATGGAGGATGCTCCGAAGAAGTTCTTCCGCATGACACCTGGCAAGGAAGTACGTTTGAAGAACGCTTACATCGTTATGTGCACAGGATGCACAAAAGACGAGAACGGAAACATCGTCGAAATTCAGGCTGAATATGATCCGCAAAGCAAGAGCGGAATGGAAGGCGCTAACCGTAAGGTAAAAGGCACCTTGCATTGGGTATCGGCCGATCACTGCCAGAAGGCGCAGGTGCGTGTTTACGACCGTCTGTTCAATGTTGAGAACCCTTCGGCCGATGAGCGCGACTTCCGCGAATTGCTCAACCCCGACAGCCTGCAAACCATTGATAACTGCTACGTAGAGAACTATGCCGCCGAGAGAAAACCTGGCGAATATCTGCAGTTCCAGCGTATCGGATACTTTATGGCAGATGCCGACGGTGCTCCCGGACATCTTGTTTACAACAAGACCGTGGGCTTGAAAGACACGTGGGCAAAACAAAACAAATAATGAACAATAAGGATAATAAATTCAATAATAAAGCTTTCACCGAGCTCCTGAACAAATATAAAGCTGTTCAGGAGTCGGATGAAAGTGTTTTCTTCGACTTGGACGACCTTGTCGATGTTTCTGATTATTATTATGAAGAAGGCGACTTGCAAAAAGCTAAGCAAGCAGCCCAATATGCCATGCGCCTATATCCAGGTGCATTGAAACCTATTGCTATCCTTACCCGAATGGCGATGCTCAACGATAACAATGTAGAGCTTGCTAAACAATTGGTAGCAATGGCCGATGATAAAAACGATATTGAATATTATTATCTTCAAGCCGAAATCATGATCATGGAGGAGCGCATTGATGAAGCTGATCAATATCTTGAGGCTAAACTCCATGTGATTGATGACGACGACCTCAGCGATTTTTTGATTGAGGTTCCCACACTTTTTCTCGATTATAATTTGCCCGAACTGGCCCAGAAATGGATGCTGCGCACTGATGAGAAACAGTCGGCCGACTATCAAACGTTAGAGGCAAAGGTGGCTTATAGCGAAGGCAACTATCAGAAGAGCGAAACCATCTTGCACCGTTTGTTGGATGATGAGCCTTTCTCAACAGAGCTATGGAATTGTATGGCCTCGTCGCAGTTTATGCTGAACAAGGTGCAAGAGTCGATGGAGAGTAGTGAATATGCTATTGCCATCAATCCGCACGACAAGGATGCTTTACTGAACAAAGCTCATTGTTTGGTGTGGTTGGGACAGGTAGATAAAGCTGTCGACTATTACAAACGCTGTGTTGACCTCTCGCCCGATGATTGCTATCTGTGGTCGATGTATGGTTATGCTTTGCAAGAGGCTGGCCAAAACGAAGAAGCCATTGCCGCCTTTGCACATGTTGAAGCCGAGAGCAAAGACCCTATCATGGTAAGCAAGATGGTGAAAGAAACGGCTTATGTGATGATTAATATGGGCAAGCAAGACGACGTGATTGTATATCTTGATAGCGCCGAGAGTGCTCACCATATTAATCATATTGACCGAATGGTGGTAGAGGGGTATATACATCTTGCCGCCTTTCGCGAGAAAAATGCCAGCGACTGCTTCTTATATGCTATCATTAATTCGAAGAACGACCCTGCGGTATGTTTGCAAGTGGCTTGCTGTTATTTTGATTTCGGCATGTTCCAGCAAACGCACGACCTCTTGGTGGCCCTCTTCGCACAACCAAACCTCGACTTTCAAGATGGCTACGCCTATCTGGCCTATGCCTGTCAAAAGCTTGGGCTTCATGACGAGTTCTTGTTGTATCTACAGAAGGCGTGCGAGATTAATCCGCAAGAGGCACGTTATATATTGAAAGAACTGTTCCCTAACGATTGCCCTGTGAGCAATTACGTAAACTATGCTCGCCAACATCATTTATAAGGTTGACGGTTGGGCGTTAAGACTGGCCTGTGTTAAGACTGGCCTTACCCTGTTATTATTTTTTATTTTAAACAATGAATTGGATTACTTCACTATTAGGAAATCTTAATTATGGCACCATCTTCTTTTTGATGATGCTTGAAAGTACTGTTATTCCTGTTCCTTCCGAACTTGTTGTTTCGCCAGCTGCCTATCATGCAGCTGCAGGAAATCTTGATGTCTTTCTCGTCATCCTGTTCTCAACATTGGGTGCCGATTTCGGAGCCACCATCAACTATGTGGCAGGTTATTATTTGGGTCGTCCCATCATCTATCGTTTTGCCAATAGCAAATGGGGCAAGATGTGTCTGCTCAATCAGCAGAAGGTAGAACAGAGCGAGCGCTATTTTGACAATCATGGCATGGTGGCCACTATCACGGGTCGTCTTATTCCGGGTATACGCCATCTCATTTCTATACCTGCAGGTTTGGCCAAGATGCATTATTGGAAATTCTTGCTTTATACAACATTAGGCGCTGGCCTGTGGAACTGCATTCTCGCAGGCCTGGGTTGGTATCTGCATACCATTGTTCCTGAAGATCAGTTACACGACAAGATTCTTGAGTATGGCGAGTATATCAAGTGGATTATTCTTGTGCTTGTTATCGTAGCTATTATTTATTTCCTTATACGCAAAATGCTGAAAGGTAAGAAAAACGAAGAATAATAGATAGATATAAAAAGTAAAGGCGAGATATTGGCTGCATTGAAGCTAATATCTCGCCTTTTATTTTGATTGTGTGCTATCGAATAGAAAATTCTCCTTATTTGTCTCCCGAGAATTGTCTGATACGTTGCTCTTCTGAAATCTTGCAGATGAGCAGCAAGTTATCTTTCTCGGCTACGATATAGTCGTCAAGGCCTTGTACCACAACTTTCTTTTCTTGTGTGGTATGTATCATGCAGTTATGTGTGTCGTACACATTGATGTCGGGTCCAATGAGGCTATTGCCATACAAATCGTGGCGAGTGTGCATATACAGCGAGCTCCATGAGCCGAGGTCGCTCCAGCCGAAGTTGGCGGGACAAACGAAAATCTCTTCTGCCTTTTCCATGATGGCATAGTCGACAGAAATGTTTTCACATTCGGGATAGTGCAAGTCAATCATCTCTTGCTCTTTGTCGGTGCCATATATGCTCAGCATGTTTTCAAAAATCTTGCTGATGGCGGGGCTGTATATACGAAAGGCGTTAACAATGGTGCTAACGCTCCAAATAAAAATTCCTGCATTCCAGAAAAAGTTGTTCTGCTGTATATATTTTTGTGCCGTTTGCAAGTCGGGCTTTTCGCGGAAGGTGTCGATGCGGAATATCTCTTTATTGCGTGGCGAGCTCGAGCTAAGATCGGCCTGTATGTAGCCATAAGCCGTTTCGGGGCGATTAGGCTTCATGCCCAAGGTAAGGATAGCGTCTGTTTCGCTGGTAAACTTTAAGCATTGTGTAATGACACGTCTAAACTCGGCCGTATCCATAACGATATGGTCGCTGGGGGTGATAACAAGGTTGGCCTTCGGGTCCTTAGCCTTGATGTGCCAGCTTACGTAGGCAATGCAAGGGGCTGTGTTTCGACGGCAAGGTTCCAGCAGAATGTTTTCGGCAGGCACTTCGGGCAACTGCTCTTTTATCCAGGCATCATATTTCTTGTTGGTCACAATCCATACGTTCTCGTTAGGGCATAACCCTTTAAAACGGTCGTAGGTGAGCTGAAGCAACGAGCGTCCTACGCCCAGCACATCGATAAACTGTTTAGGCTTGTTTTCAACACTCATGGGCCAAATGCGGCTACCAACGCCGCCAGCCATAATGACGATATGGTTGTGATTATTTGTCATACTTATTTTTGGATATATAATGCAAATGTAATCATTTTATTTTGAACAAAAAAACTTTTTACTTACAAATGTCCCTTCTTTGAGAGTAGGATGCAAGTAGTTGTGTGTTTTGCATTATTAATTGATGTTTCACTTGTTTGTGAGGCAAAAAGTTAGTGGGTAGTGAAACGAAAAAAGAGAGTTGACCGCGAATGTGTCTGACATTACACGTCAACTCTCTTTATATTTAATCCTTTTTCAGGTATTGTATAGCTCTTTACACAGGGGTGTTAGAGCCATAGCTTGCTTCAAAGCTATTAAGCCAAGGCGATGAGGTTTTCCTCGCTCTTAACTTTTCCTTCTTTGAACAGCCATCCGATACCCAGGAAGGTCTCTTCTTTGCTGATTTTAGCTGCTTTTGCAATTTCTGCTACAGTAAGGGGCTTCTCGGCAGCTGCCAAAGCCTGATAAACGTCACCGGCGCGGAAACCTACGTTCTCAGCATTTACTGCTACCTCTGCTACCTTCTTTGTTGTCTTCTTTGTAGCTGTTGCCTTTGTAGCACATTTTTTAGTTGTTGCTTTCTTTTCTACCATAATGATTTTAGTTAACATTCGTACCGAACAATTTTATTCTTCATTCGGAATAAATATATTGCAAAAGTACGATTATTTTTAATAAAACGTTAACTTTACGGCTGCAAAAAGCTCTAAATCAGTAATTTTACTCGTTTTCTTGACTTGCGTCAACATTCAGGTGCAACTCTTCCAACTGTTTGGGGTCCAATACAGAAGGTGCGTCAAGCATCACGTCGCGGCCGCTATTGTTCTTCGGGAAGGCAATGCAATCGCGTATCGAGTCGAGGCCTGCCATGATAGAAACAAAGCGGTCAAGACCGAAGGCCAAACCAGCGTGAGGAGGTGCTCCATACTTGAAGGCGTTGATGAGGAAGCCAAACTGTGCCATCGCTCTTTCAGGTGTGAAGCCCAAAATTTGGAACATCTTTTCTTGCAGGTCGCAATCATGAATACGAAGGCTACCGCCGCCTACCTCTATGCCGTTGCATACAAAGTCGTATGCCTTAGCGCGCACCTGTTCGGGATGCTCGTCAAGCAAAGGAATGTCGTCGGGGTTAGGCATGGTAAAGGGGTGGTGTGTTGCCATGAGACGCTGTTCTTCGTCGCTCCACTCGAAGAGAGGGAAGTCGACAATCCATAAGCACTCAAACTTATTTTTGTCGCGCAGACCAAGGCGGTCGCCCATTTCCAAACGCAGTGTGCAGAGCTGCACGCGAGTCTTATTGGCATTGTCGCCACAGAGAATAAGCACGAGGTCGCCATCCTTGGCGCCCATTTTTTCTTTCAGTTGTTGCAGAACCTCTGCCGAGTAGAACTTGTCGATGCTGCTCTTTACAGTGCCGTCGGCATTGAATTTTACGTATACCAAGCCCTTTGCGCCTACTTGCGGACGCTTTACAAAGTCGGTCAGTTGGTCAAGCTGTTTGCGAGTATAGTCGGCGCAGCCAGGCACGCAGATACCGCCTATATAGTTGGCATCGTCAAACACAGAGAATGTGCCAGTGCCTTTCAGTGTGTCCATAAGCTCAACAAACTCCATACCGAAACGCAAGTCGGGTTTGTCGCTACCAAAGCGGCGCATAGCGTCGTGCCATGTCATCTGCTGCAACTTAGCGGGCAATTCTACGCCACGAATTTCTTTAAATAGGTGGCGAGCCATGTCTTCAAACAGGTTGATAACATCGTCTTGATCAACAAACGACATCTCGCAGTCAATCTGTGTAAACTCGGGCTGACGGTCGGCACGCAAGTCTTCATCGCGGAAGCACTTGGCAATCTGGAAGTAGCGGTCAAAACCACTCACCATAAGCAGCTGCTTTAGGGTTTGTGGGCTTTGGGGTAGGGCATAGAACTGTCCTGGGTTCATGCGCGAGGGCACCACAAAGTCGCGTGCGCCTTCAGGCGTACTACCAATAAGAATAGGTGTTTCAACCTCGATAAACTGCTGCTGGTCGAGGAAGTTGCGTATGAGGATAGTCATCTTATGACGCAGCTCCAAATTCTTTCTTACGCAAGGACGACGCAAGTCGAGATAGCGATATTTCATACGAATATCGTCACCGCCGTCGGTGTTATCTTCAATGGTGAAGGGAGGTGTCTGGCTCTTTGAGAGAACGGTCATCTCTTTCACCATAATTTCAATGTCGCCAGTAGGAAGGTTAGCGTTCTTGCTTTCGCGTTCTCTTACAGCACCTTTCACCTGGATGCAGAATTCACGTCCCAGCTTTGAGGCGCTGGCGCACAGGTCGCTGTCCGACTCTTCGTCAAACACCAGCTGTGTTATACCATAGCGGTCGCGCAGGTCGGCAAAAATCATACCGCCCATTTTTCTTACTCGCTGTACCCATCCGGCCAAGGTTATTGTCTTGCCGGCATCAGAGAGCCTAAGCTCTCCACATGTATTTGTTCTATACATTGCAGATAAAAACTTAATATTTTCTTTAAGGTGCAAATTTACAAAAAAATATCAATAAGTAGGTGTTCTGAATTAATTTAAATGATTTTTGTTCTATTTTCGTCTGTATGTTCAGTTCAAAGTGAGGTAGATAGAGGCTTCTTTCACTAAATAACAATAACGATCATGTAGCCCCATTTACAAGGCGTTAAAGTGGTAAACAGGTGCCAAATGTTTTAATAAAGTTAAAAATAAGGCTTGATGTATATGCAGTGTGGATAGATTTGCTAACTTTGTAACCAATAAAACGTAAAAGTATGAAAAAGTTTCTATTTATTGCCTTTCTGTTGTTAGGCCATATTGGCTTCGCAATGGCACAGAAAAGTAATGTCGCTGAGATAAAGTTTGACACGACAGTACATGATTTTGGAACGTTCTCAGAGAACGAGTCAACACAGAAGTGTGTGTTTACATTCACCAATGTGGGCAGTGCTCCGCTCGTAATCAATCAGGCCGTGGGAAGCTGTGGTTGCACCATACCGCAGTATACAAAGGCACCTATACGTCCTGGCGAGAAGGGCGAGATAAAGGTAACGTACAAGGGCAAAGGTCTTTATCCCGGCCATTTCAAGAAAACCGTTACTGTGCGTACCAATGGCGACCCCAGCATGGTTCGCCTCTATATTGAAGGCACAATGACCGATGCTACTGCAGAGGCAAAGTAAGATAAGCAGTACACATTAAATAATTAGATACAAAAAAGCATGGCTCCCTTCTTTAAGGAGTCATGCTTTTTCTTTTGGTGGACATTGAATAATGCTTTTTCTAATGAGGAGTGGCCGTTAGCGGAACACCTTCTCAAGGAAGGCCTTAAGGCAGCGCCTCCATGTGAGCCATTCGTGGCCCGTGCCCTGCGAGGTGAACTGCTCGTAGTGTATGCCCGCATCGTCGAGAGTCTTCGTGAGCTCGGGTATGCCCATATGCTCCTCGGTGCCGCTGCCTATGAAGAAGTAGCGCAGCAGACGGTTGACACGGGCGCTGTCTTTCAGTACGCCGCCGTAGCTGCGGTCGACGTCGAGGCCGTAGACGGCACCACTGAACAGACCCAGCCAGGCGAAGCGGTCGAGGTGCGGTAGCACGATATCGACGGCCTGGTGGCCGCCCCACGAAAGGCCTGCCATGGCCCTGTACTCGCGCTGCGTCTTGGTGCGGAAGGTGGTATCAATAGTGGGAATGAGGTCGTTGAGCATGACGGGATAGAACGAGGCCCCAAAGGTGCTCTCGTCGACATTGCGGCTACCTTCCTTCCTGGGCACGTTGATGTCGCCGCTCTCCATCACCACAATCATGGGCACGGCGCGGTGCTGCGCAATCATGTTGTCCATGATGTGCTGCAGTCGGCCCTGCTTGGTCCATCCGCGCTGGTCCTCGCCCATGCCGTGCTGTAGGTAGAGCACGGGGTAGCGCTGCTTCATCTTCACCTCATACTCGGCGGGGGTGTACACAATGGCGGTGCGCCATGCCTTGGCCGAGGACGAATAATAGGAGAGCTGCCTCACCTGGCCGTGGGGCACGCCCTGCTGCGGACGGTAGTAGTCGCCTTCTGCACCTTCGGGCACCTCCAGCCCGCTGGCCAGACGGCTGTAGGCGAAGAAGGTCTCGCTGGCGGGATCGACCACGCGCACGCTGTCGATGTCGAGGAAATAATAGTGGAAGCCAACGGCCAGGGGCGGCGTGGTGACGCTCCATGTGCCGTCGCCATCGCGCGTCATGGCATACTCTGTGCCGGCCACGTGGGCCTTCACGTCGGATGCGTTGGGCGCGCTCACCTTTATGATGGCGCGGCGCTGACTGTCAATCATAGGATAGGTGGCCGACGGTATGTTCCATTCCGACGGCTTCTGGGCCCATGCCGCCACTGACGACAGAAGGCCCAATGCTAAAGTAACGATTACTTTTCTCATAATTAAAATAGGTATCCTTAATTCCGCAACACTATTATAAATTAAACTTTTTAAGAACCTGAGCAACAAAAAGTTCTTGCTTTGGCAAGCGGCAGAGCCGGTTACTTGGACAAGCCAAGCGGCCCAGGATTTTGTCATGTCGAAGAATTCAGTTATCTTAGTGTTGCAAAATAAGCAAGAGAATTCAACGATAGACATGGCAAAAATACATATTAAATCTGAGAAACTCACTCCTTTTGGAGGAATATTTTTGGGTTATGGAGCAATTAGACTCCACAGCTCATACACATTTCTACCTCAATTTAGAGATAATTCAGTAATGATAGGACGTGTACACGCAAGAAGGACGTTGAAGGGCTTAGTTGCGGATTTGAGGAACAATATTTCATTAAGGATGCTGAGGAAGAAGATAAAGAGGTGAAGAGTGGTGAGCATAGGTGAGCCCTTAGCAACCACCCTTCACCCTCGCAACCCCAGTGTTTATCGGGGCTTCAGACGAAAAAGGTTAAGAGTGAAGCCTAAAATGCTGTATTCGCTTTAAACTTCACGCTTGGACCAGTATAAGTCAGTATGACAAGCTAAATTTCCGTATTTCCCAATATGTCAAGCAAAAAGATTTGTGTATTTTCTAATATGTCAAGCAAAAAGATTTGTGTATTTTCTAATATTTCAAACAAAAATATTTCCGTATTTTCTAATATTTATGTATTTTTGCAGAGGTTAAACAACACAATATCAACATATTGCGAGTAATATCACTAACAGAAGAAAACATGAAAAGAATATTCAGACGAAAATTATACGACAGACTCCAGAAATGGAAAGATACAAGGAATGGCAAGACCGCAATTCTTGTAGAAGGAGCGCGACGTGTCGGAAAATCAACATTGGTGGAGCAATTCGCCAAGAACGAATATGTCTCGTATATACTTATCGACTTCAACAAGGTATCAAAAAGGGTCGTGTCCCTATTCGATGATTTGATGGACATAGATTTTTTCTTCCTACAACTGCAAGCGATATACAATGTGAACCTCATAGTCAGAAATTCCGTCATCATTTTCGATGAGGTACAAGCTTGTCCGAAAGCAAGGCAAGCCATCAAATATCTCGTGGCAGATGGCAGATATGACTACATCGAGACTGGATCGCTCATCAGCATCACCAAAAACACCAAGGATATTACGATTCCAAGCGAAGAAGAAAGAACAACCCTGCAACCCATGGACTACGAGGAATTCAGATGGGCGATGGGAGACACCGTTTCCGTGCCATTGCTCAAGCAGTTTTTCGATAAGCGGATGATGCTTTCCCAAGCTCATCGTTCCAAGATGAGAGAATTGCGCCTATATATGCTCGTTGGAGGTATGCCACAAGCTGTAAATGAATATCTTGAGACCAACAACCTTAGCATGGTTGATCTTGTAAAGCGAGACATCATACGTCTATACCTGGACGACTTTCAAAAGATTGATCCCTCGCGCCGAATCGAGCAACTATATATGAACATCCCTGCTCAATTAAACCAAAACAGCAACCGATATAAACCATATTCTGTTGTGGGAAGCGTTGAAACGGATAAGCTACAAGGACTCCTCAGAGAAATGGAAGACAGCAAGACTGTATTGTTTGCATACCATGCCAATGACCCGAATATCGGAATGGCATTGCATCGGGACACTTCAAAATTCAAATTGTTTTGTGCCGATACAGGATTGTTCGTCACACTTGCCTTTTGGGACAAATCGTTCACAGAAAACGTGATTTACGAGAAACTTCTGAGTGACAAGCTGAGTGCCAATCTAGGATATGTATATGAGAATCTTGTTGCCCAAATGCTAACAGCAAGTGGCAACAAGCTCTTTTACTATTCCTGGGCAAAGGATGCGACACATAATTACGAGATTGATTTTCTCTTGTCAAGCGGCACCAAGATTTGCCCTATCGAAGTCAAGTCATCTGGCTACAAGTCTCACGCCTCATTAGATGCCTTCTGTGAAAAGTTCTCCAAGAACGTGGGGAAACGCTATTTGTTATATACCAAAGACTTGGCAAAAGACGGGAATACCTTGTTGCTCCCTCTCTATATGACACCTTTTACTACCGACAATCCTCTTTCTGAATGAGGTTAGGGTGAAGTCTAAAACGCATTGATTGCCTCTCATGAGTATCTACTTCTATGATGGCTTATGTATTGAGTATGTCACTACTCATTTGATCGACCATCAACAAAGGACAACAAAAGCAACATTGTTTTCTTACCCGGTTGTAATGAAAATGTTGTTTTTGTTGTCCTTTAGTTGTCCAGCGTTGTTGAGTTTTATTATTTTATCCCTCGCTCGTTCAGCGCCTTGCTATATTTGGCAGCGTTTTGCAGATGCTCGTTATAGGTGCGAGCAAAGTTGTGGGTGCCGCTAAAGTCTTCTTTGGCGCACATATACAGATAGTCGTGTTGCACATAGTTGAGCACGGCATCAATGCCAGCAATTGATGGTATGCGTATGGGGCCAGGAGGCAGACCCGTGTTGACGTATGTGTTATACGGACTGTTGATGCGCAGCAGATTGTGATAGATACGTTTCAAATCAAACTGCTTCCATGCAAACTTAATGGTAGGGTCGGCCTGAAGTGGCATGCCATTAGGATATTCGGCGTTGCGCAACATTAGTCGGTTATAATACATACCTGCCACCATTGGCTTCTCGTCGTTGTTGGCTGTTTCTTCATCAATAATGCTGGCCAGCGTTATCACCTGAACTGGCGACAATTTCATGTCGGCAGCCTTTTTGGTTCGCTCTGCGTTCCAAAAGCGTTTGCTTTCTTTCTGCATGCGTTCAAACAGATGGTCGATGCTGGTGTTCCAGTAAATGTCGTACGTGTTAGGAATAAACATGCAAGCAATGGTGGCGGTGTCGTAACCATATTTTTGGCATACAGCCTCATCTTTCAAGGCATGACTGATGGCAGCGCTGTCGAGCATCAACTTTTTTGACAGCTCGGCCGCCAATCTATCCGTAGTGCGCACTGAGGGCACCGTTAGGTTTACGGGCGTTTGTAGTCCGTTTTTCATGTGGCGGAAGGTAACGAGGGCACCATTGCTGCCGTTGATGGCATATCTACCTGTGCGCACGTGTTCTGCATAGGCGCTATGCTTGGCCAGTAGGGTATAGGCCGACATGGCATGCGCGTTTGATACAGCGCTCACTTTTGTAAGCACCGAGTCGATATTGTCGTCGTCGTCAATATAAACATATTGTGTTGTACCATCGGCCGACATGGCTGAGAAAAAGTAATAGTAAAGTGTGCCTATTCCTATTGCTACTACTACGGCAGCAGCGAAAAGCCACTTTTTCATCACATTTTTTTTCATGTTTTGTGTTATGATAAAGTAAGAATAATTTTGTCAACATTATTTATTTCACTGCAAAAGTAAAATTATTTTTCTGAATAAAGCTATCTCAATGATATAATTATCTATAAAAAGAAATCGGGTGAAAAAGGAAGTTTTATCGTGTTAAACAGGCCCATTAATAATAAAAAACGAAGGGCAATTTCGGACAAAACCAAGCAATATGTCGTCTCACATCGACCGTTATGAACACGTGGAACGGTCGATGCACATGTTCATATCGACCGTTATGAACATGTGGAACGGTCGGTGTGAGACGACTTTGTGATGGCTTTTGCCCGATGAAAAGACTGTAACAGGCTGATTAAAGGCTTGTAAACACCCTAAGAAAAGACTGTGTTTAGAACTTGTTATCGTGACATAAGGTTTTCATGCCATACGCGCTCGTTATAAAACACCCTCCTATAGGTGACTGGGAGTTGCTGTTAAATTCAATTTATAAACGAAAGAAAAGTATCCTCAACGTTAAACAATTGTTAATATTTTGAGGTTCCGATAAACTTTTATACCTTTATGTTCATCTAAAAAGTGTAGCTTCTTCGCTTTTACGTATTGGTTTTCATTGTTTAAGACAATGGGTAATGGTAAACTGACGAAGGAAATGATAATAGCAATAAAATAACTATACACATATTATATATTTAGGTATAATGATGAATACAACATTGAAAACAGGTATCGTGGTAGCATTGCTTATGGCGACCTTTACTCAAGCGCAGGCAAAGCAATGGACGCTTGCCGACTGTGTAAACTATGCTTTGACGAACAATATCTCGTTGAAGAAGACAAAGGTGCAGCAGCTCTCTGCTTTTGAAGATGTAAAACAAAGTCAGGCGGCATTGTTGCCTTCGCTCAGTTTTTCAACATCGCAGAACGTCACTTACCAGCCTTGGCCTCAAACAGGACGACAGACCGTGACAGATGGCTATGTGCAGTCGAGCGTTGATAAAACCTACTATAACGGCTCTTACTCGGTAAGTGGAAACTGGGCTGTATGGAATGGCGGACGCAATACCAACCAGGTAAAGCTGAACAAACTGACAGAACAAATGGCGGTGCTCGACTCGGCGCAAACGGCCAACACAATATTGGAACAGATCGCTCAATACTATGTGCAGATATTGTATTCAACAGAAGCTATCAAGGTGAATAAGGCCAGTCTTGAAACCAGCCAGAAAAACGAAGAACGAGGCAAAACGATGGTGGGCGTAGGAAAAATGAGTAAGGCCGACCTGGCACAGCTTACAGCCCAACGTGCGCAAGACGAATATAATATTGTAGAGGCTGAGAGCAACCTACGTAACTATAAACGCCAACTGAAGCAACTGCTGCAGATAACTGACGACGAAGAGTTTGATGTGGCAATTCCTGCTACTACCGATGCCATGGCCCTGGAAGAGGTACCTGCCCTCAATGCCGTTTATACCGCCACCATTGAGCATCGCCCCGAGATAAAGGCTGCACAGCTGGGGGTAGAAAGTAGCGACCTAAGTGTGAAGATAGCAAAGGCACAGCGCATGCCTACCATTGGCTTGAATGCTGGCGTAAGCACCAGTACCAATTCGATGAGCACTGATGCGTGGGGCTCGCAGATGAAAACCAACTTTAATGTGGGTGGTGGCTTGACGGTAAGCATACCTTTGTTTGATAATCGTTCATCGAAGACTGCTGCCAACAAGGCTATGTTGCAGCGCGAAACCTATCTGCTCGACTTGAAGGATAAGCAAACCACGCTATATTCAACCGTAGAAAACTATTGGTTGCAGGCTGTAACAAATCAAAATAAGTTTAAGGCAGCGCAAGTGTCGACTCAGAGCGCACAAGAAAGCTACGACCTGTTGAGCGAGCAGTTTCGTTTAGGCCTCAAGAATATTGTTGAACTGATGACTGGTAAAGACAATTTGTTGAAGGCACAGCAAAACGAGCTGCAAAGCAAGTATCTTGCAATCTTGAACTTAAATATGTTGAACTTCTATAAAACGGGTGAATTAAAATAGCCATCGGCAAGCCATTGTTAAGATGGTAACTAAAACTAATCGATAATATTTTTTAGAGAGATGAAGAAGATAAGTAAAGTGTGGATCGCTGCTGCAGTGGTGGCGATAGTGGCTCTTGTGTCTTGGCTTTTGTCGGGTGGAAAGAAACAAGAAGAGGTGACGTTTGATACGGCAAAGGTGGCTCCCGCCAATTTGATGAATAGTGTTACCGCAACGGGCACTATTGAGCCTGTGACATCGGTGACGGTAGGTACACAGGTGAGCGGTATTGTGAGCAAGCTGTATGTCGACTACAACACGGTGGTGAAAAAAGGACAGGTGATAGCCGAACTTGACAAGACCAACTTGGTGAGCCAGTTGAATGCCTCAAAGGCCACCTTATCCAGCGCACAAAGCAAACTTAACTATGAGTCGGCCAACTTTAAACGTTATGCCACATTGCATAGCAAAGGATTGGTAAGTGCCGACGAGTATGAAAGCGCTCAGCTTGCCTACAAACAGGCAAAAGAGCAGGTGGCATCGGCAAAGGAAGAGGTGCAGCGTGCGCAAACCAATTTGGGGTACGCCACCATTACATCGCCTATTGATGGCATTGTGCTGTCGAAGTCGGTAGAAGAGGGACAGACCGTGGCCGCCAGCTTCTCAACGCCAGAGTTGTTTACCATTGCTCAGAACCTAAAGGAGATGCAGGTGGTGGCCGATGTAGATGAGGCCGACATAGGCGATGTGAAAGAGGGCGAGCGCGTGTCGTTTACCGTTGATGCTTATCCTAACGATACTTTTGAGGGCACAGTGAAGCAGGTGCGCCAAGAGGCCACTACCACTAATAATGTGGTAACCTATGAGGTGGTAATTAGTGCCCCCAATGCTGACTTGAAACTGAAGCCAGGTCTTACCGCCAACGTTACCATTTATACGGCCGAGCGCAAAAACGTAACGTGTGTGCCCAGCAAGGCACTGCGCTATACGCCTACCAAGGAGACTGTGGGCAAACGCAAGATTATCGACTGCAAAGGTAAGAACAAGGTATGGACACTTGAGGGCAATAACATTGTGGCACACAGCGTGAACATTGGTATGACCGATGGCGTAAACACCGAACTGCTGAATGGCATGAAGACGGGTGCCGAGGTTATTACAGGCATTAATGTGCTGACTGCCGACGACAACGATGCTACGGCCGATAGTGGTGAGAAGAGCCCCTTTGCTCCTGGCCCTCCGGGAAAGAACAAGAAAAAGTAATGGGTGAAACGACGTAACTGACACAACAATATGGATAACAACAAGAAAGTAGTCATCGAACTGCAAAACGTGAAACGCGAGTTTGTGGTGGGTGACGAGACGGTGCATGCTTTGCGTGGGGTGTCGTTCAAAATATATGAGGGCGAATTTGTCACCATTATGGGTAAGTCGGGCTCGGGTAAGTCGACCTTGCTTAACCAGTTGGGTTGCCTTGACACGCCCAGCAGTGGCGAGTATCTGCTTGATGGTATCTCGGTGCGCACCATGTCAAAGAGCCAGCGTGCCGTGTTGCGTAACCGCAAGATAGGCTTCATCTTTCAAAATTATAACTTGCTGCCAAAGACCACCAGCGTAGAGAACGTTGAACTGCCACTGATGTATAATGCTGGGGTGGGAGCCAAAGAGCGTTTCGACCGCGCTGTTGAGGCCTTGAAAGCAGTAGGATTGGGTAGCCGTTTGTATCATAAGTCGAACCAAATGTCGGGTGGACAGATGCAGCGTGTAGCCATTGCTCGTGCTTTGGTGAACAACCCCGCCGTGATTTTGGCCGACGAGGCAACGGGTAACCTTGACACGCGCACCTCGTTTGAGATATTGGTGCTCTTTCAGAAACTGCATGCGCAGGGGCGCACCATCATCTTTGTGACGCACAACCCTGACATAGCTCACTACTCGTCGCGCAATATTATGTTGCGTGATGGAAAAGTGATAAGCGATGAGGTGAACACAAATATTCTTTCGGCGGCCGACGGACTGGCGGCTCTCCCTCCCAGCACTGACGAATAGCATTTTCTACTTTTTGTTTTCAATTATGAATTACAGCAACTTATTTAAAATAGCCCTTCGGGCCATCGCAGCCAATAAAATGCGTTCGTTTCTTACGGCTTTGGGCATCATTATTGGCGTGGCATCGGTTATTACCATGCTGGCCATAGGTCAGGGGTCGAAGAGGAGCATACAGGCCAATATTGCCGAGATGGGCTCAAACATGATTATGATTAGTCCAGGTGCCGACCGTGGCCCTGGCGGTGTGCGCCAAGATGCATCGTCGATGGAAACCTTGAAACTGACCGACTATGAGGCTCTGAAAGACGAGTGTAATTATATAAAAGGTATTAGCCCCACGGTAAACAGTAGCGGCCAGTGGATTTTTGGTAACAATAACACGCCTTCAAGTATCTATGGTGTAAATAATGATTATCTTGACATACGCCAGCTATCAGTGAGTAATGGCGAGATGTTTACTGAGGCCGACATTAAGGCAAGCGCTAAGGTGTGCGTGTTAGGACAAACCATTGTTGACAATTTGTTTCCTGATGGTTCTGACCCCGTGGGCCGTGTGGTACGTTTCAACAGCATACCGTTTCGTGTGGTGGGCGTGTTGAAGAAAAAAGGCTACAACTCGATGGGTATGGACCAAGACGACCTTGCGTTGGCACCCTATACCACGGTGATGAAACGTATCTTGGCACAAACCTATCTTGGGGGCATTACATGCTCGGCTATTACCGAGGGAGTGACCGACCAGGCTACTGAGGAGATAACCTCTATTTTGCGTCGCACACATAAACTGAAGGCTGCCACTGAAAACACTGAGGCCGATGCTGACGATTTCAACATACGTTCGCAAGAAGAGTTGGCCAGTATGATGAATTCTACCACTGATATGCTCACCATCTTATTAGGCTGTGTGGCTGGTATATCGTTGATAGTGGGTGGTATAGGCATTATGAATATTATGTATGTGAGTGTTACTGAGCGTACACGCGAGATAGGCTTACGTATGAGTGTGGGTGCTCGTGGTATAGATATTTTGAACCAGTTTTTGATTGAGGCCATCTTGCTTAGCGTAACAGGCGGACTGATAGGCGTATTGTTTGGCGTAGGGGCATCGTATGCGGTGAATGTTATTGCCCGTTGGCCCATCTACATTCAGCCCTGGAGCATCATCATGAGTTTTGCCGTATGTACGTTTACGGGCGTGTTCTTTGGTTGGTATCCTGCTAAAAAGGCTGCAAACCTTGACCCCATTGAGGCCATCCGCTATGAATAAGGTGTAGTAAGAGAAAGGTATGTAGTGTTATCAACAACTGCATGCTCTGGAACCAATAAAATGTAAAAAGAGGAATTGTATAGGTGCAATTCCTCTTTTTTTCTTAACTTTGCAATCTGGTTATGTGCATCATGCACCTATATAAAGCAGAAATAATGAAAAACAATAACAATACAATGATGACTGAAGCAACTGAACAAGGCAAGATGAACATTTATGGCGTGATGACCACCTATGTGCGTGCCTTCTTTGAAGCCTATATGACTGGTGTGCTGGATGAGGCATACGCCGATGCCGATATGCAAGAAAAGCTGAAACCTAAGAATGTGAAACAGGCTATGCTTGATTGTTATGGTGAGGTGGGCGCCAGCTTCTTTGATCAGATGTTTTACACGATGGCACAACTGGCTTACGAAAATGTAGATGAGGCTGTAGCACGTGTGCAACGCGAGTGTGGCGAGCAAGCCGATATACCCCAATATATGCGTGTGGCCTGTGCTAACGACGCGCTATATGAGGCTATGGTAAACGAATATAAGCGCAACTTTGAGGCGCTGCTTGCTGGTGGTATGCCCAATGTTCAAGAACATTTGGCCACCTGTGCGAAGGGCGAGGGCGTGGTTGTGGTGTCGAACGAACAAGCCATACGTTTGTTGGTGCGTTTGGTAATGCGCTCGTATGCTAAGGGTGTGCGCATGAAGCCTGAGAGCCATTGTCCGCTGAACCAAGTGTCGTTGCTACGTTTGCTCACACAGCATCTAAACCTATTGGTGCATGGCTGTGTTCTTGACGGCGACTTTGAAACGCTTGATGATTTGTTATTGCATGTTTGCGGAAACGAAAACGGCTTTAGGGCTATGTCTGACGAGATGAACACGGTGATGCGTCAGCTCGCCCAATAGCCATAAAGCCGTAAACAGTATTTTGATACAGAACCGAGTAGAGTAGAACAGAATAGAATAGAATAGGGTAGTAAGAAGCCTTACTACTGCCTATGTATTTCGATGTCGCTCTTTACGTTGTTACGTATCTTCTTCAGATATTTACGCATGCCCTCGGCATCCTTATTGTCGATAATCTCTAACAGTTCTTTCAGTTCGGTACGTATCTGAGCCACCGAGTCGTGTGTATAAGGGTTGAACAATATTTCTTGTAACAGATAATTGTCTTCGTTCAGCACGCCTTTCGCTATTTGCATATGGCGCTTAAAGGTGGTGCCAGGCGCATCTTGATGCTTCATAACGGCAGCAAAGGTGAAGGTGCTAACAAACGGGATGCTAAGCGAGTAGGCCACAGTGCGGTCGTGCTCGTCAAACGAATATTCATAGATATTAAGTCCTAACTTGCTATACAGGTCGCGGAAGAAGATGCGTCCCATATAGTCGCCCTCGTTAATAATGATGGCATTTTCTTCGCTCAGCTGGTTAAGGTTGGCGAAGGTAGGGCCAAACATGGGGTGAGTGGAAACGTAAGGGTGACCAGTGGTTTCGTAGAAGGCTTTCAGCCCTGTCTTTACTGAGGCGATGTCGCTGATGAGGCAGTCGTCGGTAAGGTAGGGTAGCACCTCTTTAAATGCAGCAACGGTATATTTTAAGGTTACGGCATTGATCACCAGTTGTGGCTTAAACTCTTTAATTTCTTCTGGTGTAGTGAAGCGCTGGCAGTTGTAGGTAAAGCGCATGCGCATGGGGTCTTTCTCGTAGACAGCCGTCTCGTGCTCGAAGCTGAGCAGGTCGAGAAAGAAGCTTCCCATTTTGCCTGCACCTAATACTAATATCTTCATGAACGTTGAATTCTATCTTTTGGGTTTTAAGTTATAAACTTATTGATTGATGATTTCCATCTGCTGGCGTACTGACTCTTCATGCACTTGCTCGAATACTGCTTTGATGAATTCAGAATCCATACCGCAGAGCGAACCTTGTGCACCACGTTTATTAAGAATTTCGTTGTAACGTGAGGTTTGTAGCACCGTCATGTTATGCTCTTTCTTGTATTGGCCTATCTCACGGCACACACGCATACGTTTTGCTAAGAGCTCCATCAGTTGGTTATCGAGGTCGTCAATTTGTTTGCGCAGTTCATGTATGCCTTCCGTTGTAACCTTTTCGTCGCGAATGACAAGCAGGCCGAGAATGTAGTCGAGCACATCGGGGGTAACCTGTTGTTTTGCATCGCTCCAGGCGTTGTCGGGTGAGCAGTGGCTTTCAACGATGAGGCCGTCGAAGCCAAGGTCCATGGCCTGCTGGCAAAGAGGGGCTATCAGTTCGCGGCGTCCGCCAATATGGCTGGGGTCGCAGATGATGGGCAATTCGGGTATACGACGACGCAACTCGATAGGAATTTGCCACATAGGCAAGTTGCGGTATATCTTTTTATCGTAGCTTGAGAAGCCACGATGTATGGCGGCCAGACGTTTTACACCCGCCTGATTGATACGTTCGAGGGCGCCAATCCACAGTTCAAGGTCGGGGTTAACGGGGTTCTTTACCATGACTGGAATGTCTACACCTTTCAAGCTATCGGCCAAGGCTTGCATGGCAAAGGGGTTGGCCGAGGTGCGGGCGCCTATCCACAGCACATCAATGCCATATTTTAGTGCCAGTTCTACATGTTCGGGGGTGGCAACCTCGGTGGCTACCAGCATGCCTGTTTCTTCTTTTACCTGTTTCATCCAGGGCAGTGCCTGTTCGCCATTGCCTTCAAAACCTCCTGGCTTGGTACGTGGCTTCCATATACCAGCTCTAAACATATGGCATCCGCGCTCTGCCAGTTGGCGTGCAGTGGTCATTACTTGTTCTTCGGTCTCGGCCGAGCAAGGGCCAGCTATGACGATAGGACGTTCGTTATCGCTTGGTAAGTTAAGGGGCTTCAGTTCTAATTCCATAATTGTTTGGTGTTTATTGTGTTATGTTGTTTTGTTAATGCTCTCTATGTATATGATTGTTACTTTTTTTTGTACAATTATTACTTGAATTCGGCCTGTATGCGCTGTAAGGCTTCTTTTATTTTTTCGTCCTTAGCACAGAGACTGATACGTATATATCGTTTTCCGTTACTGCCGAAGATGAAGCCTGGGGTGATAAACACACGGGCGTTATGCAGAACGCGTTCGGTCAGTTCTTCGGCATCGGCATAACTGTCGGGTATGCGTCCCCACAGAAACATGCCCACCTGTGAAGGGTCGTAGGTGCAACCCAGTGTGGTCATGATCTGTTCAGCAATATCGCGACGGCGGCGGTAGGTGTTGATGTTTGCTTCGCGATGCCACTCAGCAGTATTGGTGTTATAGGCTTCAGCAGCAGCCAGTTGTAGGCCACGGAAGGTGCCCGAGTCGATATTGCTTTTTATCTTCAATATCCATGAGATGAAGGTGGCGTTTGATGCGCACATGCCTACGCGCCATCCTGGCATATTGTGGCTTTTCGACATCGAATTGAATTCAATGCAGCAGTCTTTAGCACCAGGCACTTGCAGAAGCGACATGGGATGCTCGTTCAGTATAAACGAGTAAGGATTGTCGTTTACCACCACAATGCCGTGTTTCTTTGCGAACGCTACCAGGCGTTCGTAGGTTTCGCGCCGAGCATTACCACCTGTTGGCATGTTGGGATAGTTGGTCCACATTAGCTTCACATTGCTGAGGTCCATCTGTTCAAGTTCCTCAAAGTCGGGTTGCCAGCCATTGTCTTCTCGCAAGTTATAGTTAACAATCTGTGCGCCCAATATTTTACTTAGCGATGTGTAGGTGGGGTAGCCAGGATTGGGCACCAGCACCTTTTCACCCGGATTAACAAATGCCAAGGTAACGTGCAAGATACCCTCTTTTGAACCGATGAGTGGCTGCACCTCGGTGTTAGGATCAAGGTCAACATTGTACCATTGTTTGTAGAAATGGGCCATGGCCTGTCGCAGTTCGGGTGTTCCCATGGTGGGCTGATAGCCGTGGGCATTGGGTTGTGCTGCTACCTCGCACAGTTTTTTTACCGTTTGTGCTGAGGGAGGCATATCGGGTGATCCGATGGCCAATGAGATGATGTCTTGTCCTTCAGCGTTCAGTTTAGCCACCTCTTTCAGTTTACGGCTGAAATAATATTCTTGTACAGCCGAAACACGTTCGGCGGGAGTGATGTTTTGTATCATGCGTCGTGTTTTTTTTTGAATGAAGTGAATGTTAGAAACCAGTATATTCGCCCAAAATCTTCAAGTCGCTGGTGAGGGGTATGATGGCATCTATGCTCTGGTGGTAGCGCGTAAGGTTGTTATAGGTTACGTCTACATAGAACAAGTATTCCCATTCGCGCCCTATGATGGGCAACGACTGTATCTTGGTGAGATTAATGTCGTAGAATGATAAGATGGTGAGCACCTTTGACAAACTGCCTTCTTCGTGTGGGATGCGGAACACGAGGCTGGCCTTGTTTACCTTTTCCATAGGCCGCAGCAAGTCGGCTTTGTTTGGATGACATACCAGCAAGAAGCGAGTGTAGTTGTGCTTATTGTCTTCGATATGATCTTCTAATATTTTGAGACCATACAGTTTGGCAGCGGCAGCGTTGCAGATAGCGGCCCAGCCATGACACTGGTTTTTGCTGATATATTCGGCCGACCCTGCAGTATCTTCTGCTTCTACCGCCTTCAGTCCTGGGTGATTAGCCAGATACTTGTTACACTGCATCAAGGCCACGGGGTGCGAATGAACCTCGTTGATAGTGTCCCAGTTGTCGTCGGGCAAGCAGCAAATGCAGTGGTGTATCTGTAGCTTATGTTCGCCAGCGATGGTTGCTCCCGAGTCGCGAAGCAATTGATAGTTGTGCAATAGGCTTCCTGCAATGGTGTTTTCGATGGCCACCATACCTATGACGGTAGGGTCGCGTTTGATGTTCTCAAACACCTGTTCGAAGGTAGCGCAGCAAATCAGCTGTATTTGTTCGCCGCTGAAATGTTCGTGTGCGGCAATATCGTGAAACGAGGCGTTGAAACCCTGTATGGCAATTCTTTTCATCTTTTGTTTTTTGTCTTTGTTGTTTGTAAGAACCTTTTTAAACTGTTTGTTGTTTGTAAGAACCTTTTAAAAGAAAAAGTCCCGCTGTCACTGGTATGTGAAGCGGGACTTTAGTATTTGTTTCCTATAAGTTGAAATTTTGCACGCAACTTCCCGCTTCACAATTTCTTGCAAAGTAAAAATAAAAGTAATAAAAAGATGCGTACAGTTTCATAACTATATTTCTTTTTTGAGATTCTTGTTCTTTTTCCTTGATGATGGCGAATGTGGGGTTTCAATCGTCAATTTGTTATTTGATAGTTGCAAAAGTATAACATTTTTTTGTTACTGACAAGAAAAAAGCGAGAAAATGTTATTATTTTCGCATTTTCTCTACTATTCAGAGAAAATGCCATAAGGGTCCATACTTCTGTATTTTGCCTTTACTTTGCTTTCTATGCCCTCGGCGCTGTATTCGCCACTGATGTTGCTGGCCGTGTTGGAGTCAAGTTCAAGCACCTGTTTCATATCTTCGCTTGCGCCTTTGCTGTCGCCTGTTGCCATTCGAATGGCGCCACGCTCTTTAAATGCTGCTAAGCAGAAGGGGTTAACGTCGAGCACACGGCCGTAGGCTTCAATAGCTTCGTTGTGCATGGCCTTTGCTTCGTATATCCGAGCCACCAGTAGCAGTATATCTTCATTGTCGGGGCATTGTTCTTGCAGCATCTTTGCATCTTCCTCGGCACCGTTAGCATCGCCCATTTTTAGCAGCAAGTCGGCGCGCATCAGTCGTGCTTCGGCAAAATCGTCTTTCAGTGTGATAGCTTTTGTTAGCAGCGCTATGGCCTGAATGGTGTTGCCTTGTCCGTTGCAAGCCCTTGCGTAGGCAAAGAGCACGCCCGTGTTTTCTTTATCCAGCTCCATAGCACGTATGCAGGTGGTGGCCATGTTGTCATAGTTTTCGGCCATGAAATATACCTCGGCCAAACGTATGAAGATAGAAATATTGTCGGGTTGTGCCTCGGTTAGTATTTGCAGCTGTTCAGCAGCCAAAGGCAGCTGGTCGGTATGTATGTATGCCTGTGACAGATAGTCGCGACACTCTAAATCGTTTTGCAACTGCAGTGCGTGTGTGAAGCATTGCACAGCAAAGGCCGATTGCCCCTGGCGCAAGGCTCGCACACCGTCGTATTTCAGTGTGTCAAACTGTTTGTTGTCGTTTTCTTTCTTTTTGTTGTCGGTAGGCTGGTCGCTGCCTCCGAAGAGTTTTTTTAAAAAGCCCATAAATAGTACTTTATCTTATTTCTTAGTTATTATTTTGTTCTTTTAGGGGATGATCGTTTCTATCAGAAGATAAGCTCTATCAGATGATGAATATCCTCAGATGAAGAATATCTTTAGCTGTTGGCTTACATTAGTTCTTGAGGGCTACTGATGAAGGTGGTAGCGCCATGCTGAAGCAAGAATTCTTTGTCTCGAAATCCCCACAGCACGCTGATGCAGGGTATGCCGCTGTTTTGTGCTGTCATTACATCAACATCGCTATCGCCTATATACACGGCCCCTTTACTGCTTACCCCCATTTGTCGTAGCGCTTCGAGCACGGTGTCGGGTGCTGGTTTTTTTCTAATGTCTTCTCGCTCGCCAATGGCCACAGGCACAAGGTGTGCAAAGAAGTGCTGGCACAGATCGCGTGTGGCAGCATAAAACTTGTTGCTCACCACGGCCACGTTTTTTCCTTCGTTGTGCAGCTGTTGCAGCATCTCCATAATGCCAGGGTAGGGCTTTGTGGTGTCGAGGTTGTGCTGCATATAGTGCTGCCGAAAGGTGGCATATGTGCTGTCGAAGTCGGGATTGTCAGTTCCTCCAGGTATGGCACGTTCCATTAGTTTCTTCACACCATTTCCCACAAACTGTCGCACCTCGTCGAGAGTGCGTTCTGGCATGTGGTGTGTGCGTAGGGCATAGTTGGTGCTTGCTGCCAAATCGTTGAGAGTGCTTAGTAGGGTGCCGTCAAGATCGAAGATATATGTTTCGTATTGATGCATTGTTTTTTTTGTTTATTATATCTTTTTTATTTTACGATAACCTTCTTTACGGTGCCGTTGCACATCTGCACAATGTTGATGCCCTGTTGCAGCTGTTGCAGTTTTTTGCCATCAACGGTGTAGATGCCCTTAATGCCGTTATCGTCTTTAGTATTGATGTTGCTGATGCCCGAAGCTGTATCGGTAAGAGCGATGTTGAGCGTTACATCTGCATCGGCAAAGTGTACCGAGCGTGTGACAGCGGTATAGCCCTCGGCGCTGATGGTGGCATTATAGTCGAGGTTCGACTTAAATACCTCTATGTTATATAGCCCATTGGCATCGGTGGTAGCTGTGTAGCGCACCTGTCCTGATTGCAGTGTAATGGTGGCGTTGGCAATAGGAGCTGCGGTCTGCTGTTCGGTTACCTTACCGCTCACCATACGTTGTTTTGTGTTATAGCCTATGCCGATAACGGGCAACGCATCGTGGAAGATGGTAGTGCTGGCCAGCTGGCTTGCATCAACGTTGGCACGTGTAATGCTACGGTTTTGCATCATAACGCCCTTTGTGGCAGCAAAGAAGGTGCGGGTGCCAGAATCGGTAGAGCCCAAGAAGGCTATGCGTAGGTTTCCGCCAGTATATACAAAGGGTTTAATCAAGGTAATATTCATGATTCGTGCATACATATCCTCGGTGCCATCTTTAAACAATAATATCTTACCGTTATACACCTCTGTCATGGCGCTACGGTCGGTCATGGTGTATTCGCCGCTGGCGTTAGGTGCTATGGTGTTGGCACTGGTGTTTTGCAAGTATACCTTTACGTTTACAAAGGCATCTTCGCCCAAGTTGGCACCATACCATGATATTGATTTAATGGTAGTGCCAGGTTTCAGTCCTAATTCTTCGGCCGTATAGATGGCTTCACTTTCACCATTAAAGTTATAGGGGTCGAAGGGTGCGGTGTTTGAGTAGCTATGTCCCACCAGCCTATCGGTAAGCGTTCTTATGCGTGTGGTTTCTTCTTCAACATCAATCTTTATAATGTCAGACGTTATTTCGCCTTCATTGGTGATAAATTTCCAATAGCCGTTTAGCGTGCCTTCTTTATGTGGTGTGATGCTAAGGCTGATGTTACGTTCGCCCATGGCCGCCAGTTCTTCCGAAGGTACATAGCCCATACACTCGTCGTCGAGATAGAACGCTACCTTATAGCTGTCGGCGGTTTCGGCATGGTTCATCACGTTGTGCAGTGTGGCGCTAACGTTGATGGGCGAGTTTACCTGTCCCTCGCTGTCGCCCTTTACGTTATCAAAATAGGCGTTGTGTGTGGTAGGCACTGGGCTAAAGTTAGTGATAATATTATCGAGATACACGCATCCTGCCTCAAAGGCAATATACCATTCGCCTGTGGGTATGTTGTTGATGGCGAAGGGTGTGAAGCCGTAGTAGTATCCTTCCCAACTGGGAGCAAATGTTTGGTTCGACATCTCGCTGGCCTTTATTTCGCGCAGCAGTTGCCAGTTATTGCGGTCGGCCGAATAGTAGATGTTTACATACGAGAAATTGTCGTATACTTTTGACAGCCAGAAGTAAAGCGCTTCGCCCTCTTGCACCTTCATCTTTGGCAAGATAAGTTTTACGGGCACCTGTTTCGTGTTTCGCAAGCAATAGTGATTGTTGATGCTGTAAACATAGTTGGGCATATCGTCAATAAACCATCCGTTGTTGTTGACGAAGCCTTCGGGCATCTGTTCATTTTCAAAGTCGTAGAACAGTTGTTGTTCGGTGGGGGTATAGCCTTTCAGGTCGAGCACAATGTCTACACCGCCGTCGCCCTTCACCGTCAGCTGTCCTTGCTTATTACCTTTAACATCGGTTGTCATGCTGATGCTGAAGGCAATGCTGTCGTGCTCAGCAATGTCAATGGGGGTGTTAAGTGAAGCCTTAAAGCCTGGTGTGGCCGAAAGGGTGGTGATGTGTTGTGGCTGAGCACCCATATTGCGCAACATGAGGTTTACCGTTACCTCTTTACGCGAGGCTCCAAACTCGATGCTGTTGCCCGTTACCATTGGGGTAGTGCCGTAGGCACCTGTAAGACGAAAGTCGGGGGCGAAGCTTGAGGGTGTAACGATGGGCAGATATACGATGTTTCCGCTTAGTTCTTCTTTGATATACAGTTCGGCAGTGGGGTATTGATTGCTGCTTAGTTCGGCCTCCATGATGATGGGTTCTGAGGTTTCGGCGGGCTTCAGCGTTTGTTGTATGTTGATGGTAGCCAGCACATTATCGGTGTACAGCTCTTTAAGGTTGAGGGTGTAGCCTTTGGTGCCAGGTTGCAACGTAAGGTCGCCACTATTTACGACCTGTACCTTATACGTAACCTTATATTTTCCCTCGGCATTGCAGTCGGCATACTTGCCACCGTTCCACACTGCTTGAGTGATGCTTAGCGCTTGCACCTGGCTCACGTCGGCCTCTTCGGCTTCAAAATTGTCGATGGCCACGTTGCTGCCACGTATGCCAATGCGTGTTCCAGCGGGCATGGCGGGCAACTCTACCTTTGTAAAGTGTTCGTATTCAAGTTGGTATACAGTGGGCGTAATTTCGTCGCCCATCACCAGCTTTCCGCCTTCTTCAGTAACCTTAAAGAAGCGTATGCCTGCCGACGACGATCCTTTGCGAGTGGTTTTGGCCATGATGCTCATTTTTCCTTTCACCACGGGCGACACAAGTAGGTCATTGATGAGGTGTTCTTCTTGCGTGTCCCAATCAACCATCACTTGACTGCTTACCTCCATGTATCCTGTATTGTCTACGCCTCCTGTGGTATGGTAGGTGTATTTGGCATAGCCGTCGAGGAAGAAGTCGACGATATGTCCCCAACTCGATCCCACCGCAAAGTCGTGCTCTGTGGTGTTGATGTCGACATTAAAGTTCATTGTGTAAGGTTTTACCGTAGAGGCTTTCATACCCCACACGCAACACCATATCATGAGTGTTGACAGGAAAAGTTTTGTTTTTTGCATCTTCTTGGCCGTTTTTGTAGTAAAACAAAGTGACGAGCGGACAAGTGACGAGGGTGTGTCAAAATAGAAGTTAAAAGAAGTTTGGGCTTCGCCCGAAGTTAACAGAAGTTAGCGGACATATGTATAAATTGCTGAAAATAAAGCATTTGTCTGTTAACTTCCATCCATCGTAGATGGATTAACTTCTTCTTAACTTCCTCTAACTCCTATTTTGACACACACTCGTCTCCTTGTCTACTCGTCAACTATCTTATCCCTTTTTCAGTGCAGCAAGGCTTTCTTTCAGCGCTGCAATTTTCTCTTCCGAGTCGGTTTGCTTTTTGCGTTCCATTGCCACCACGGCTTCGGGAGCATGTGCCACAAACTTCTCGTTGGCCAGTTTCTTCTTTACGCCAGCCAAGAAGCCCTCAAGATGTTTCAGCTGTGCCTCTTGCTTTTCAATTTCGGCAGCCACGTCGATGCGGTCGCCCAGAGGCACTGCAAACTCGTCGGTGCCCACCATGAAGGCCGATGCTGTAGCATCTTTCTCGGTTACCACGTCAATGGCCGAGAGGTTTGCCATCTTCATGATGACGGCGGTGTAAGCCTCGAAGGCATTTTTGCCCACCACCTGCAGCACCAGTGCATCTTTGTTAGCAATATTTTTTTGGTTACGCACGGTGCGCACGCCGCTCACAATAAGCTTCACCTTTTCAATGTCGGCAGCCAGTGTCATATCGTCGGCAGTAGCGTTAGGCAACGTCAGTTCGGCACGCATAATGCTTTCACCCTCTTTGCGGTCGTAGATGTGCTGCCACAGCTCTTCGGTGATGAAGGGCATGAAGGGGTGCAGCATCTTCAGCAGCGTTTCAAAGAAGGCCAGCGTTTGGTTGAAGGTAGTGGCATCGATGGGCTGTCCGTAAGCGGGCTTCACCATCTCCAGGTACCAGCTTGAGAACTCGTCCCAGAACAGTTTATACACTGCCATCAGCGCCTCTGACAGGCGATACTTCGAGAACAAGTCGTCAACCTCGGCGTTTGTTTCTTTCAGTTTAGCCTCAAACCATTTAGTGGCTATTTTGCAAGCCTCGGGCTGTTCGGTCTCGGCCACCTGCCATCCCTTCACCAGTCGGAAGGCGTTCCATATCTTGTTGTTAAAGTTGCGTCCCTGTTCGCACAAGCTTTCGTCGAAGAGGATGTCGTTTCCAGCGGGTGCCGACAGCATCATGCCCATGCGCACACCGTCGGCGCCATATTTTTCGATAAGGCCGATGGGGTCGGGCGAGTTTCCGAGGCTTTTCGACATTTTGCGTCCCAGCTTGTCGCGCACAATACCTGTAAAGTAAACATTCTTGAAGGGCACATCTTTCATATACTCTTCGCCAGCCATGATCATACGTGCCACCCAGAAGAAGATAATGTCGGGACCTGTTACGAGGTCAGAGGTGGGGTAGTAGTATTTTATCTCGTCGTTGCCCGGATTGTTGATGCCGTTGAACAGCGAGATGGGCCACAGCCATGACGAGAACCATGTGTCGAGGGCATCTTCGTCGTGTGTGAGCTGCTGTGCCGTAATGTTTTCGTAGCCCTTTATCTTTCTGGCCTCTTCCAGCGCCTCTTCCAGGGTCAGTGCTACCACAAACTTTTCTTCTTCGCCCTCGGCGGTGGGCAGGAAGTAGGCGGGTATGCGGTGTCCCCACCACAGCTGTCGTGATATGCACCAGTCTTGAATATTTTCCAGCCAGTTGCGGTAGGTGGTAACATATTTTGTGGGGTGAAACTTAATTTTTCCCTCAAGCACCGGCGGCAGCGCAATGTCGGCAAAATGTTTCATCGAGAGGAACCACTGCTTGCACAGTCGAGGCTCAACGGCCGTATCCTGGTTACGCTCCGAGTATCCCACCTTGTTATCATAGTCTTCAATTTTTTCCATTAGGCCAGCGGCCTTCAGGTCTTCAACAATCTGTTTGCGCACCTCCATGCGGTCCATGCCTACATACATGCCAGCGGCCTCTGATATAGTGCCATCGGGGTTGAAAATGTCAATGGTTTCAAGGTTGTGTGTCTTGCCCAGGGCATAGTCGTTAACGTCGTGTGCGGGCGTCACCTTCAAGCATCCTGTACCAAACTCAATGTCTACATATCTGTCTTCAATAACAGGTATCACGCGGTTTACCAGTGGCACCACCACCTTATGTCCGCGCAGCCACTGGTTTTTGGGGTCTTTCGGGTTAATGCACATGGCGGTATCGCCCATGATGGTTTCGGGTCGAGTGGTGGCCACCACGGCATAGTATCGTCCGTCGGCATCTTGGTGCAGCACCTCGCCATCGGCTCCTGTGGGCACCACGGGGTTAGTGTCGGCATCGGCCACATAGTAGCGCAGATTAAACAGGTGACTTTTCTCTTCACGATAAATCACCTCTTCGGTCGAGAGCACGGTTTGCGCCTTCGGGTCCCAGTTTACCATGCGCAGTCCGCGGTAGATAAGGCCTTTTTTGTAGAGGTCGACAAACACCTTCAGCACGCTTTCTGAACGTTCTTTGTCCATGGTGAAGGCCGTGCGGTCCCAGTCGCACGAGGCGCCCAGACGTCGCAGCTGTTTCAAAATGATGCCTCCATGCTCGTTTGTCCATTGCCATGCGTGGTCAAGAAACTGTTCGCGTGTAAGGTCGCGTTTCTTTATGCCCTGTTCAGCCAGTCGGTTTACCACCTTTGCCTCAGTAGCAATCGAGGCGTGGTCGGTGCCAGGCACCCAGCATGCGTTCATACCTTTCATACGTGCGCGTCGCACCAATATATCTTGAATGGTGTTGTTCAGCATGTGTCCCATGTGCAGCACGCCCGTAACGTTGGGTGGCGGAATTACCACGGTGTAGGGTTTTCTACCATCGGGCTTGCTGCTAAACATTTTGTTGTCAAGCCAGTACTGATACCATTTCGTCTCCACTGCTTGTGGATCATATTTGCTCGCTAATTCCATGCTATATATGTATATTATTTTGTTTTATAATCAATGCCTTGTGCGTTTAAGAAGCAGGTGGCAAACAGGTATCGTTGTGTCTTCCCATCTGTTTCTCGGGCTAAAAATCGTTGCAAAATTACTAAAAACTGCCGAATAGCACAACTTTACATTAATAATATTCAGTTTTCCATATTTTTTCTTACTTTTGCATCAGTTTTTATAGCGAAAAGATGCTAAGCAAATAAACAAACCAGTTAAAAAGATGAAACAAACAATACCTGTTATAGGCATGGCTTGCAGCGTTTGTGCCGCCCATGTTGAGAAAACATTAAACCATATTGAAGGGGTGCGTTCGGCCACCGTGTCGTTAGCCAGCCGCACCGCCACGGTCGAGTATGACGAGGCAAAAGTTTCTCCTTCTCTTTTAAAGCAAAAGGTGAGCGAGGCGGGCTACGACCTTGTGATAGAAGCCGATAGAAGTGCCCTCGACATACAGCGCCGAGCCTTCACCTTGTTGCGCCGCCGCACCCTGCTATCGTGGTGCTTTGCCATTGCCACCCTCTATTTTTCAATGTTTCATGGTCAGCCGTACGACAACCAGCTATGCCTTATCTTAGCCCTGCTAAACATGGTGTATTGTGGCCTACCGTTTTACACCACGGCCTTCAAGCAGCTGCTGCACCGCACCGCCAGCATGGACACACTGGTAGCCCTCAGCACCCTTATAGCCTTTGTGTTTAGCACCTTCAGCACCTTTTATGGCCAGCGTGTGTGGGGAGCCAGTGGCATGGCGTGGCACACCTATTTTGATGCCTCGGTTATGATCATAACCTTTGTGCTTACGGGGCGCTGCCTTGAAGAGCGCGCCAAAGACAGCACCGCCAGCAGCCTACGCCATCTCATGGGGCTACAGCCCAAAACCGCCCTTTTGGTTACGCGCCAAAAGCCAGCGGCCGATGCCCCCGCCACCGATGTTTTGCAAGAGGTGCCCATCTCTACCATTGCTATAGGCGATGTGCTTGAGGTGCGAGCAGGACAAAAGATACCTGTTGATGGGGTGGTGACGTGGGCCGAGAGCCCCATGACGCCCCACACCGCCTATGTTGACGAGGCCATGATAACCGGCGAGCCCACCCCCGTAGCCAAGCAGCAAGGGCAGCGTGTGCTGGCGGGCACCATACCCAGCCAGGGGCGTCTGCGCCTCAGAGCCCAGCAGATAGGGCAGCACACGGCCTTGGCCCAAATCATACGCACGGTGCAAGAGGCGCAGGACAGCAAGGCCCCCGTGCAGCGCATTGTCGACCGTGCCGCCCTGGTGTTTGTGCCCACCGTAGCCGCCCTCTCTCTCCTCACCTTTCTGGCATGGTGGCTGTTAGGTGGCAGTGGGGCATGGGTGCAAGGCCTCTTGTCGGCCATCTCGGTGCTGGTTATCGCCTGTCCTTGCGCCATGGGCCTGGCCACCCCCACGGCCCTCATGGTGGGCATAGGCAAGGCCGCCCAGCAGCACATACTGATAAAAGATGCGGCCGCCATCGAGACGCTGCGCACCATCACGGCCCTCGTCATCGACAAGACGGGCACCCTCACGTTGCCCAATCCTAATGTCAATTTTACCCAGTCTGAACACCTCACCTTCGACCAGCGCGAAACGCTGAAGCCCCACGCCCATGAAGCCATGCTTCAGCTGCAGCGCATGGGCATTGAGGTGTATATGATGAGTGGCGACAACGAGGCCGCCGCCCACCACTGGGCCCAGCAGGCAGGCATAACCCACTATCGCAGCCAGGTGCAGCCCGCCGATAAGCAAGCCCTGGTGCAGCAGCTGCAGGCACAGGGCCACAAGGTGGCCATGGTGGGCGATGGCATAAACGACACTGGCGCCCTGGCCCAAGCCCATGTGGGCATAGCCATAGGCCGCGGCACCGACGTGGCCATGCAGGTGGCCCAGATAACGCTTATGACCGACGACCTCATGGCCCTGCCCCAAGCCCTACAGCTAAGTCGTAAAACGGTGCACATGATATGGCAAAACCTCTTTTGGGCCTTCATCTACAACCTGGTGTGCATACCTTTAGCCGCTGGTGTGCCCTGCCTTTTTGGCTCGTCGTTCCACATCACCCCCATGTGGGCCAGCGCCCTTATGGCGTGCTCCAGCCTTAGCGTGGTGCTCAATTCGTTGCGCCTCAAGCTTAAATAGCCCTGTTTTTTAGCCTCTTGCGCCACAATAGTTATGGTGGTTTCAAAAATAATGCCTACCTTTGCCCCATATATATAGCAAAATATAAAGAAAATGCATACACAAGATGAAAAGCTGAAGGCCTTTGCCCGCCTTCTCAACGTGCTCGACACCCTACGCGAGCAATGCCCCTGGGATAAGAAACAAACCAACGAGAGCCTGCGCCCCAACACCATAGAAGAAACCTACGAGCTGTGCGACGCCCTCACCCGTAACGATACGCCCAACATATGCAAAGAGCTGGGCGACGTGCTGTTGCACATCTGCTTCTACGCCAAGATAGCGCAAGAAAAGCAGCAGTTCGACATTGCCGACGTGTGCAACCAGCTGGCCGACAAGCTCATCTTTCGGCATCCACACGTCTACCACCCCTCACAGGTGGGCGCCCCTCAGCCACAGCCGTTGCCCTATGGCCAAGAGCCAGCATCGGCAGCCGCCGCTACTCCTGCCACCGCCACCACGGCGCAGCAGGTTATTGAAAGTTGGGAACAGATAAAGCTGAAAGAAAAGCATGGCAACAAGAGTGTGCTGGCGGGCGTGCCCACAGCCCTGCCCTCGCTCATCAAGGCATACCGCATACAAGACAAGGCCCGCAATGTGGGGTTCGACTGGCAAGACCGTGCCGACGTGTGGGCCAAGGTGCGTGAAGAGCTCGACGAGCTGGAGGCCGAACTGCGCCGCGAAGACAAAGCGCGCTCTGAGGCCGAGCTGGGCGACTTCCTCTTCAGCCTCGTCAATGCCGCCCGCCTCTATAAGCTGAACCCCGACACCTGTCTCGAGAAAACCAACAACAAGTTTATACGCCGCTTCAATTATATCGAGGCACACAGCATAAAGATAGGCAAACCGCTGAAAGATATGACGCTGGGCGAAATGGACCAGCTGTGGAACGAAGCAAAACAGCTTGAATAATGCATAATTCATAATGCCAACGGCATTGCAAACCATAGTAGGACGAGGGTCTCCGTGCCCCGTCCTCCAGCACCCAGCACCCAGCATAAGGATGCTTACCAAGCATCACGAAAGCCTATTCAAGCAAGGCAAACCATAGTAGGACGAGGGTCTCCGCGCCCCGTCCTCCTCATTTCACATAAATAAAAACTCAGCATATGGATTTTTCACTTTTCACTTTTCACTTTTCACTTATTAAACGCGCTCTGCCCCTCATGCTGCTATCATGTCTCATAGCATCATGTAACGGCAACAAACAAAAAGCTAACGACAACGTCGCCACCACCACCGACGCCGCCGCCGACTCTACCCTCTACGGCATCTGTGGCGAAGGCACCGCCATGCACACCCTGCAGCTCATCACCCTTACGGGCGACACCCTCAACCTGTCGCTCCTGCCCGACGACACCGACGACCCCGATGCCGACGCCGCTACCGTGAACGGAGGCCTCATGTGTGGCGACCACCTGGCCGTGCTGGCCACCACCACCGCCGATGGCCCCGTAGCCACAAAGGTTATAAACCTCACCTCGCTCATGGGGCGCTGGACCAGCATCTCGCGCAATTTTGTTATCGAAGAGGGAGGCGTCGTCACCTCCGACGTGAAAGCCGAAACACACCCCTATACCAGCTGGAAGATATATAACGGACAGCTGCTCCTGGGCCGCGACACCTTCAACATCGTAACCCTGGGCCCCGACTCGCTGGCCATCGAAAACCATAACGGCATATACCTATATAAACGCCAACGATAATGCAACCCTTCAACATACACATATTAGGCTGTGGCAGCGCCCTGCCCACCATGCGCCATAACCCCTCGGCACAAATCGTTGAGGTGCGGGGCAAAATGTTTATGGTCGACTGTGGCGAGGGCACACAGCTGCAGCTGCGCCGACAGAAAGTGCGCTTCACAAAGATAGGCGCCGTGTTTATCTCGCACCTGCATGGCGACCACTGCTTCGGCCTCCTGGGCCTTATCTCCACCTTCGGCCTTCTGGGGCGCACCGCACCGCTACACATCTACGCTCACCCCCAGCTCCAGGCCTTGCTGGCACCACACATAGCCTTTTTCTGCCATGGCCTGGGCTACGAGGTGGTGTTTCATGCCATCGACCCCACCCAGCAACAAGTGGTGTATGAAGACCGCAGCCTGCAGGTCGAAACCATCCCCCTCATGCACCGTCCCCCCTGTTGCGGCTTCATCTTTCGCGAGAAAGCCACCCTGCCACACATCTTGCGCCCCATGTTCGATTGTTACAACATACCCCTCTCGCAGGTAAACAACATAAAGCTGGGGGCCGACTATCTGTGCCCCGACGGCACCCTCGTGCCCAACCACCGCCTGGTGGCGCCCGCCGATGCCCCGCGCAGCTACGCCTATTGCAGCGACACACGCTATTTTCCAGCGCTCGCCACACACCTGCAGCACGTCGATACCCTCTACCACGAGGCCACCTACGACGCCCGCAACCACGCCCGCGCCCTGCTATATAACCACAGCACAGCGCAAGAGGCAGCCACCACCGCTCGCGATGCCCACGTGCGCCAGCTCATCATAGGCCATTTCAGCGCCCGCTACGACGAAGAAGAGCTGTTGCTAAACGAGGCACGCGCCATCTTCCCCAACACCGTGTTGGCCGCCGAGGGCAAAACGTTTGAAGTAATAAAATAATTCATAATGGTTTTCGCCTTGTATAATTCATAATTCAAGAACAGGCAAGGCAAATCATAGTAGGACGAGGGTCTCCGTGCCCCGTCCTCCAGCACCCAAAAATATTATCTTAACCCTATACTTGCTGGTTGCTGGAAGTTGTAGGGCTGGTTGCTGGAGGACGTGGCACAGAGGCCACCGTCCTACTAATTCATAATTCATAATTCAAGAACGGGCAAGGCAAACCATAGTAGGACGAGGGTCTCCGTGCCCCGTCCTCCATGCAGGAGCCCCTCCCCCCGCGCCGCTTGCGCGGCTTTCCCCTCCCCTTATGGAGGGGAGTGAATAGCCTTGTAAACATATTGGGTGCTGGAGGACGTGGCGCGGAGACCACCGTCCTACTAATGATGGCAAAAAAAAGACGAGAAAGATTATCAATCATAATCTCCTCGTCTTTTTTATTATAGTAGGACGGTGGCGTGTTTAAGTTTCACTTTTCACTTAACCGCGCTCTTTTCACTCTTCCTGCAGCGGCACAGCAAAGTAAGCCTTCTTGCCCGTAGGATAAATGCCCTGAATGTAGAGCACAGGGTCGCGGCTGGTCGACGCCTCCTTCACCACCTGTTGCAGCTGGTCAACCGTTTTAATGGGCGTATCGTTCACACGCTGAATGATAAAGCCGCGGCTCATGCCCTGATACTTCAGTCGGCCGTTGCCCACCTTCGTCACCTCCAGGCCATAGCTTATGTTCAGCTGTCGTTTCGTATCCGCCGTAGCCTCCCTAAAGGTAGCGCCCAAAATGTCGAGGTCAGCCTTCTGCACCACCTTCGTGTTGCCCTGCTCGTTTTTCAGCGTCACCGTCTTCGTGTGCTTTTGCTTGTTGCGCATAAACGTCACCGATACCTTATCGCCAGGGCGCTTCTGCGCCAGCAGCTCCTGCAGTTGGGCCATCTTCGTCACCTCCTTGCCGTTCACCGCCGTTATCACGTCGCCCTCCTTAATGCCAGCCTCTTGGGCCGCGCTCTCCTCCATAGCCTTAGCCACATAAATGCCCTCCATGGTGCCCAGGTCTACCTCGTTGCCCTTCTCCTTTTGCGCGTCAACATAGGTTTTCACGTCCTGGCCCTGAATGCCCATCACGGCGCGCTGCACCGTGCCATACTGCTTCAGGTCGGCCACCACCTTGTTCATAATGCTCGTAGGAATAGCAAAGCCATAGCCGCTGAACGAGCCCGTTTGCGAGTAGAGCATAGCGTTAATGCCTATCAGCTCGCCCCGCGTGTTCACCAGCGCGCCACCCGAGTTGCCAGGGTTTATGGCCGCATCAGTTTGTATAAACGACTCTACACCGTTTTGATACAGCGAGCGCCCCTTGGCCGACACTATGCCCGCCGTCACCGTGTTAGTAAGGTTAAAAGGGTTGCCCACGGCCAGCACCCATTCGCCCACCTTAATGTTTTCGCTGTCAGCAATAGTGATGGCGGGCAGCTGCTTGCCATCAATCTTTATCAGCGCCAGGTCGGTAGTCTTGTCAGTGCCAATAATGCGGGCCGAATATTCTTTGTTATCGTTCAGCGTCACCGTCAGCTCGTCGGCGCCCTCCACCACATGGTTGTTCGTAACAATATAGCCATCGGCCGAGATGATAACGCCCGAGCCCGAGCCCTGCTGCCGCGGCGTGCGATACTGGCGCTGCTGCTTGCCACCACCAGGGTTGCCAAAGAAGCCGAAGGGGTCAGAGAAAAAGTCGCCAAACGGGTCGCTCTGCACCTCCACCGTCTGCACCTTGCTGTTGCGCGTGCACAATATATGCACCACCGAGGGCAACGACCGCTCGGCAGCCACCGTCAGGTCAACAGGCTGGCCCGCAGCCTGAGCTGTTACCGCCGCCGTGCTGGCAGCGTTCACCTTCATAAAAGCACCAGCCGAGAAAGCCAGCGCCGTAACGCACATAGCGCCAAAAAGATAGTTCTGATACTGTTTCATATTCGTTTTTCCTTTCTTTTTCTTAAGTCTTTTTTTTCGTAGCCCCAGCACCATCGCCAAGGGCCTTTCTGTCTGCAAAAATAAAAAGCATTTTCTATAACACAGCATCTGCCACACTTTCTTTATCCCATTTTAACATTATCATTTTACATATTAACGGCTCTTAAACACACACAATGAATTTTTTACAATTGTTTACTTGAGGGGGAAGGGGATTAGTGTAGAGAAATATAAAAGTGACAAAATAATGTGTTTTATGCGATATTATTATTATCTTTGCTTCGTTACAAAACGTATAAAACCATATATTATTACTATATTACTATGAAGACTTCACAATCAAATCCTATGACTTCGTGGGATGAACTGTTGGCAGCTCTTGACAATGCCTCAATAAATACTTACGATGCCCTTTGGCAAATATATTGGTATCTTAAGTCGATGATAGGAAAAGAACCTTCGATAAATGTACGTATGCTACTTACTATGTATATGTATATGCGAGAAAAGCAACCGACGGTTCTTAACTCGTTAATGTTGGGCTTGGCTGTAAAATGTAGTGTCGTATACGGTGATTTTAAATTTGCACGCTTTTTGAAGATATGGGGATATCCTTCGTTGCTTCGAGATGAGGATCGACAGCCAGGTAAAAATCCTCATGGTAAACCATTTCTTTCATTACAACAGCGTACCGATCGTGCTTTGCAAGTTTATATGTTGCATCATCCTGCCGAGCGTATCGAACAGACCGAATGGATACGACCCATGTTGGCGGCACGTTTTGTTGTGAAAGAGATAAAGGGGCGCAAGCATACTTTTGTGATACTCGTTGATACAGAAAATAGATCTTTATTGGCTGATTGTAGACAGTTGCCTTGTCGTATAAATGAAATTCAAGGAAAACTATTTGATGTGTTAATACGCACGTCGACTCTGGGCGTGGAACGAGTGGATGAGATAGTGTTATCTAATAAACAGCCTGCTGATATATTTCCTCTAGTAACAGGATACGTCAAAGGTTTTGATGAGAAACGCGTACAATACCACATATATGATGCTCAGTCGAGACATTTTGTGGCTGAGCGTCCTACCATTCCGTTGACGAATGGATCATATGTGTTGTTTATCCCATTTATTCCTGTTGACGATAATTTTAAAATGGCTGTTATTCAAGGATGTTTATCAAAAGAAGAGGGACGTTTGTCGTTTGGACAAATGCCTGCAACAGTATTGTTTGTAAATAAAGAGAAAGGATACTTGAAGTATCGCTTAGATTATTTGCCTGAGGCAACACCAGAAGGTGTTTATACTTTTGAGGGATATGCTGATTTATCAGCGTTTGAATCGGATACGCCTATTTCAACAGTAAATGTGGGTGATCGTCTTGAACTCACCCTCTTTCTTAAACGTGGGAAGGATGGGGCTAAGCGTAACTTCGTCCCCCATTATCACCGACTCTTTCCCTCTTCGAAATAAAAAATATAGCGTAGCAGATGATTGTTGAATGAAAAAGTTTTATTACTTTTGCATGTGGTAAGGCAGTGGCCTGGTTTGTCGCTGGCCCTTTTTTTCTCTCTCACAGTTTACAGCCAGCCCTCTGTTACAGCGTGACGTGTGGTGCTGGTGGAGCGAGGAGGGGGAGGGGGCGAGAGGAAAGTCCGGGCAGCAAAGAGCACTCTGCTTCTGAAAATGGAAGCCGCTGGCGACAGCGAGAGAGAGCAGAAGAAAACAACCGCCGCTGCGTGGTGCGCCCACGGCTGTGAGGCGCCAGTGCTGCGGTAAGGGTGAGAAGGTGGGGTAAGAGCCCACCAGCCATTGGGGCGACCCGTGGGCTGTGCTCTTCCAGAGGCTGCAAGTTCGCGTAAACCATCGTACGAGAGAGAGCTGCTCGCTCAACCCGTTTTCAAAAAAAGAGAACGACGATGGAGGGTAGGATGCTAAAGCCATTGGGGCGACCTGTGGATTAGATAAATGACAAACGCCGCCGCTGGCTCGCGCGCGCCCCCCTCGCTCACAAAAAAAAGGGCGAGGTGTTGTGTGCGACAGCGTGGCACAAAACCCGGCTTATAAGGCCACTGCCTTACCGTTTTTGTTTTTATTATTATATATTTGCTGGCCATAGCACGAGCCCCACACACATTTTTAAGCCCACACCGTATATGACCCAACCCTTTACCACCCTTGTTCGTTTTTTGCGCCACGACCTGTGGCATGTGCAACGCCATAACACCACGGCGCTGGCCTACTGCTGCTGTAGCCTGCTGAAAAAGCTGCTGCTGGCCGTAGAGTTTTTCACCACACGGCGCGTGATAGATATGGCGGCCGCCCTGACCTATAGCACGCTGCTGGCCCTGGTGCCCATACTGGCGGTGGTGTTTGGCGTGGCGCGCGGCTTCGGTTATAACAAATATATAGAAGTGTGGTTTAGAGAGCTGCTGGGCAGCCAGCCACAGGCCGCCGATGCCATTATAAACTTTGTAAACTCGTATCTGGTGCACACCAAGAGCGGCGTGCTGCTGGGCGTGGGACTGGTGCTGATGCTGTATACCGTGCTGATGCTAACGCTAAACGTAGAGAAAACGTTTAACACCATATGGCAGGTGAAACACCGCCGAAGCCTGTACCGCGCCGTAACCGACTATCTTGCCATGCTGCTGCTGGTGCCCGTGGTTATTGTGCTGGTGTCGGGGCTGTCGATAGCGGGCGCCAGGCTGCTGCCCTACGTGCTGATGGCCGTGGTGTTTATGGCAATGTATATGTGTGTGCCCAACACTAGGGTGCGGCTGCAGGTGGTGATAGTGCCTGGCATACTGGCAGGCGTGGGCATGCAAGCACTGCAGCTGTTTTACATTCATGCACAGGTGCTGCTGTCGTCGTACAACGCCATTTATGGCTCGTTTGCCGCTCTGCCCCTGTTTATGCTGTGGGTGCAGCTGTCGTGGACGATATGCCTCTTTGGCGTGCAGCTGTGCTACACAAACCAAAATATGGACGAGCTGTCGTTCAGGCTGCAGGTGGCCGACATATCGCCGCGCTACCGACTGCTGCTGGCCATTATACTGATGAGCCGCGTGTGCCAACGGTTTGCTGATGGCAAACGACCCTATACCGCCCTCGACCTGCGACGCCTTACAAATATACCTATACGCATAACACAAGACCTGCTGTATATGCTGGTGAGGGCAGGACTGCTGAGCGAAAACTCGGCCGACGGTAAGGATCAAGAGCCCACCTATCAGCCCGCCATGACGCTGCAAAAGCTTACGGTGGGCGCCATGGTAGAACGCCTCGACAGCATGGGCGGCTGGCATCTCGATATTGACCTGCACGAGCAGCTGGCTCAGGTAGAATGGAAACAGTATCTGGCTCTGCGCGAACAGTATCTGGCCGAACTGAGAAAACTGCCGCTGTGCAAGGAAGAGGGTGCCGCTTAATGGTTGTCATTCAAAAAAAATATATATAGGGTTTTGCTGGCACACCTTTTGTAGGATGATAAATGGCACATAAGAAAGAAATATATATATAGGAGGAAAAACGTATTATGGCATTTATTGACTATTACAAAATTTTGGGCGTGCCACGCACGATACCACAAGATAAGGTGCGCGACGCCTACCTGAAGCGCGTAAAACAGTTTCATCCCGACTTGCACCCCAACGACCCGAAGGCGAAAGCAAAGTTTCAGGCCCTGAACGAGGCTAACGACGTGATAGGCGACCCTGAAAAACGAAAACTGTATGACCAGTATGGCGAACGGTGGCGCGAGGGCGCTGAACAGGGGCCACAAGGCCAGGCATGGGGCGCCGATGCTGAGGGGGCGCAGGGAAAAGGCTTTGCTGAGGGCTTCGACTTCTCGGCCTTTGACCATATGCAGGGCGGCTTCTCAAGCTTCTTTCAAGACCTGTTTGGGGCTCAGGCGGGCTCACGCCAGGCACGACGTGCGGGCGCCCGGCAAAACACAGGCGAGATGCACGCCAGCCTGAACATTGACCTCTATACCGCCTTGCTGGGCGGCGAGGTGGTGCTGCAGCTCAAGGGCGGACAGCGCATAAAGCTGAAGGTGAAACCTGAAACGCAAAACGGCACTAAGGTGCGGCTGCGCGGAAAAGGATACGACCGCGGCGATGGCACTATGGGCGATATGATTATCACCTATAACGTAACGCTGCCCACAAACCTTAACGATAAACAAAAACAGCTGCTAAGGCAGATGCAACAGGGTGGGTAGCGGATGCAAGGCAAACAGAGGGGGCAGAGGTTAAAAATGCTTAATTGTTGCAAACGCAATGCCCACAGGCTATGCTCACACCAATAAAAATATGTATCTTTGCACCCGCTGTTACGAGATAGCAGCACATTTTAATTCAAACCTATAAAAATAATAAAATTAAAAAATGGCAACAAAAATCAGATTGCAGCGCGGCGGACGTAAAGGCTATGCCTTCTACAGCATCGTGATCGCCGACGCAAGAGCACCACGTGATGGTAAATTTACTGAGAAGATTGGTACATACAACCCTAACACCAATCCTGCAACCGTAGATTTGAATTTTGAACGCGCCCTCTACTGGGTAGAAACTGGCGCACAGCCCACCGATACCGTGCGCAACATACTGAAAGGCGAAGGCGTGTATATGATGAAGCACCTGCGCGGTGGCGTGAAGAAAGGCGCTTTTGACGAGCAGGCCGCTCAAACCAAGTTTGACGCTTGGAAGACAAACAAAGAGCAGGGCTTGACCGCTGTGCGCGAGGCCGAAGCAAAGGCTAAGAAAGAGGCCGCTGCTAAAGAGCTGGAAGCTGAAAAGAAGGTGAACGAGGCTATTGCTAAGAAGGTGGCCGACAAGAAGGCTGCCGCTGCCGCTGCTAAGGCCGAGGCCGAGGCTGCTGCCGCTGAAGAGGCTGCTCCCGCTGAAGAGGCTCTCGCTGAGGCATAATAAAAAAAGAGAACTTTTGCCAAAGCAAAAGGCTTTGCCTTGATTAAGCAAAAAACGAAACACAGGGTGCGACGAACAAATATAAAAGATGTTTGTCGCACCTTTTTTGTTAGTTGACAAGTTGACAAGTTGACGAGTAGACAAGGAGATTTCCCTTGCTGATATGGTTTTCTCCTCGTCCGCTCGGCTTTGCCGCTTGCCTTTGCAAGAACTTGCCAAGCAAAGCAAATCTCCTCGTCCCTTGTCAACTCGTTAACTCGTTAACTAAAAGAAGAAATGACTACTCTAACTAAAAACTTGGTGCTGCTGGCCCTGACGCTGGCCTTGACAGCACAAACCGCTGTGGCACAGAAAGGGTATAAATGCCCGAAAAGAGAATTTCGTGGTGCATGGATACAGTGCGTGAACGGCCAGTTTCAGGGCATGACCACAGCGCAGATGCAGCAAAACCTGATGCACCAGCTTGACGAGCTGCAGAAAGATGGCGCTAACGCCATTATCTTTCAGGTGCGACCCGAGTGTGATGCCCTGTACCCCAGCAACATTGAACCCTGGAGCCGATACCTAACGGGGGTGCAGGGTAAGGCGCCATCGCCCTACTGGGACCCCCTGCAGTGGATGATAGACCAATGCCATAAACGCGGCATGGAGCTGCACGCCTGGATAAACCCCTATCGTGCTAAGACAGCTGGCACACGCGAGCTGGCACAAAACCATGTGGCCGTGCAGAAGCCTAACAGCGTGTTTCAGTATGCCGGACAGCTGATACTGAACCCTGGTATGCCCGAAAACCGACAATATATATATAAGGTGGTTGATGATATTGTGAGCCGATATGACATTGACGGCTTGCATATTGACGACTATTTTTATCCTTACCCTTCGCCAGGCGCTGAGATACCTGACCAGGCACAGTATGAACAGTATAACAACGGGCTGAAAGATGTGGCCGACTGGCGACGCTATAACGTAAACGTGTTTGTGAAAGAGATGGGCGAACATATACACAGGCTGAAGCCCTGGGTGAAGTTTGGCGTCTCGCCATTTGGCATCTATCGCAACCGCAGCACAGCGGCCATAGGTAGCAATACCAGCGGATTCCAAAACTATGATGGCCTGTATGCCGATGTGCTGCTGTGGATGAACAACCAGTGGATAGACTACTGTGTGCCACAGCTGTACTGGGAGATAGGTAACAAGGCTGCCGACTATGAAACGCTGATTAAATGGTGGGACAAATATGCGGGACGGTGCTTGCTGTACATAGGCGAGTCGGTAGAGAGAACGGTGAAATATGCCGATCGTGAGAACCCCGCCGTAAACCAAATGAACGCTAAGTATATGCTGCACCAGCAACTGAAAAATGTGAGTGGCACGGTGCTGTGGTATTCGAAGGCCGCCGTTGACAATGTGGGCAACTATGGGCATGCGCTGCGCAATTATTACTGGAAAACACCCGCACTGCAACCCCTCATGCCAAACGTTGACGCTAAGGCGCCAAAGAAGCCTAAAAAGGTGCAACCCGTTTGGACCAGCGATGGCTTGCTGCTGTTCTGGATGCAGCCCAAAGGCAAGGGGTGGAAAGACGAGGCGGTAAGGTATGTGGTGTATCGCTTTGCTAAAGGGCAACGCATTGACACCAGCTGCCCCGAGGCCATTGTTGCCATCACGTCGAACACCTTTGTGAAGTTGCCCTACGATAAAGGCAACGAAAAATATACCTATGTGGTAACGGCCCTCGACCGCATGTCGAACGAGAGCAAAGGGGTGAAGAAAAAGGTGAAATTGTAAATATATATAATGTAAGAGGAGGGTGAGTCAAAATAGGAGTTAGAGGAAGTTAAGAAGAAGTTAATCCATCTACGATGGATGGAAGTTAACAGACAAATGCTTTATTTTCAGCAATTTATACATATGTCCGCTAACTTCTGTTAACTTCGGGCGAAGCCCAAACTTCTTTTAACTTCTATTTTGACACACCCCCTTCTTCATATCTTGCTCGCCCTCGGCTAACAGCTTGTCAAGAAAGCGGTCGAGGTCTTGGTCGAGGCCATCCATCAGGTCGCCACCAATGATGATGGTGTCGTTATCGGCCAAAAATAGTTCGGCAATGTTCTCGTTGTCTTCATTCTCAAGCACAATGCTATAGGGCTTCATAATGCCTAATGCCTCGAGCACAGGGCGCAACGTTTCGCAGCAAGCGCGCATGGCCTTGCTTGCCTCGGCATAAAAATGCTCGTCGGTGTTTTCTATCCACTGCTCTACCACACAACGGGTTATCTCGGCGCCATCGTCGTCGGAGGCTATCATCTCGCCACTGTCGGGCGAGAGAAAAACATGAATGTCGGTTACCAGCGATGTTTCTTCGTTCGTAGGAAACTTCTGCGCTATTTTCTTAAAAAAGCGTTCCAGTTGCTGAAGGGTTTGTTCTGATACTTTCATAAAGGCTGTGCTTTGAAAAATGATTGTTTGTGCAAACTTACATATTTTTTTTTACATACACCTAAGGTAAGGCAAAAAAATAATGGCTCGGGGTTTGTAATTTTGAAATTATAGTGTTACTTTTGCAAGCAATTATGGGCTCAGGGCCTTTATACAATAATAAAATGATGCAAAAAATGGTGAGGCATGAAGGGCGCATCGTGGCTATGCACAATGATAGGGCAGAGGTGCTTATCAGCCGGCTGTCGGCATGTGCAGCATGTAAGGTGGCGGCCACATGTAACAGTGCAGAGTGTAAGCCCATGCGCGTGATGGCTCGCTTTGACAAAGACAGACAGGTGGCGCTGGGCCAGCACGTAACGGTGGCCATGGCGGCCAGAAGCGCATGGCTATCGGTGGCCCTGGGCTACGGCTTGCCGCTAATGGCGTTTATGCTGGCTTGCGTTGTGACGTATAGCACTCACTGCACTGATGGCGTGATAGCTATCGTGGGCATGCTGGCAGTGTTGGCCTATTATGCTGTGCTGTACCTTTTCAGGCATAGGCTGGATGGCATGTTTCAGTGCCGTATTATTGATGTTAAACCGCTTGCCTAAGCAATAAAAAGCTTGTCAACAAAAAGAAAGAGAAACAAAAAAATGACTAACATAACAATGGCTGTGCTCGTACTGGGCATGATAGCACTGATAGCGGCAGTGGTGCTCTTCGTATGTGCGAAGAAATTTGCCGTAAAAACCGACCCTCGCATAGCCGAGGTGTTAGACCTATTGCCAAAAGCCAACTGTGGCGGATGTGGCTTTGCAGGATGCCAAGCTATGGCCGAAGCCTTGGTAAAGAAGGCCGATGGCGAGAACAATGGTCCCTTAAACTGCCCCGTGGGCGGCGACACGGTGATGCAACAGGTGGCCCAACTGCTGGGCGTAGAGACAGAACAAACCACGCCAATGGTGGCCGTGGTGCGCTGCGCAGGATGCCAAAACGAGAAGCTGGCTACCTATGACGGGTTGTACACCTGTGCCGCTATGAACGCTTGTGGCGTGGGCGAACATGGTTGTGGCTATGGCTGCCTGGGCTGTGGCGACTGTGAGGCGGCTTGTGCCTTTGGAGGCATCAAGGTGAATGAAGACACGGGGGTGCCACAGGTTGATACCACGTTATGCACGGCCTGTGGTAGCTGTGTGAAGGCGTGCCCACGACATATCATTGAACTGCGACCCCGAGGCGTGAAAGACCGCCGCGTGTATGTGGCTTGCCGTAACCAAGACCGCGGACCCGCCGCTATGAAGGTGTGCGACACAGCCTGCATAGGCTGTGGCAAATGTGCTAAAGAGTGCCCCTTCGGCGCCATCGTTATCGAAAATAATGTGGCCTATATTGATTATACCAAGTGCCGACTGTGCCGAAAGTGTGTGAACGTGTGCCCACGTAAGGCCATTTCAGCGGTTGGATTTCCAACTCCCAAAACACAAGTAGCAGCCACCCAAACCCCTGAAGCTTAACAACAGTGACGAAGGCTTGATACACAAATTGATAAACATGAAACTAAGAACGTTTAAAATAGGAGGTATTCATCCCGCCGACGAAAAACTGTCGGCACACATGGCCACACAACAGGCGGCACTGCCTAAGCAGGCTGTGTTCCCGTTGTCGCAACATATCGGAGCGCCAGCGGTGCCCGTGGTGAAAAAAGGCGACAAGGTAATGGTGGGAACCTTGCTGGCACAGGCGGGAGGCTTTGTCTCGGCGCCTGTACACGCGTCGGTGTCGGGCGTGGTGGCAAAAATTGACAATGTGCCCGATGCTTCGGGCTATCGTAAGCCTGCCATCATCGTAAATGTTGAGGGCGACGAATGGCTGCCAAGCATTGACCGCACAAGCACCTTGGAACGTATTGAAGATCATGCTGAACTGACACCCGACATCATCATTAGTCGCATAAAAGAGGCTGGCATCACGGGTATGGGTGGCGCAGGCTTTCCTACCTTTATAAAGCTAATGCCGCCTCCTGGCTCAAAGGCCGAATGTGTGATACTGAACGCGGTAGAGTGTGAACCCTATATCACCGCTGACCACCAACTGATGCTGGAGCATGCCGACGAGATACTGGTGGGCTTGCAACTGCTAATGAAGGCGGTAAACGTAACAAAAGGATATATAGGCATTGAGGCAAATAAGCCTGACGCCATACGGCTGTTTGAAGAAAAAACATTGAACATGCCGCAGGTTAAGGTGGTGCCGTTGCAGCAACGCTATCCGCAAGGTGGCGAAAAGCAATTGGTTGACGCTGTGATACAACGACAGGTGCCTATGCCTCCAGCCATACCCGTAAATGTGGGCGCCGTGGTGCAAAACGTGGCTACAGCCTTTGCCGTATACCAGGCGGTGATGAAGCATAAACCGCTGTTTGAACGCTATGTAACGGTAACGGGCAAACAGCTGAAACAACCCGCCAACCTGTTGGTGCGCATGGGAACAAGCATGGGCGAACTGTTGCAGGCCTGTGGCGCTCTGCCCGAGGGCGACAACAAGGTGCTGGCGGGTGGACCCATGATGGGAAAGGCCGTTACCACTCTTGAGGCGCCTATTGTTAAGGGCTCAAACTGTGTGACGGTGCTCACGGGTGCCGATGCCAAACGCCTTACGCCCCAGCCGTGCATACGTTGCGCTAAGTGTGTGTCAGTGTGCCCCATGGGTCTTGAACCTTATTTGCTGGCTGTGCTATCGGAACAGAAAAACTGGGAACGTGCTGAACATGAAGATGTAGCAGCGTGCATTGAGTGTGGATCGTGCCAGTATACATGTCCGGCACACAGGCCCTTGCTCGACCATATAAGGCTGGGTAAAAGCACGGTGATGGGTATCATTCGTGCTCGTAATGCAAAGAAATAATCGTCAACTAAAAAGAAAGCATGTCAAAACTTATCGTTTCACTCTCACCGCATATACATGCCAACGATAGTGTAGAAAAAAATATGCGCAATGTTATCATTGCATTGCTGCCCGTGCTGGGGGTGTCGGTGGCCTATTTCGGCATCGGCGCCGCCATCGTTTGTGCTACAAGCGTAGCCGCTTGTTTGTTCTTTGAATGGGTTATTGCCCATGTCGTTATGAAGAGCAAACGAAACACCTTGGCCGATGGCTCGGCAGTGGTTACAGGACTGCTCTTGGCCTTCAACTTGCCTTCAAACCTTCCTGTATGGATGGTGGTGGTAGGCGCCTTGGTGGCTATAGGTATAGGTAAAATGACGTTCGGCGGTTTGGGCTGCAACCCCTTCAACCCTGCTTTGGTGGGACGATGTTTTATGCTGGTGTCGTTTCCTGCACAAATGACGTCGTGGCCAGTGGCAGGACAGCTCACGTGCTATACCGATGCTACCACTGAGGCTACGCCACTAAGCATCATGAAGTGGGCCATCAAAACAAATAACCCCGAAGAACTGGAAAAACTGCCCGACGCGCTACACATGCTTCTAGGTAACCCCGCGGTAGGCTTCGGTGCTGGTGCTTTGGGCGAGGTGTGTGCGCTGGCCATTATGGTAGGCCTGGCTTACATGCTCTGGAAGAAGGTGATAACCTGGCACATACCCGTAAGCATTATTGCTACCGTGGCTGTGTGTGCAGGGCTGTTACACATGGTTAACCCTGCTTACAGCCACCCCGTAAGTGTGCTGCTGAGTGGTGGTCTGCTCTTGGGCGCCGTATTTATGGCTACCGACTATGCCACATCGCCCATGACGCATAAAGGACAGGTGGTGTATGGCGTGGCTATAGGCTTGCTCACAATTGTTATTCGTAACTGGGGCGCTTATCCTGAGGGCATGTCGTTTGCTATATTAATTATGAACGCTTTCACACCCCTTATCAATGTGTATATGAAGCCTAAACGCTTTGGCGAAAAGATAGTGAAAAAAGCTTAAAAATAAAAGAGAATATCATAATATGAAAAAGCTGAAATCGACGGTTACAAATATGGTTATTGTGCTGACAGCCGTGGCGCTGCTGAGCGGTGGCGTATTGGCAAGCGTAAACCATGTAACCGAAGGCCCCATCAAAGAACAAAATGCTAAACAACTGAGCGAGGGCATAAAGGCCGTGATGGATGACGACCAACTGGTGGTGAGCGCTACCGATACCGTAGCCTTAGTGGTTGATGGAGATACCGCTCATTATATCGTACATACCGCAAATAATAAACAAGGAAAAATGTTGGGATGCGCGGTAGAAAGCATGGTGGTGGGCTTTGGCGGCGAACTGAAGGTGCTGGTGGGCTTCGACAAAAAAGGTAAGGTGCTGGGATATAAGATATTGCAGTCGGCCGAAACACCAGGATTGGGACAAAAGGCCGATAAGTGGTTTCAGAAAGATGGAAAAGGCTGCATCGTAGGTCGTAAAATGAATGAAAAGAAACCTTTAACAATAGGCAAAGAGGCTAATGATGTGGATGCTATCACAGCGTCGACCATCACCTCGAAGGCTTTTATCAGGGCCGTGAATAATGCTTTCAGCGCTTATCGTAAGTATATGAAGGCCCAGGAGGCCGATGCCGTAACAAGTGCCTCGCAACAACTGCATGAGTAGGTATGATACTGATGTGCTTTTTTAAAAAAACGTTGACAATGAATAGCTTGAAATTGATATATAATGGCTTGATAAAAGAGAACCCTACGTTCGTCTTGTTATTAGGTATGTGTCCTACATTGGCCACCACAACGTCGGCCATTAATGGCTTGTCGATGGGGCTGGCCACTATGTTTGTGCTCATTTGTTCTAATGTGGCCATATCACTCATCAAAAACCTTACACCCGACATGGTGCGCATACCCGTGTTTGTGGTGGTGATAGCCTCGTTTGTTACGGTGCTGCAAATGTGCTTGGCGGCATATCTGCCAGCGGTAAATGCTTCGCTCGGATTGTATATACCACTCATCGTGGTAAACTGCGTGATCTTAGGACGTGCCGAAGCTTTTGCTTGTAAGCATGGGGCCTTTGATAGTATGATGGATGGTGTGGGCATGGGCCTGGGCTTTACTGTGGCCCTCACGCTGCTGGGCATTGTGCGCGAACTGTTAGGGGCTGGCTCGGTGTTTGATATTCGGCTCTTGCCCGAGACAACAAACATGCTGCTCTTCATCTTGCCTCCAGGGGCCTTCATCACATTGGGATATCTTATCGCCATTATCAACCGCCTGCGTAAGGTTAACTAATATTTAAGGAAAGAGTAAAAACGTTGAATAATTGATATTTGATATTTGATATTTTTGACATGGAATATATCTTGATATTCATCTCGGCAATATTTGTAAATAATATTGTGTTGTCGCAGTTCTTGGGCATCTGCCCCTTCTTGGGAGTGTCGAAAAAAATCGATACCGCCTTAGGTATGGGCGCTGCAGTGGCCTTTGTGCTTACCATTGCCACGGCGGTAACGTTTCTGGTGCAACAATATGTGCTCACACCGCTCGGCTTGGGATATCTGCAAACAATAGCTTTTATTCTCGTTATCGCTGCTTTGGTGCAGATGGTAGAAATAGTGTTGAAGAAAACGTCGCCAGCACTGTATCAAGCGTTGGGCATCTTCTTACCACTCATCACTACAAACTGTGCGGTGCTGGGCGTGGCCATCCTTGTTATTCAGAACAAATTCTCGTTCCTGCAAAGCATCGTTTATGCCTTGGCCACAGCGATAGGTTTTGCTCTAGCACTGGTGGTTTTTGCAGGATTGCGTGAACAACTGTCAATGGTAAAACTGCCTAAGGCTATGCAAGGCATGAGCATAGTGCTGGTTACGGCAGGTCTCTTGTCGTTGGCTTTTATGGGCTTCAGTGGGGTAGACTTGGGCTTGAAAGCTTTGTTTGGTTTGAAGTGAAAAAAATAATATTATACAACTTAAACGAAGTAATAATACAAAGCATGGTGCGCTATGTGCGTGCCAAGGCTATTTAAAGTTATCATTTAAAAAACAAATAACATGAAACAGACTATTTTAGTTACTGGCGGTACTGGCTTTATTGGTTCGCACACCACGGTAGAACTGATTGAAGCAGGCTATGAGGTAGTGATTGTTGACAACCTCTCAAACTCGAAAATTGAGGTGCTCGATGGTATTGAGAAAATTACGGGTGTGCGTCCTGCCTTTGAACAAGTAGACCTTCGTGACGCTGAAGCTACTGAGAATGTGTTTAAAAAGTATCCTGCTATCAGCGGCATCATTCATTTTGCTGCTTCAAAGGCTGTGGGAGAAAGTGTGCAAAAGCCGTTGCTGTATTATCGTAACAATGTTGTTTCATTGGTTAATCTGCTTGAACTGATGCCTAAATATGATGTCAAGGGCATCATCTTCTCATCAAGCTGCACCGTTTATGGACAGCCAAAACCTGAAAACCTTCCTGTGCGCGAAGATTGTCCGCACCAAAAGGCCACGTCGCCCTACGGAAACACAAAAGAGATAAACGAGCAAATTATTGCCGACTATATTCATAGCGGTGCTAATATTAAAAGCATCGTGCTGCGCTATTTCAACCCTATTGGCGCCCATCCCTCAGCATTGATTGGCGAGTTGCCTAACGGTGTGCCTAATAACCTCATACCGTTTGTTACACAAACTGCTATTGGGGTGCGTGAGCAGCTCACCATCTTCGGTAACGACTATAACACCCCTGATGGCACCTGTATTCGCGACTATATCTATGTTGTTGACTTGGCCAAGGCGCATGTGGCTGCTATGGCTCGTGTGCTGGATCAGGATACTGATGCCGTAGAGTATTTCAATATCGGTACGGGCAACGGTAACTCAACACTCGAAATAGTGGAAACTTTTGAACGTGCCACTGGCGTGAAACTGAATTGGAAATATGGCCCACGTCGTGAGGGCGATATTGAGAAAATATGGGGCAATGTAGACAAGGCTAATAATGTTTTGGGATGGAAAGCTGATACGCCCCTTGATGATGTGCTGCGCTCGGCATGGAAATGGCAGCTAAAACTGCGCGAAGATGGCGTAATGTAATAAAAAAATGCTAAGGCAAAGATGCTAAGGCAAAAAACGCTAAGGCAAAGATGCTAAGGCTAAAGATATTAGGGAGGTGAAATCCATCCCTATGGTGTGGCCTGTTTAGCAATAGGCAGTCCGCATTTTGTGTTTGTGTTGTTGTTATCCCTCGATGTGAGTCGGGGGATAACTTTTTTTACAGCACGGCGTTAAAACTTAATTCATAGCACAGTGTTAAAACTTAATTCATAACACAGTGTTAAAACTCTATGGCTGACGTATCCTTATAATTCTCTTTTATGACTTGTGGTTCTTGCTCTTACAGTCAGGACATTCGCCCTTGATGACAAACGAAATAGAGTGAGGGGAGAAGCCTTCGGGTAAGTTGAAGTCAGGAATACGGATGTCTTCTAAACAAAAAGAACGATGACAGGCTTCGCAATAAAAGTGTATATGCCCATCATTGTGATGACAATGACCAGCACTGCTGCATAACTCATAATTTAATACGCCTCGGCCATCTTCAAAAGCATGCACTACATCGTGCTCAAGAAATAATGTCAGCACACGAAAAATGCTCGACTTGTCCATCGTTAGCATCTTATTGGAAAGGTCAAGCAAGGTTACGGGGCGTGCTTCGGCCTTCAGCTTCTTAAGAACAAGTATGCGGTTGGATGTAGGCTTTACATCTTTTTGTGTCAACCAGTTTATGGCTTCTGTTGTTTCCATTTATTAAATATCTTTTTATGACATATTGTAGCATACGCTACCTTATTTATGTAAAAACAATATTGCTTTATGGAAAGTAATATTGCTTTATGCAAAAGTAATATTTTTCTGCTTCTTATTTCTTCTTATCTCTTCTTTTTTGCTTCTTGTTATGAACATTGCAATCGGGTTGCATCTGTTTTTATCTATCTTTGCAGCCGTAAAAGAACAAAAAAATGACAAAAGGTGTAAAATATAAAAATAGTGAAAGCAATATGAAACAGGAAGAAACAGCTCATTCTCATGAGCATCATCATCATGCTAATCATGCAATAGCTATGGCGCGCATAGCCCTCACTGTTGTTTTGTTGATAGTGGCAAAAGTGATAGAACACTACACGGTGTTGCCTATGTGGAAATGGCTGATAGTGTATCTTGTGCCTTATCTTATTGTGGGATGGGGAACGCTAAAAGAGGCTGCCGAAGGTATTGCACATGGCGACATTTTTAATGAAAACTTTTTGATGGCTGTTGCCACAATGGGGGCGTTGTGCATAGGCTTTTTACCTGATGCCGAACCCGAGTTTATGGAGGCTGTGGGCGTAATGCTCTTTTTTCAGGTGGGCGAACTATTTGAGGGGTATGCTGAGGGCAATGCACGTAAAAGTATCTCGCATCTGATGAATATTCGGCCAGATGTGGTTACCGTTGTTCGTGATGGCAAACCACAACAGGTGGCACCTGATGATGTTAAGGTGGGCGAGATTATGTTAATAAAGCCTGGCGAGAAGGTGCCGTTGGATGGTGAAGTGGTAAAAGGTAAGTCGTCATTGAATACGTTGGCGTTGACGGGTGAAAGTGAGCCACGGTATGTAGCAGAGACAGATAGCGTGTTGTCAGGGTGTATAAATATGGAAGGGGTGCTCGAGGTGCGCACCACAAAGGCTTATGGCGAAAGCACCGTGGCAAAAATTATACAATTGGTTGAGAGCGCTAATGAACGTAAGTCGAAGAGCGAAACCTTTATCACACGTTTTGCTCGCGTTTATACTCCTATTGTGGTGATAGCTGCTTTAGCATTGGCCTTCGTGCCACCGTTGTTTGCTGCCGAAGGCTTTGCATTGGCTTTCTCGCAATGGCTGTATCGCGCCTTAATATTTTTGGTGGTGTCGTGTCCTTGTGCATTGGTTATCAGCATACCGCTGTCTTTCTTCGGAGGCATTGGTGCCGCCTCGCGCCATGGCATATTGGTGAAAGGTAGCATTTATATCGATGCATTGGCACGTTTAAAAACAGTGGTATTCGACAAAACAGGCACTCTCACCTATGGGCGCTTTGAGGTGCAAGCTGTGCATCCCGATCATTACGATGCTCATCAATTATTGCATCTCGCTGCTCATGTAGAGCATTATACTACACACCCCATAGGGGCAGCCTTGCGTGCTGCTTTTCCTCAGGAAAATAGTGATGGCTGTAATGTAGAGGCCGTTGAAGAGGTGTCGGGCGAAGGCATACGTGCTGAGGTAAATGGCCATGCCGTATGTGTGGGCAATGCAAAAATGATGCAGCGTATAGGAGCGCAGTGGCACGATTGCCATCATGTGGGTACCATTATTCATGTGGCAGTGGATGGCGTTTATGTGGGACACATCGTTATCAATGACAAAGTAAAGGACGACAGTGCCGACGCTATTGCTGCTTTAAAGAAACAGGGCGTAAAGCAAACGGTTATGCTTACGGGTGACAGAAAAGCCGTAGGCGAAATGGTAGCTAAACAGTTGACCATAGATAGTTGTTACGCCGAACTGTTACCTGCCGAAAAGGTGGAACGTATGGAGCAACTGCTTCGTACACAATCTGAAGGCAACACACTGGCTTTTGTGGGAGATGGTATAAACGATGCGCCAGTATTGAAGCGTGCCGATGTAGGCATAGCCATGGGAGCTTTGGGTAGTGATGCTGCCATCGAGGCTGCCGATGTGGTGTTGATGGACGATCGGCCCAGCAAGATTGCTTTGGCTATGCGTATAGCACGTCGCACTATAGGCATTGCTAAACAAAACATTGTTTTTGCTATTGGTGTAAAAGTGGCAGTGCTGGTGTTGGCCACTATGGGGCTGGGCAATATGTGGTTGGCTGTAATGGCCGATGTAGGTGTTACGGTGCTGGCAGTGCTTAACGCTATGCGTGCATTAAGGGTAAAGGCATAACTGAGGTTAAAGGCATAGGATGGATAAAACATAAAAATATTGAGTGATAACTTGCTCTTTTCAATTATCTTTTGTAATTTTGAACAATTGATAACACTGACATTGCCTCGGCCTCGCAATTAACGATAGAGGCGATGAAATGTCGAAAAGCAAACAATATAAAAATGAAATTTGTAGCTATTATTCCAGCCCGTTACGCCTCGTCGCGCTTTCCGGGAAAACCGTTAGCCATGTTGGGTGGCAAATATGTGATACAGCGTGTGTACGAAACGGTGTCGTCGTCTTTAGAAGATGTTTATGTAGCCACCGATGATGAGCGCATATACAATGCTGTGATACAGTTTGGTGGACGTGCTGTTATGACACGTGCCGACCATAAGAGTGGTACCGACCGCATTGCCGAAGCTGTAGAAAAGTTGGGCGGTGCATGGGATGTTGTCATCAATGTGCAAGGCGATGAGCCATTCATTCATAAGAGTCAGATTGAAACCTTGTGTCACTGCTTCGACGATCCGCTCACACAGATAGCTACCTTGGGCATGCCATTCAAGACTGTAGAGGCACTGCAGAACCCCAATTCGCCCAAGATAGTGGTTGACAACTATCAAAACGCGATGTACTTTTCACGTTCTGTTATACCCTTTGTGCGTGGCGTAGAAGCTGCCGATTGGTTGCAGCAATACCCCTTCTTAAAGCATATAGGCATTTATGCTTATAAAACAAATGTGCTGAAAGAGGTAACCCAGTTGCCCATGTCAAGTTTGGAAAAAGCCGAAAGCCTTGAGCAACTGCGGTGGCTGCAGAATGGTTATCGCATAAAGGTGGGAACCACAAATATAGAAACTATTGGCATTGATACGCCTGCTGATCTTCAGCAAGCAGAACAATTTCTAACACGTCAGTAGTATCAGCTGACAGAGAGAAGCGGCCGTCAATACGTTCGTTTACCACCCATAGTATGGTGTCAGATGCCGATGCCATGGTGAGCACCAGTTGGCGTCGCTTCTCAAAAATGCTTTTCTTTTTATCGGTAAGGAAGTCGCTTACCAGTTTTGAATGTCGCATGCCAAAGGGCACAAACCTATCGGCATTTTGTGCGATGCGCAATTGTAGTGGCCATGACACTTTTTGAGCATCTAAACAGGCATAGTTTGCTTTCTTATTCAACACAAAATGCTCATCATTCTTCTTTTTACTGATGCGCAACCGTGTACCATATTCGTCAATCACATAGGTTCCTTCCTCAGGAAAGATTTTTGTTTTGAACGAGGAGGTTGTTTTCGGTTCAATCAACAGTCGGCCACGGTCAATCAGCAATTCATGCGTACCGCTATCCCATAATCGTCCGCTTTGAAGCGTTGTAGTTTCCTTTTCTTTGATTGTTGGTTTGCTGATGGCCGAATATATTTCTTGCACCTGTGTAGGCGTAAACCCATTGTCCTTCAGCGTCATGAATAATACATATTCTGGCGAAGGTTGTTTCAGTAGGGCACAGATGTCAATCATAAAATGGCTACGGCTTGTTTCACCTCTTTGGATGGTTTGGCCATCGCTGCTTGTAATTGCTTGTATAGCCTGTTCCATTGCAGCATCAAAGAATGTGCATGCTTCGGCCACATATTGCGCCGTTTGTGCAATGGCTTTTCGGGCACTGGGATTAATGGTTTGTAGCAGAGGCATAACGTTGAGCCTTATCTTGTTGCGCTTTACATCATCAATAAGATTGGTGCTATCTGTTACAAATGTTTGATGCAGGGTTTGCAAATAGTGTTCAATATCTTCTCGGCCTACACACAGCAAGGGGCGCAATATGTTTCCGTTTCGAGGCATAATGCCACGAAGACCATGAATGCCCGTTCCGCGTAATAAGTTGAGCAGCAAGGTTTCGGCCGAGTCGTCTTGATGGTGCGCCACACATATACCATTGGCCGATAAGTCGTTGCAAAGGTTGTTGAAATAGCTATAACGCAATGTGCGTGCTGCCATTTCAATGCTTACATGGTGCAGCTGAGCATAAGAGGTGGTATCGAAATGAGCAATATGCAATGGAATGTTTAATTGTTGACATAATTCTTTGCAGAATTGCTCGTCGCGTTCCGACTCTTCACCTCGAAGATGAAAATTGCAATGAGCGGCTTCTGTCTTTATACCCAATGCGCAAAGCGTGTGTAATAGCGCCACACTGTCGGCTCCGCCCGAGAGCGCAACCAGATAGGTGCCGTCAGCCAGAAAGAGGCTATGCTTGTCGGCATACCGCTTTACTGTTTGCAGAAAAGCTGAAGTGTTAAAGACAGAAGCCATAAAAATTGAGATGTGTTACTCTACGTATAATACCAATCCTTTCAAGTATTCGCCCTCGGGGTGATAAATGTTTATAGGATGGTCAGCGGGCTGGTGTAACTGATGCAAGATGCGCACTTTTCGGTTGGCCTGAACAGCTGCGGTGAAAACAGCGTTGCGGAAATTGTCTTTTGTGACAATTTGTGAGCAACTGAATGTAAACAATATACCGCCATGCTTGATTTTTTGTAGGCCCTTTACATTAAGACGTGTATAACCTTTCAGCGCATTGTGCAGTGCAGCACGGTGTTTGGCAAAGGCTGGAGGGTCGAGAATGATAAGGTCATACTTATCGTCGTTAGCGTCAAGATATTTAAAAGCATCTTCGCAGAACGCTTCATGGCGTGCATCATCGCCAAAATTCATGGCAATGTTACGGTTTGTGAGCTCGATAGCTTTTGCGCTGCTATCTACCGAATGAACCAGTTTCGCACCACCACGCATAGCATACACCGAGAAGCCTCCAGTGTAACAGAACATGTTCAGTACCGATTTGTCTTTAGCATATTGTTCCAACAATTTACGGTTTTCACGCTGGTCAACAAAGAAGCCTGTCTTCTGTCCGCGAAGCCAGTCGACATGAAACTGCAAACCGTTCTCCAGTGCTACATCATTTTCCTCGCCGCCATAAATGTAGGCGTTTTCATGCTCTACCTCTGCTTTAAAGGGTAGGGTGGTGTCGCTCTTATAATAAATATTATGTAGTTGTGACCCCATTACCTCTACTAATGCCTGACTGATTTCGTGGCGCATGAGGTGCATACCCACGCAGTGTGCCTGCATAACCGCTGTAGGGCCGTAGCAGTCAATCACCAGTCCGGGCAAGTTGTCGCCTTCGCCATGTACCAGTCGGAAGGTGTTGTTTTCGGGGTTGTCAGTCAGTCCGATAGCCTGGCGCATAGCCAAAGCCGATGCTAAGCGCTCTTTCCAGAACCCCGCATCAATCACAATGTCGCTGAACGAGAGCACACGCACGGCAATAGAACCTATTTGGAACATGCCTACGGCAATAAAATCGCCACCTCGTGTGAGCACGCGTACAATTTCGCCCTCTTCAATATCGTCGTCCATTGAAAGAATGGCACCCGAGAAAATCCAAGGGTGAAAGCGCTTAAGGCTTTCTTCTTTGCCCTTTTTGAGAAATATTTTCTTATACATAATGTTCGCTATTGTCTTGTATGTGTAGATGATGCTTTGTCTATTCTTGTTCAGGGGTTTCAGTTTCCTTCTTTACCACAACCTTCTCTGGTACAATCTCCAGTTGATAGTCGTGTGTGGCTTCTAATCGCATGATTTCTGAATAAAGATTAATGCAACACCAAGCATCGGTTGCGGCGTATGCTTTCTGCTGTGGTGTAAGCACGTCGGCCTCCCAGTTTGTCAGTCGTTGGCGTTTGCTGATTTTTTGTGCGAAAAGGTTGGCGTAAAGCTTCTGTAGACTAAGGTCTTCAATGCCAATGCATCCCACCATGTTTTGTATGTCAATAAACAGTCCAGGGGTGAAATCGCTTCTACGGTGTAACTGACAAATGTCGTCGTGCCAAGACAGGCCTATCATGGGTACATCGGTGTTTGAAAGCAAGCGGATGACGGCGGTGGGCATACCAATAAAGTTGAGACGAAAGAGAAAACATACGTCTTTGGTTGCCACTTGCAGCAAAGCCACTTTGCGCATGGGCCCTTTCTTGAACGTAGGCCGCGTTTCGGTGTCAACGCCTAAGATGTCGGCCGAAAGTAGATAGTCGACTGCTTTTTCTGCCTCTGCTTCACTTTGCACTACCACTATCTTTCCTGGAAAAAGAGCTTGTGGTAGTGTGTTTATTTTCTTTTTGTCGTATTTGTTGAATATGGTTTTCATTCGTCCCATTACATTAAAAAAGGTGTGTCGCCAGCTTGTTTACATTTTGCCTGTTACACACGTTGGCGTGAAAGCTGATTTAATACCTAAGTAACAAATTGCAAAATTAGAAAAAAGTTGTGAATTATAGGCCGTTTACAAGAATTTTCAGTATTTTTGCAAGTAAAAAAAGGAAGAATACTAATGGCAAAAAGAAAAAAGGGGACGTCGACTAAAGAAACCACGTCTTCAAACCGATTTGGAAGTGTTATAGGACTTCAGAAACTTTTAGACAATGAGAAGTTTGATTTCATATTAGGCCTTTTCTCGTTTATTACAGCCTTCTACATAATAATAGCTTTTGTTTCGTTCCTCAAGACAGGGCAAGCAGATCAAAGTATACTTGAAAATTTGCGACCCCGTGAATGGATGAACGATGGGCATATATTTGTTAATTATTGTGGCAGTTTTGGTGCCATCATTTCCTATTTCTTCATCACACTGAATTTTGGATTACCCGCTTTCCTTATACCCTTCTTTTTTATCATCGTAGGGTTTAAACTCATGCGTGTATACAATTTTAGTGTCATGAAGTGGTTCCTTTGTTTAGCGTTGGTAATGATATGGAGCTCAGTAACATTTGCCAAATTCTTAGCTCCCATTATGTCAGGACAGGTATATAACCCTGGCGGAAATCATGGCCTTTATTGTGTGCAACGGCTTGAGAATATAATAGGCCCTCCCGGACTTACTATCGTGTTAATTCTTACAGCTATTGTTTTCCTTACCATTTTAAGTAGCCAAACTGTTATTTGGATACGTAAGATGATGAATCCTGTGAAGTATCTTACAAATAAGGTGCAGCTATCGGTAACCAATGCAATGGAAACACAGTCCGAAACAACTGATGAAGAGGAAACGGCAGAGCCTGCTCTTCAAGAAAACGAGCCAGAAGAAGATAATGAAAAACCAGAACAACAGTTGAGCCCTACTGTAGTTGATTTGACCGATATGACAGAAGAGCCCGAAGCTGAGGGCGAAACGCAAAGTGCGGCTGCTGACGAGTTGGCAGCGCAAGCACCTGTTATCAATGTTCCATTACCAGCTCAGCCGTCGTCTTCTCAAGAAAAGCCAACCTCTTCCTCAGATATCGTTGTTGAGGTGGCCAAAAACGAAGAGAAAGCTCATGGAGGCACGGTAGCTGGCACAGTAGATTTGAATACCCCCATCAATCCGAAAGAGCCTTACACTCGATATAAGTATCCTGTGGTGTCGTTGTTAGAAAAATATGATAACGACGGCCGACCCACTGTTGATATGGACGAAATTAAGGCTAACAATGCTCGCATTGTGTCGGTGCTCAGTAGCTTTGGTGTAGATATTAAAGAGGTAAAAGCCACTGTAGGTCCTACCATTACTTTGTATGAGGTGACGCCTGCTGAGGGCGTGCGTATTTCGAAAATACGTAATCTTGAAGACGATATCGCTCTGAGCCTTAGCGCTTTGGGTATACGTATCATTGCTCCTATCCCTGGAAAGGGAACGGTGGGTATTGAGGTGCCAAACAAGAAAAAGAACATCGTGTCGATGGAGAGCATCCTTAACTCGAAAAAGTTTCAAGAGTCGAAGTTTGAGCTCCCCATAGCCTTAGGCAAAACCATTACTAACGACGTGTTTATTGCCGACCTTGCCAAGATGCCACACCTTTTGGTGGCAGGTGCTACAGGTCAAGGTAAATCGGTAGGTTTGAACGCCATCATCACATCATTGCTGTATAAGAAGCATCCCAACGAACTGAAGTTGGTGCTTGTTGACCCAAAGAAGGTAGAGTTTAGTGTTTACAATCCCATTGCCGACCATTTCATGGCAGCACTTGACGAGAATGTTGAAGAGCCCATCATCACCGATACCTCTAAGGTGGTGAAAACCCTCAACGGCCTTTGTGCATTGATGGACAATCGATATATGCTATTAAAAGAGGCTGGAGCCAGAAACATTAAAGAATATAACGCCCTATATCTGAACCATAAGCTTAGTCCTGCTCGTGGTCACGACTTTATGCCTTACATTGTGGTGATTATCGACGAGTTTGGTGACCTTATTATGACGGCAGGAAAAGACATTGAGCGCCCCATTGCACGTATTGCTCAGCTGGCACGTGCCGTAGGTATACATATGATTATTGCGACGCAACGTCCTACCACCAATATCATTACAGGTACCATTAAAGCCAACTTCCCCGCACGTATGGCCTTCCGCGTAAGTTCGATGATCGACTCGCGTACCATTCTTGACCGTCCTGGCGCTAACCAGCTTATTGGTAAGGGCGATATGCTGATTGTAAACAATGGCGAGCCTGTGCGTGTGCAGTGCGCACTGGTTGAGACAAACGAGGTGCAACGCATTAACCGATATATTGCCGACCAGCCAGGCCCTGTAGAGCCCCTGCACATACCTGAGCCCGTAAGTGCTGATGGCGATGTTGCTCCCAGTGCCGATGGTGGCGATGTGGGTAGCCTTGACCCCTACTTTGAAGAGGCAGCCCGTTCGGTGGTAATGTCGCAACAGGGCAGTACCAGTATGATACAACGCCGCTTTGCTATTGGTTATAACCGTGCTGGTCGATTGATGGACCAACTTGAACGCGCAGGTGTGGTAGGTGCTGCTCAGGGCAGCAAGCCACGCGACGTGCTTATCTCTGATGATAACCAGCTGAACGCGTTGCTGTTGAAGCTACGTGGATAAACCATCAAACCTATTTTCTTGCTAAAGAGCAAATAACAAAACAAACAAGATAAAAGGATTTTAAAATAAGAAGGAGTAATAAAAGATGAAACAGAATAACAAATTGATGCACGCAAAGACACTGGCTTTTGGCGTACTGTTCCTTTTTACATGTTTTTTCACAACGTATAGTTTTGCACAAACAGGCAATCAAGCCAAACAAATTCTTAATAAAACAGCATCGGTGCTTAGCCGAAAAGGGGGAGCCAGTGCCAATTTTCAACTGTCAAATGCAAAGATGGGACAGGTAAGTGGCACCATCGCTATCAAAGGTAATAAGTTTCATGCGGCCACACCTCAGGCTATCGTCTGGTTTAATGGTAAAACACAGTGGACCTATCTGAAAAAGACTGAGGAGGTGAACGTAACCACTCCTACACAGGCTCAGCAGATGATGATGAATCCTTATACGTTTATCAATATCTATAAGACGGGTTATGTTATGACGGCCAGCACAGGTTCAAACACGTATGAGGTGCATCTGAAGGCTCAAAATACTAAACGAACGGTACAAGAAATGTATATCACGGTTGATAAAAAAACGTATGTCCCCCTTACCGTTAAAATGCGACAGCAAAAGGCTTGGACCACCATTCGTATCTCTAACTTCAAGGGCGTGAACCAGCCTGATAGGCTTTTTGTCTTTAATAGCAAGGAATTTCCTGGGGCCGAGGTTGTTGATTTGCGATGAAGCACACTCGCTTTTTTGTCAATACGCTACAGCTTTTCAAGCTTCTGCGTCGGCAACGCTGGTTGGCCGACAAACGTAGCATGTCATACCAGCAGAATATGGTGGCACGTGTGGTAGCCTATATTATGTGTGGCTTCTTGCTGCTTTATCTGCTGGTAATGTCGGTTGCCATTGGTTGGGCTGTGCGCACCAGCCATACACCTTCTTACATGTGGACGGGCTTGTTGCTTCCAGCGTTTTTTACTATCGATTTTCTTTTACGCTTTTCTGTTCAACAAACACCAACGCGTGTTGTAAAACCTTATTTGTTGTTGCCAGTAAGTAGGCATCAACTGATGGGACAATATGTGCTTACATCGCTTTGCTCGTGGGGCAATGTGGTGTGGGGCGTGGTGCTGTTGCCTTATTTGGTACTGGCCGTTCAGGCAGAAGTGGGAGTGTGGGCCATGCTATATACATTGTTTATATTGTGCCTGGTTAATGTGGCTTCTGCCCAATGGTATGGGGTGGTGCGCACATTGGTCAATGTAAGTTTGTGGTGGTGGATATTGCCAATAAGCGTCTTAGTGCTACTGTGGAGTCCGTTGATTGTAGATATAGATGCTCAATTATTGGTGAGCGTATATGGTAGGGTGGGCGAATGTATACAAGATGTTTCGCCATTGGCTTTGATTGTGGCCTCAGTGCTTGTTGCTTTCTTTGCAACGATGCATAGGTATGTTCTTGAAAAATGCTTGCTGAACGAAATTATGAAAACCGAACACAAGCAAATTATTACAAATGTTAAACGCCATGTGGGTGAAAATGCTTCGAGTAGATGCTTTGACCGTGTGCTCACAACATTGGGTATTGTTCCTGCTTATGTTCGTCTTGAATGGCGTCTTGTAATGCGCAATCGTAACCCGCGTCGTCTCTTGTGGTTTTATTTCCCTTTTTTAGTGCTTATTACGGTAGCCTTAGCGTTCAATGTGTACGAGTCGATGGCTATGCAAGTGTTTTGGTGTATTTATAATTTCACATTCTTAGGCTCTTCATTGCTTATCCGTTCTTTGGGATACGAAGGCAATTATATAGATGTTTTGATGATGCATAAGCATAGCATTTCTGATTTATTACGCGCCAAATATGTTTTTTATTGTTGCGTGTTAATAGTACCCTTCTGTGCAATGTTGCCCATCGTGTTTTTAGGATATTGGTCGTTATATATGCTTATTGCCATGAGTATATATACCATGGGTTTTCAATATTTTATACTCTTTCAAATGGTGCGCTTCAACCGTCAACGTATGTTGCTTGATGTGCGCTTGACGGCGGCCTCGGCAAATGCTAATAACTATTTGCAGCTAGTGGCACAGTTTGTTGTTTATGCAGTGCCCGTTGCATTGGTTTCGCTGCTCAATTCTTTTTTCTCATCCACTGTTACCTACAGCATTGTGCTTTGTGTCGGCATTATTTGTGTGGTTACCCACCGCCTGTGGCTCGCCAATATAGCCCGTGCCTTTATGACCACAAAACACGATAAAGTAGAGGCCTTCAGAAAATAGTATATTTATGCATTTTTATGTATAAATATACAATATGGATATCGAAAAACAAAACCCATCAAATTACGGTCTGAAAGCCTTGGTTTTACAGTCTAAAACCAAGGCTTTCACAGTCTAAAACCAATGCTTTCACAGCCTGAAATGGGCCTAATCTCAAATCAAAGGTATCAATAATGAAAAGTGTAAGTAAAAAATATTGAATTCTTGTAAATTGTAAAATAATTAACAAATGTTTTGTAAATAAATGTAAACTTGTAGGGCTTCGTGTTTTTGTATATTTATGCAAAAATGAAGTGGAACCCACAATTTTAAATTCATTGTTTTGATAGTCTTTATCATCACCTTTTGGTGAGAAAATTCTATATCAATGAAAGTGTTTTCTCAAAATATATTTGTACTTTTGTCTTTCCTTTTAAACGTTTTATTACTATAGTATAGACATATGAAAGCAACGACCCTTCCCCAAAAGAATATTGTCACTGAAAAGTGGCTTGATGGAATAGCATACGAAATAGCATTTTGGAATAATGTATATCGTTGGCCGCATACATTTAAAGGCATGATGGGATGGGCACACTATGGTTCAAAAATAAATTTAGAAGGTTTCGATGCTAATGATTTTCTTCTGAAATTCAGTAATCCAAAGGTTTATGATGTAGGTTCTGGCATGAGCTACGCTATTGGCGACCGCATTGAAAAACAGGGTGAGGAAATAGCGTTAGATGTTCATTATATGGATCCGTTAGCTTTCCATTTTAATCATATTTTGGGCAAATATAAGAAAAAATTGCCAGAGATAGAGTTTGGTATGTCTGAATACTTGTCTTCGTTTATACCTGATAAAGACGCTGCACTGATTACTATTCAAAATGCACTTGACCATTCTTCGGCTCCTATAAAAGGTATTGTTGAAGCTTTGGTTTCGTTGCGGGAAGGGGGCGTGCTTTATTTGAACCATCATCCCAATGAAGCTGAAATGGAAAAATATAAAGGTTTTCATCAATATAATGTTGATGAGAAAGCAGGCGAATTAATCATTTGGAATAAGACCGAGAAAATAAATGTCAGCCATCTGCTCATGGGCTTCGCTTCTGTTGAAACGAAAAGAATGGATACTGGGCATATAGTGGCTGTTATTACACGTAATGGCACAGAAGAAGCGCTGCCAGTATCTCTACAAGGTTATGTAGATGATAAATATGACAAAGTTGAACTGTGTAAAGTGTTATTGCAGTTTCAGTATATAAACACACCATTGGGTAAGAAACTGAAAGATAGCTTTTATGCAGTTAGTGTAAACTTTATTCAGTTTTTTGCACAAATGCTTCCGTGGCATATAAAAATGAAACTGAAGCGCTTGATAAAACAAGCATAGCGAGCCTTAAACGTTTGTGCGAGGCAAATCGTTGAACAGTAACTGTATGAGGCGTGGTACACCATATTGGGTGATGTCGGCTTCGTCTATCCACTGATATTCGGGTGGCAAGGTGGGGCGAGTGGGGGTGTCAAGAAGATAACCATCGGTATACAGTATACGGTGCGTAAGCACGTGCTTTAGGTTGTGTTTGAGAAGCAACGGTCGACACTTCTCTTTCGGTAACGATAAGGCATGGTACAATTGTGCCAGAGATAGTGTGTCGTTTTCTTCAAGAGAAGTGGCATTATAGGGTTCCCATAAACCTTGCCATATATCGCCTTTGCCACGACGACGAATGGCTATTTGTCCTTGGCATCGAATATAAACGTATGATAAATGACGAGTGGTAATGGTTAGTTTGCGCAATTTTACGGGTAATTGCTCTATAGTATCGTCATGTAATGCTTGGCATGTAGAATTGAGTGGGCATAATAGGCATCGTGGCGACTGTGGGGTGCACTGTATGGCACCAAAGTCCATGATGGCCTGATTATAGATGCCTGCTTCGTGTGGTGGTACCAACGATTGTGCCAGTTGAGCAAAGGTGTGCTTGCCTTCGGTGGTATTGATGGGTGTGTTGATACCAAAATGGCGCGACAAGACGCGATATACATTACCATCGACAGCGGCAACAGGAAGGTTGAAGGCAATAGAGCCAACGGCAGCAGCAGTATAGTCGCCCACACCTTTCAGTTTCTTTATGTCTTCATAGGTGTTAGGAAAATGCCCTAATTCAACGATTTGTTTTGCGGCAGTATGCAGATTTCGGGCACGACTATAGTAGCCTAACCCTTGCCATAGGCGTAACACATCGTCTTCAGATGCGTTGGCCAGGTGTTGAACAGTAGGGTAGGTTTGTATAAAGCGATGCCAGTATTCGGTGCCTTGACTGATGCGAGTTTGCTGCAGAATAATTTCGCTAAGCCAAATGGCATAGGGATTAGTAGTTTCACGCCAGGGCAGTGTACGGCCGTTTTCTTGAAACCACTGTAGCAGTGTGATGGTAAATGGTGATAGTGGTGTCATGATTGAGTGTCGGGAAACTGTTCTAACCAGTGGTCGATAAGCATACGGGCTAAGCTAAGCTTCTCAGGTATGGTGGGCAGATTGTGACGATTAAACCATCCGCCGTAGGCCAACTCAGACTCTTGTAGCTGTATGTCGCCATTCTCATATTCGGCATAAAAGCCTATCATTAACCCACAGGGGTAGGGCCATGGCTGCGAGGCGTAATAGCGTATGTTCTTGATGTTGAGTGATGTTTCTTCTTTTACCTCTCGGCGTACGGCTTCTTCCAGCGTTTCGCCAGTTTCAACAAAACCTGCTATCAGACCGTAGAATGGCTTTTTGAAGTTTTTTGCATGCACTAATACCACTTCGTCGCCTTTACTGATGAGCACGATGATGGCAGTGGCTAATTGAGGCCACACTTCTTTACCACAATTAGGACAACGTTTTGAAATGTCGGTTTGCATAACCATTTGGGTTCCGCATACGCCACAATACTGCGTTGAGGTGTCCCAATAAAGTAGTTCGTGGCACTTGCCAGCCTTCAGATATAGTTCGTGGCTAAGTTTGTAATATGAAGCGCGAAGGTCGCACCATTCATACTGGTTTTCGTTAACAGGGGTTGCTGGTGTTACGTTGAATGTCTTTACATCGGCTTGAGGTAAGGCCGGCATCACATTTAATATATGTGCCTTTGGGGATGGGGTGATGGGTGAGTTGTTGGCACAAGGAATAGTATATGTGCCATCAGCCAGACGTTCGAGCAGAACGTCGTGGCGCTGAAAGATAAACCAGAATGTCATACTAATATCTGTTTATGATGTTTTTCTTATTTTCGGTTGCGGCGCGTGTGTGCTTTAGCCTTTTCGGGCTGCTTGCCTTTTTTCTGGCCTTTGGCTTTCTTTTTCCGTCCGAAGAGGTCGGAAAGTGAAGAGAAGTCTTTCTTCATGAGCAAACCGATGCCTTGTGTGGTGAGACTGTTTCGCGTGAAATAGCGGTCATTGGTCTTATTGTAGAAATTGAAGGCCAAATTACCGTTGGGGTAGAGTAGATACTTGAGGTCGAAGTCGCCAATGAAACTGGTGGTGGCGTTGGCATTATCGCGATAGCCAAACTGACCGTCTACCAACAAACGACCAGAGAATAGGCGGCCTGATAGTAGGCCTTCATACTCGGCATTGTTGAAGCCCTCGGTTCCAGTAGATATATTGGCACCGAAATTCCAGTCGCTGCTGTTCGTAAGATTACCGATAACATCGTTAACCTGCTGACTGATGGTGCCACTAAGAATACTTTGCATGGCCAATGATGCTTGGCTTTGCTGGCCATTATTTTCTAAGCTGGCGTTGTTGTTGCCTTGGCTCATGAAACGACCAACGGCCAACAGATACAGAACCTGCTGGTTCATTTCTTCCTCACTGTTTACTACACTATATATCATTTGGCGAGCATCAGCGTTGAGGTTGGGCACGTCAAGACTGAAGTCGACATGTGGTGTAGCTGGTGTGCCAGTAATGTTCATTAAACAGTCAACGCGTGTGTTGTTGCTGGTAAACGATTTGCCGATGTTTAAGTCAGACAAACTCACACTGTTCAGTGTGTAGATAGCATTGAGGTTGAGGGCGGCAGCATAGGGGTCGCCACCAAAGCTGATCGAACTTCCTTGGCGGAACAAGAAGTCGCGTTTAATGAAGTTTTGAACAGTAAGCTTGTAATGTCCGTTGGTAATATTATAGTTGCCGAAGAGGTCAAAACTACCTTTGTTGTAGTAGTTGGCCTTCAACACACCATTTCCGTTTAATGTGATATAGTCGCCCGAACGATTATCCATCAACAGCTTGACGGTAGCGTCAGATGTACAGTTGATAAGGAAGTTGATACGAATATCAGTGCTTACATCTAATGGCTTGTTTTTGATGATGGGTGTAGAGGTGCGAAGCGAGTCGGTGTTATTGCCGTGGCTTGATGATTGCGATGTCCAACTAAGGAAGTCGTGTGAGGTAATAGCGTCGGGAGATGCTACATTATATACTAAGATGCTACCTCTTTCTGGGGTTCCATCAACGGTGATGTCAAGCAGTCCGCTACGGCCCACTATTTTACAGTTGCCTGTGACGTAGGCTGTGCCGTAGAAGGTACCACCATCAAATGTGTGGGTGTCGTAAGCCAACAGATGCTGTGCTTCAATATTTAGGTCGTAAGTAAGACGTGTGAGGTGCTGGTGCCCCAAATGACCTGTAACAATGCCTATATTCCCGTTGCGGTCAGTGATGGTATCGCCTTCAAACAAAATGGCATCGGGGATGAATTTTACCACGTTGTGCTTCAATGTATAGGTGGTGTTAAGACTTGTAATCGTTAAAGAACCGTCGGCAACAAGTTCTCCTGTAAGATTTATATTGCTTAATGGCCCTGCAAGGCATACGGAACCAGTTGCTTCACCGTTAATGTCGCGCATGAAGCTTGAGCAGAAACTTTCAAGAAATTCGACACGTGTGCGCTTAGCTGTGATGTCGAGTTTTATGTCGCTGCGTTGAGGTGAAACATAACCATTAATAAGCGTTCGGCGGTCATCGGTGTCGACAGCCGTTGCATTAATATCAATTTGTTTTAACGTAGTGTTTAGTGAAGCATCAGCATACAAGGTTCCCATTCGGCCATTTTCAAAGCGAAAATCGTTAACGGTAAGGTGTGCGTTTGCTATGGGCTGTTTGGCAAAACAAGCTGATACACAAGCGCGGCCACTGGCCATACCACTGAATTCGACGCTATGGAAATTCACCAAGTTGAGAATGTAATTGATGTTGATGTCTTGTAGAAAAACTTGTAACGAGTCGGCCTCTTTGTCAGTAGCTCGGCCATCAATGGTGAGGTATTGCTTGTCATGACTAATGCTGAACTTATTGACTGTGAGGTCGTTCTTCGAATAGTCGATGCTTGATGAATGAATGTTCCATATCGTGTCGCCAATGCATAATGTTGAGGGGTTTATTTGTACATGGGCGGCAGAAATGCCTGCAGCGTTTTTATAAAAATTGGTACGAGCATGAATGTAGCCACGAATAGGGTGACGTTCGTCTTCGTTTAGATTAAGCAATGTAGTAAGGCTGTTTTCAAAAGCCTTGGCTCTTAAACGATAGGTCGAGGTGCTGCCATTGCCCATAATCTTTTGTATGCTTGCCTGAGCACAAAGCGAATCGGCAATGCTTTGTATTGAGAAGTTGACGTTTTTATAAGGAGCATCGTTATATGAGAATGATGGAATTGACATATTGAGATCAATGAAATCATTCTTATCGTTTATGATGCCTTGTAAGGTGAGTGGCTGCTTGATTTTAAGATCAATGCCAGTAAGCTTTTTTAGTAAATGAGTGTCATTAACCTTAGCATTAACGGTAAAACTGTTAATGTTGCGGTTTTGATCGTAATGTAATGTTGTGCCAGGCAATGTTTGTATATGCTTGGCAACTATGTTTGTTATACTTTTGTATAATGACGAATAATTGAATTTGCCTGCTAAGTCGAAGTCGCAGAAACCTGAGCGGAGCGTGATTTGTCGTGATGCACCAATGCCAGTAGAAGATAGGGTGATGTCTTGTGGATGGTAAAGCGTGTCAGCTGTGGCAAGTGCTATATCTGTGATATTGATGTTGCCAATGGTGTTGTCTAACAATCCTGTACCATGAAGATTTGTATTTGTAAGATTGGCTTTGATGTTCATACTGGTGCGCAAGTCGGGTGTATTGGTGAGAATACCCAAACTTGCTGTTTGCAGATTTTTGATACTTGTTTCAATGTTTAGCGTGTGCTGTTTGCCCGTATTGAGCAACTGGCCCGTAAGGATGATGTTTCCGATGGGATCGTCAATTGAAACAAAACCTTTTGCTTGCGTTTTGCTGTACGATGCGTCAATGCGTATGTTGTTGTATGTCTTTGACTTATATGCAATGTTGTTAATATCTCCTTTAATGACAAAATACTTCGGTATGTCGCCTGAAATATGTATGTTGGCTGCTATGTTGCCTAAATCGTTGTTACCAGTGAATTCTTTTAAATTGAACTGCTTGGTGAAGATAGATAATGTAGTGTTCTGTGATTGTTTGTGTGCACTGATACTAATATTTCCAACCTCGGAATGAAGCTTTGCGTTTACATTAAGACTGTTTCCGTAACCTGTTGCATTTCCGCTAATTACGAAATGCTGCTTAGTGTTTTTGTTTAAAAATGATGGATAGGGCTTGTTCGCTATTTCGCATGCCTGATGAATGAAATCGGTAGAGAGTGAAAGGCGCGAAAGATTGGCCTGCCAGTTAGGCTTGCCAGAAATGTTGTTTATAGTGCCGTTCGCCTGCAGAAATAAGCTGTTCTCAGACGAATTAAGTATAAACTGACCAATGTGTAGCGTTCCTCCTTGTGCTGAGAAGTTTGTGTTTATGGAAAAAGGTGTGCGCAACGATGAAAGCTGAGGGAGAAAATATGAAAAGTCGGCAGGGATAATTGATAGCGCTTGAATTTTGCCTTGGCCACGAAGTGATGAAGCAATAATCTTTCCCTCATGTGTTGTATAGGTGGCTGCAACGTGAGGAATATGAAGCTGGCTGTTGCCTGCTAAAAGGCTGAAATTTTCTAGCAAGGCAGCATGTTTGCCGATGTTTAAACGAAATGATAACTTCTTTATCGCAAATCCTGATTGTTCGTTGAAGGCCATGCGCTTAACCTTTATCGATAAACTGTCGTTGGTAAGGGCGTTTAAAATAATATGGCTACTAATATGATTCAACTCAATATCACGAGGTGTGAATTTCCCTTTTTGGGCTAATCGAGCTTCCTGTTGACGGAACGATATCGATGTGTTGCGTAAAATAATGCTATTTGCTTGAAGATGAAGGGGTGATGACTCTTTCTTGTCTTTTGAACTGAACGCGTCAATGATGTATTGGAAATTGTATGAGCCGTCTTTCTTGGTTTTATAGATATTGGCTTTCATGCCGAATATCTGTATAGATGAAATGACAATATTGCCTCGAGTAAGCTCGTATGGACTTACTTTAACAGATAAACGGGTGGCATCAAGTAGGGGAGCGCCTGTTTGGTCAGTTAAATGTACATTGTCAATGATAAGGCGGTTAAAGAAACCTAAATCAATACGGCCTACTGATACGGGAGTGCCAATTTTGTCTTCTAATAATTCACTAACGTATGTGCCTAAAGCGTGTTGCACCATGGGTACATGGAGCATCACTACGACTATAAGATACATTACTAAAACGAACCCTATAGTGATGTTTATTATGCGTTTTGCTATGTTAATGACTATGCTTTCTAATAATAATGGCACAAAATTACATCATTTTTTTTATGTGAAGAAATAAAAGCTGACATTTTCCTTTCTGTTATCTATTATTTTTACTAAATTTGCAAACCTAAAAGTGTTCGCGTATAGTTTTAACACGCGTCTATAGATGTCTAATGGGGTGACATGTGATATATGTGTTCGACGTGTGTGACAAGATGTATTGCAATGCTCTGTAAAAGTCTAATATAGGCTGGGATAAAACGACACTATGTAAAACTTATACTGAAATTTATATTTTTATATCATTATATTTTATGGTGAACGTAATAAGGTTACGAAAAGGGTTGGACATCAATCTGACTGGTAAAGCTGAGAAAACTGTTCGCTCGTTAGCTATTGATGGCAACTATGCTCTTGTGCCCGATGATTTTGTCGGTGTAAAACCCAAAGTGGTGGTCAAGGAAGGTGACAGGGTGACAGTTGGTGATGCCTTGTTTGTAAACAAAGAGTTCCCTGAAGTAAAATTTGCTTCGCCTGTTAGTGGCGAGGTGGTTTCGGTGCTTCGTGGGGACAGACGTAAGTTGTTAAACGTGGTTGTAAAACCCGATAGTGAACAGGTGTTTCATGATTTCGGTAAGAGCGACGTTGCACAACTTGATGGAAAAGGCGTTATTGATAAACTGTTAGAGGCAGGTCTCTTTGGTTTTGTAAACCAATTGCCCTATGCTGTTTCAACACAGCCTTCAGTAATGCCCAAGGCAATCTTTGTTAGTGCTTTCCGTGATATGCCCTTGGCTGCTGATTTTGAGGTAGAACTTGACGGTAATGAACAAGATTTTCAAACAGGTCTTACTGCGCTCTCGAAAATCGCTACTACTTATTTGAGTATTAGTCTGAAGCAAAGCAATAAAGCATTAACAGAGGCTAAAAATGTTGAGGTGTATTGTTTCGATGGACCTTGTCCTGCTGGTAATGTAGGTGTACAGGTGAACCACATTAGTCCTGTCAATAAAGGTGAAGTGGTGTGGACTGTTGATCCTACATTTGTAATCTTCTTCGGACGCCTGTTTAATACTGGTCGTGTTGATATGACACGTGTGGTAGCAGTGGCAGGAAGTGAAATAGCAAAGCCTCAGTATGTAAAAACGTTGTTGGGCACTTCGTTTAAAACAGTATTTGCTGAACAGATGGCAAATACAGAAGGTGTGCGCTTGATTAACGGAAATCCGCTTACAGGTAGAGCTTGTTCAATGGAGAATAGCTTTGTGGGAGCACGTACATCTGAAATTACAGCTATCAAAGAAGGTGATAACGCCGATGAGATGTTTGGTTGGATACGTCCTCGTTTCAATCAGTTCTCAGTAAGCAGAAGCTATTTTAGCTGGCTGTTTGGTAAGAAAAAAGAGTATGCTCTTGATGCTCGTGTGAAAGGTGGCGAACGTCACATGATTATGAGTGGCGAATATGATAAGGTGTTGCCAATGGATATTTATGCTGAATATCTTGTGAAGGCCATTATTACTGGCGATATCGACAAGATGGAACAACTGGGTATCTATGAGGTGTCGCCTGAAGACTTTGCATTGGCTGAATTTGTTGACTCTTCAAAGTTAGAACTTCAGCACATCGTGCGTCAAGGCTTAGACACTCTTAGAAAAGAGAATGCTTGATAAAAAGATTTGTTTTGAGTAAAATTATACAAAATGAGTGTATTAAAAAAATATCTTGATAAGATAAAGCCGAATTTTGAGGAAGGGGGCAAATACCACGCTTTTCGTAGTGTATTTGATGGAATGGAAACATTCCTCTTTGTGCCTAACACTACCTCGAAAACAGGTGTGAATATTCATGATGCCATCGACTCAAAGCGCATTATGAGTATTGTGGTGATAGCATTGTTGCCTGCACTGCTCTTTGGCATGTACAATGTGGGTTACCAAAATAATATTCAGGCTGGCGTAACTGACATGCAATTCTTGCCTACATTCCTCTACGGACTGTTGGCAGTGTTGCCTAAAGTGTTAGTATCATACATCGTCGGACTGGGTATCGAGTTTGCTTGGGCTCAATGGAAAGGCGAGGAAATACAAGAGGGCTATTTGGTTTCTGGTATTATCATTCCGTTGATTGTTCCTGTTAATTGTCCGTTGTGGATGCTGGCTATCGCTTGTGCCTTTGCGGTAGTGTTTGCAAAAGAAATATTCGGCGGTACAGGTATGAATATTTTCAATGTGGCATTGGTAGCTCGTGCTTTCTTGTTCTTCTCTTATCCGCAGATAATGAGTGGCGATAAGGCTTGGATTGCGACCGACCAGATATTTGGACTGGGTAATGCTTTACCTGATACCTTCACTGCGGCTACTCCGTTGGGAATGGTGGCTCATCATGCTACTATTGATTATTCTTTCGCCGACATGATATGGGGCTTTATTCCTGGAAGTATTGGTGAGACCAGCATCGTGGCTATAGCAATAGGCGCTGTTATCTTGCTTTGGTGCGGCATCGCTAGCTGGAAGACCATGCTCAGCGTGTTTGCTGGTGGTTTCCTTACAGCATGGGCTTTCTATGCTGCTGGTAAGACCTCTATTCCTGCTTATGAACATTTGGTGCTGGGTGGCTTTGCTTTCGGCGCTGTGTTTATGGCTACCGATCCTGTTACGAGTGCACGTACAGAGATTGGAAAATATATTTATGGCTTCCTTATCGGTGTAGTGGCAATTCTTATCCGTGTGATGAATGATGGCTATCCCGAAGGAATGATGCTTGCCATATTGCTGATGAACATGCTGGCTCCTTTGATTGACCATTGCGTGGTACAATGTAATATTAACAAGCGCATGAATCGTTTAACACGTAAATAATAATTCGGCTATGGCAAATACAAAAAAGAAAGGCTTGAACACTAGTTCTAATGCCTATACATTAATATATTCGGTGCTGCTTGTCGTGATTGTCGCTTTCTTGCTGGCGTTCGTATTTCAAGCGCTGAAGCCGATGCAAGATGCTAATGTGTCATTAGATAAGAAGAAACAGATACTCTATTCGCTCAATATCCGCGACCTTGGTTCTGATCAAGAATATGACCAGATGTATAAGAAGGTGATTGTAGCCGACAGAATTTTCGCTACTGATGGTAGCGTTACTGCTGAAGGTACACAGGGTGGTGAAGAAGCTGGCTTCAAACTTAATAGTGCCGACTTTAAAAATGGAAAACTCGCTGTGTATGTATGCTCTATTGATAACCAAACAAAATATGTTATTCCTGTTTATGGAATGGGCTTGTGGGGATCGATAAGCGGATATATTGCTCTTAATGCCGATAAGAAATCGGTGTATGGCGTGTATTTCAACCATGAAAGTGAAACTGCAGGACTTGGCGCAGAGATAAAAGATAACGCCAACTGGCAGAAGAAATTCCAAAACAAGAAAGTGCTTGCTGCTGATGGCAAAGCAATTGTGTTATCGGTAGTTAAGAATGTGGCCGATCCTTCGTCACAGGTTGATGCTGTGACAGGTGCAACACTTACATCTGATGGTGTTAGCAATATGTTGCATGATTGCTTGAGCCAATATTTGGCTTTCTTGAATGATGTTAATGATAATAATTAAGGAGACATAAAAATGAAAAGTCTGTTTTCTAAAGAGAATAGGGACGTTTTGTCTAACCCATTGAACCTCGATAACCCTATCTTGGTACAGGTGTTGGGCATCTGCTCGGCCTTAGCTGTTACATCACAGCTTAAACCTGCCATTGTGATGGGTCTCGCGGTAACAGTTATTACGGCTTTTGCTAATGTTATTATTTCGGTAATCCGTAATACCATCCCTAATCGTATTCGTATCATCGTACAGCTGGTGGTGGTTGCCGCACTTGTTACGATTGTTAGTCAGATACTGAAAGCATTCGCTTATGATATCAGTGTGGCACTTTCTGTTTATGTCGGACTGATTATTACTAACTGTATCTTGATGGGACGTCTTGAGGCGTTTGCAATGATGAACAAACCATGGCCTAGCTTCCTTGATGGTGTAGGTAATGGCTTGGGCTATGCCTTTATTCTTGTCGTTGTAGGCGGTGTACGTGAACTGTTGGGTCGTGGTACCTTGCTTGATTTTAAAATTATTCCCGATCCAGTGTATCAGTGGGGATATGTAAATAATGGTATGATGACAATGCCTGCAATGGCGCTTATTTTGTTGGGTTGTGTCATCTGGATACATAGAGCGTATTTTTATAAAGAGAAATAAATTATGGAACATATCTTCAGTTTATTTATAAGGTCAATATTTGTTGACAATATGATTTTTGCATTCTTCCTTGGAATGTGCTCGTTCTTAGCCGTTTCAAAGAATGTAAAAACATCTCTTGGATTAGGATTGGCCGTTACATTCGTGTTGGTAGTAACAGTTCCTGTCGACTATTTGTTGCAGACAAAAGTGCTGGGTCCTGACTGTATTATAAAAGGGGTAGACTTGTCGTATCTTAGCTTCATCCTCTTTATTGCGGTGATTGCTGGTATCGTTCAGTTGGTAGAGATGGCTGTAGAACGCTTCTCGCCTTCACTTTATGCTGCACTGGGTATCTTCCTGCCACTTATTGCTGTAAACTGTGCGATAATGGGTGCGTCGTTGTTTATGCAGCAACGTATAAATCTCGATCCTTCTAATACACAGTATATTGGTTCTGTACTCGACTCGGTAGTATATGCTATTGGTAGCGGTATCGGATGGACGCTGGCTATTGTTGCTATGGGCGCAATAAGAGAGAAAATGCAGTATAGCGATGTGCCCAAACCTTTGCAGGGACTGGGTATTACATTTATCACCGTAGGCCTCATGGCAATGGCTATGATGTGCTTTTCTGGACTTAATTTATAATAAGATAAAAATACATGGGACAGTTTATTTTAGCAAGTATAGGTGTCTTCCTCGTTATTATCTTGCTGCTGGTCGTAGTGTTGCTTGTTGCTAAGCGCTTCTTGTCGCCCAGTGGTAATGTTAAAATCGAGATAAATGGTGATAAGACACTAGATGTACCACAGGGTTCAAGCCTTATGGCTACATTGAACGATAATGGTGTTTATCTGCCTTCTGCCTGTGGTGGTAAGGCCAGCTGTGGACAGTGTAAGGTGCAAGTGTTGGAAGGTGGTGGCGAAATTCTTGATTCAGAGCGTCCGCATTTCACACGTAAGCAGATAAAGGAAAATTGGCGCTTAGGTTGCCAGTGTAAGGTTAAGAGCGATATGAAAATCCGCGTGCCTGAAAGTGTTCTTGGCGTGAAAGAGTGGGAGTGTACCGTAATCTCTAACAGTAACGTTTCGTCGTTCATTAAAGAGTTTAAGGTGGCATTGCCTCCAGGTGAGCACATGGACTTCGTGCCTGGATCATATGCTCAAATCAAGATTCCTGCATACGATTGTATTGATTATGACAAGGATTTTGATAAAGACCTTATCGGAAAAGATTATATCGGTGCATGGGAACATTTTAATATTTTCTCACTTAAAGCACATAACCCGAATCCAACGGTGCGTGCTTATTCAATGGCCAACTATCCTGATGAAGGAGATATTATCACCCTTACAGTGCGTATTGCTACAACACCGTTCTTGCCTCGTCCGCAAGTGGGATTCCAAAACGTACCAACAGGTATTGCTTCTTCTTACATCTTCTCACTAAAGCCTGGCGATAAGGTAATGATGAGTGGACCTTATGGAGATTTCCATCCCAACTTTACGTCTGGTAAGGAAATGATTTGGATTGGTGGTGGTGCTGGTATGGCTCCTCTTCGTGCACAAATCATGCACATGACAAAAACGTTGCATACACGTGATCGTGAGCTTCACTTCTTCTATGGCGCACGTTCGCTTACTGAAGCCTTCTTCCTTGAAGATTTCTGGGAGCTGGAGAAAGAATATCCGAATTTCCATTTCCATCTCTCACTTGACCGTAAAGATCCTGTAGCAGACGAACAAGGTGTGAAGTATTATGAGGGTTTTGCCGTTAACTGTATTCGCGATACGTATTTGAAGGATCATGAGGCTCCCGAAGATTGTGAATATTATCTTTGCGGACCTCCAATGTTGATCAAGACAGTAACTGATTATCTTGATTCGCTTGGTGTAGATCCAGAGAGTATTATGTACGATAACTTCGGCTAAAAATAATATACCGAAAGAAACTGGTATGAAATCTTAACAAAGCTGCTGATTTTCAGCAGCTTTGTTGCGTTTATAGAGGTGACTTTAGTGTGTTCGTTATAAGCTTGTCAGGGCTCGTTTGGAAACAATCTGTCCCTTATCTGTCCCACGTGTATGTCCCTTGAATAGTATTATAAGGAGAAGTTAGCTTTTGGTATAGTTGTTTATAGAAACTTATTCCTCTGCTCTGTTGTTTGTATTTTTATTCTTGTGGCGCTTTTGTTGAATTAATCTAAGTTTAGAATATTTTCAATGAAATGTTTGTATGTGTCAATAAAAATCAATACATTTGTATTTAAATAGTCGTTGCTTTTTAAAGCATGACTGATAAGATTACAAGACTGTAATAAACATCTTGAATTAACATTTTGCAATGAGAAAGACTGTTGTCCTCCTGTTTTTTATATATGTTTCTTGCTGTGCAGCATTTGCACAAATGCGTTGGAATTCTGCGTATCAATCTTATTTTGACCAATATAAAGATTTGGCCATTGAGCAAATGATGCGTTACAATATCCCTGCTAGTATTACGTTAGCTCAAGGCGTATTTGAAAGTGGAGCAGGACGAAGTGTTTTGGCAACTCGTGGCAATAACCATTTTGGCATAAAATGTCATGGATGGGGAGGACGCGCTATCTATCACGACGATGATGAACGAGGTGAGTGTTTTAGGGCCTATAATAATGCTTATGAAAGTTATGAAGACCATAGTAAGTTCTTGGCAAGACAGCAACGCTATTCTCGCTTGTTTCGTCTTTCACGTACAGATTATAAAGGTTGGGCGCGGGGATTGAAAGCCTGTGGTTATGCTACAAACCCAGCCTATGCAAACAAACTTATCGATATTATTGAGCTGTATAACTTAAATCGTTATGATCATGCTACTCGTTACGATAAGTTTATGGCTAATCATACTAGTAAGGATAATGCAATTACTGGCCAAAAATTACATCCAATAAAGATGTATAACGACAATTATTATTTAATTGCTCGTGCTGGAGATACCTTTAAGTCGATAGGCAAAGAGGTGCATATTTCATATAAAAAGATAGCTAAAGCTAATGAACGCAATAAAAAAGATCGTCTTGAAGCAGGCGATATTATTTATCTAAAGAAAAAGCGTAAACGTGCTGATAAAGCATTTAAAAATCGACCACATATTGTAAAAGCAGGCGAAAGTATGTATTCAATAGCACAAACTTATGGAATACGCTTAAAGAGCTTGTATAAGAAGAATCATCTGTCTTCTGATTATCAGATTGCTGTAGGTGATACGCTTCGGGTATATTAAATAATATGTATAAAATGATTATTTGTATTATTACTAATTTATAGAAATATGTTTACAGACCAAGACTTAAAGCAGATATCAGAAAGAGGTATCTCACTGGAAACCGTAGAAAAACAGTTGGCAGAAATTAAGAAAGGTTTTCCCTTTCTGAAGATTGAAGATGCTGCTGCAGTAGGCAAGGGTATTATGACTCCGGATGAGGCTACACGTAAAGCCTATTTAGATAAGTGGGCTGAATATGTAGGTGAGGGACATCGTATTGTTAAATTTGTTCCTGCGAGTGGCGCTGCTAGTCGTATGTTTAAAAATCTATTCGCTTTTCTTGATGCATCTTATGATGTTCCGACTACTGATTTTGAAAAGCATTTTTTCGATAATATCAAACATTTCGCTTTCCGTAAGGCTTTGTGTGAGAAATGCAAGGCTAACGAGGGCTTGAGCGTATGTAAGTTGATAGAGGCTGGCCGTTATAAAGATGTAGTGGCTAATTTGTTATTGCCTAAAGGGCTTAACTATGGACAATTGCCTAAAGGCTTACTTCTTTTCCATGAATATGAGGATAGTATGCGCACTCCTATGGAAGAACACTTGGTAGAAGCCGCATTGTATGCACAGTCAGAAGGTCAGGCACATGTACATTTCACTGTTTCTCATGAACATCTTGCTTTCTTTGAAAAGATGGTTGAAGAGAAACTGCCGTATTATGAAAAGAAGTTTGCTGTAAAATATGATGTGACGTTCTCAGAGCAGAAACCTAGTACAGATACGATTGCTGCAAATCCGGATAACACGCCTTTCCGTACAGATGATGGACATTTATTGTTCCGTCCAGGTGGTCATGGTGCTTTGATTGAGAACTTGAATGATATTAGTGCTGATGTGGTGTTTGTTAAAAATATTGACAATGTTGTTCCTGATCGTTTGAAGGCCGATACAACCGAAAATAAACAGTTGCTGGCAGGTATACTTGTTACTCTACAGGAGAAAGCGTTTGCTTATTTGCGCCAACTTGAAACTGGTGAATATACCCATGACGATCTTGAAGAAATGATACGTTTCGTACAGCGCGACTTGTGTTGCCGTAAGGCTGATATTAAACAGTTGGAAGATGCAGAACTTGTTATCTATCTAAAGAATAAACTGCATCGTCCGATGCGTGTTTGCGGTGTTGTAAAGAATGTTGGTGAGCCTGGTGGTGGTCCGTTCCTTTGTTATAATGCTGATGGTACAGTATCGTTACAAATTCTTGAGTCAAGCCAGATTGATGTTAATAATACCTCTTATATGGAAATGTTCAAGAATGGTACACACTTTAATCCTGTTGATCTTGTTTGTGCTACCCGCGATCACAATGGAAAACCGTTCAATCTTCCTGATTATGTTGATCCAACAACAGGATTTATAAGTTCAAAGAGCAAGAGCGGAAGAGAACTGAAGGCTCTCGAGTTGCCTGGCTTATGGAATGGTGCTATGAGTGATTGGAGCACGGTATTTGTAGAGGTGCCTATTGAGACCTTTAATCCTGTAAAGACGGTAAACGATTTGTTGCGTCCACAGCATCAGCCTGCATAATAGGGTAGACATTGATAATGTATTGATGATACCTCATTATAATATTATAACTTGTAGCTGATACATACATTGTTAAATATAAGGCGGTGCTATTTCGATATTTGAAACAATAAAACGAAGGCTTTTTATATCTTTCTTTATTCGTATTAAACGAATTAAAAGGATATGGAAAGCCTTCATTTTCTGTGGAAAACGCCAATAATTGTCTCTGCAAAAGAAAAAAAAACTTAAATAGATGTATTGGGCGTGAGAAAGTTTTGCAGAATAAGAAAAAAATGCTAATTTTGCATCCTGTTTGGAATAAGTATCAAAAACGAAAACAAAAAATTTAGATAGAAATGTCGAAAATTTGTCAGATTACTGGTAAAAAAGCCCAGATTGGTAACAATGTTTCTCACTCGAAGCATCGTACAAAGCGTAGCTTTGATGTGAACTTGTTCAGCAAGAAATTCTACTATGTAGAAGAGGGTTGCTGGATTCGCCTCAAAATCAGTGCAGCAGGTCTGCGTCTTATCAACAAAGTAGGCTTGGATGCAGCTTTGAAACAAGCTGTAGCTAATGGCTTCGTTGAGTGGAAGGATATTAATGTTATAGGAGAGTAATACGATGGCATCTAAGAAAGCAAAAGGCAACAGAGTACAGGTTATCCTGGAATGCACAGAGATGAAGGAAAGCGGTCTGCCTGGTACAAGTCGTTACGTGACCACCAAGAACCGTAAGAATACTCCTGAGCGTATGGAACTTAAAAAGTACAACCCTATCCTGAAGAAGATGACTCTTCACAAGGAGATTAAATAATAACATAATATGGCAAAGAAAGCGGTCGCTACCCTCCATGAAGGCTCAACGGATGGTCGCGCATATACAAAAGTTATTAAAATGGTGAAAAGCCCCAAGACCGGCGCTTATGTATTTGATGAGCGTATGGTTCCCAACGAGGATGTAAAAGATTTCTTCAAGAAATAATAAATCCTTCTCAAATAGACATTTGAGTCAAAACTTTTATGTTTTGGTTTAGATACTACACATTTAAGCCTTGTTCTCGTGAAGAGAACAAGGCTTTTTTCTTTTCGTAATTTCTTGCGCTAAATAAAATCGGAACAGATAATATTGTTGTGTTTTTAACAATCTATTTCGCGCTACACACGTGTTTTACTTGAACACGATGTTCCATGAATTATCCAAGTAGGACGGTGGCCTCCGTTTCGATAAAAATTTATACTCACAATAATATATTATTAAATTGTTAAAAACACAACAATAATATCTGAGCCATAAAATCTGTGGGCTCAGATGAATGGTCTCCAATTCTAAAATTCTTGACTACCGCTGAATAGATACATATACATTCATTTTTATTAATAAATCATAAATAATAATAGTGGCGGGGGGGGGAATTTTTTATCGTAAATATTTTTTTCATATCTTTGCAGTTCTTTTATATTAGGATGACAGCATAGATCAGGATGACAGCATAGATGTTTCAATTGACACATTTGAATGAATAAGTATTTTTAGAAAAAAATCTACAATAGGGATTAATAAATTATGAAATGTAAAAGTTATCTGCTTTCTTTTGCCAATACAAAAGGAAGCATTGCGGCTGTCGCTTTGGCCGCAGTACTTATGGCAGCAAACACTACTGTCGCTTTGGCACAAAATAAAGCGACTGCAAGCAACGGAACAGAAAATACTATTGGAGGTGTTGACAACCTTTATGGCATTGATCCTTCGTCAAAAATTTGTACAAGCAATGGAACGGCTGAAACTGACGGAGATAAGATTGTGTGTCTGTATAACGTCGGTGCCAAAAAGTTTCTGAGTATTGGCAGCAAGTGGGGTACTCATGCCTCGCTAAATGTTTCACCACATTCCATTTATATGATATGGAATGGTAGTTCACAAACGTATTTCCTGCAAAGCAAAGTGACAGGTTCTAGTACTGGCTCATATATGGGAATCTTCAAGGATAAAGATGGGATAAATGGGGTCTTTATGGATAGAAGTGAAAATTGCGCTATCAGATTTGAAAAAGCCAAGGACTATTCAGAAACGAACAAGGTGTATCTCGTCAAAATCCACACAGCCAAACCTCCATTTAACCCATGGGGGTATCTCACTGCTTATCCCAACGACGAGAATAAGCTCTGCGATTATGAGACAAGCTTAGCCACAGAGGGTACCCCTGAATACAAGAATCAGGAGTGGAAGGTGATTACAAAGAATGAGTATTACCTGCTCTTCAACACAGCCCCTGCATCTATGAAATCGCCTGTCGATGCCTCTTTCCTTCTTACTTGTCCTGATTTCAGAGTAAATGATACGGATGCTGCAAAATGGCTAATCGGAGGTGAAAATTTACCTGATGATGTAAAGAGCCACGTGTACTTTGGAGACAAAAAAATGTACAAGACGTATAACATAATTGGCAACACAAAAGATGATGCTTGGACAGGTAGAACTGAACCCCATCACCAAAAATACGGCCAGTATTTCTATTGCTACACCAAAGGCCTGCGCGGCTTCAATATCTACCAGGACGTGAAGGTACACAAGGGAGGATGGTACCTGCTGCGATGCAACGGATTCAGCACAGCGAACAGTTCGGAGAGTATCGCTACGAATGGCACACCGCTTGCAAACCTGTTCATTACAGCACTCGGTGCCGACGGCAAACCGATTAAAGAAATATACTCAGCAGCAACCCTCGACGGTATAAGTCAGGCTGATGCCGAGGCGCTTGGCAATACATACGAAGGAGCCGGTATCGGACGTGCCTTCTTCGATGGAAAGTATGAGAACCAGGTGCAGATATGTCTCGACAAAGCCCCGAATGGGAATGATATATCAGATAAGAACCCTGTTACGCTCCGCATAGGCTTCTATGTAGACACTACAGACAAGTCGAAGGTTGACGCCAACGAGCTGACCGCCGTGGACGAATTCAAGCTGTTTTATGCCGGACCGCGACGCAACCCGGAGCTGATTCTCGACGAGGAATCTACCGACCTGCGTTATCTTACCGAGGCTAAAGACGAATACAAGAACAGCGTGCTGCATCTGAACCGCAAGCTGAACGACAATATGTGGAACTCGCTCATTCTGCCCGTAGACTTGACATGGGGACAGATGAAGCGCACGTTCGGAGATGCCGTGAAGGTGGCAAAGCTTGCGGAACTGACGAAAAACAGCGTGCAGTTCGTGACCGTGGAGCCAGCGAATGACGACTCCGTAATGGTAAAGGCATTCGAGCCATATATCGTGTACCCGCCATATACACAGGTGAAGTCGGCAGCCTACACCGTAGACCGATTCTACACATCAGAGGGCGAGGACAACAGCCAGTGGCTGGGCACTGACTACAAACCGTCTTCCGACGAAAAAAACAAACTGACGAAGACCTTGAAAGCCGACCACTACGACATCATGATGGTGTCGCTCGACAGGGAGAAGCTGAAGACGTATGTAAACACCACCAATTGGGAGTCAACAACAACCTTCTCTGCCACCGGCGGTGGCCATGGCACTATGGTCTGCAAAGGCACAATGGCGAAGACATACGACAAAGACGAAAACGGTAAGAACAAGATAATCGAGGGCAGAGACAACCTCAACGGCGACTACTTCATGTATAAGGGAAAGCTGATACAGGTGCCGCACGGCAATAAGGCCAACGGCAAGCCGTATTCATACGGACTGAAGGCGTTCCGCTGCTGGTTTGAGCTGACGACCAATACTCCTGCCGAAGGAAAACCGAGCCAAGTATCGCTGCTCATCGACGGAGTGGAAGACAGCACCACAGGCATCGACGACATACACGGCAGCACGGACCGCACATCCTACAAGCGTGGCATAGAGGGCGTGTTCAACATGAACGGACAGATGGTGCGCCGCAGTTGCAGCCTGGAGGGATTGCCTAAGGGAATGTATGTAGTGAACGGAAAGAAGATAATAATCAGATAAGACAACAATAACAGTTACGCAAAATGAAGAAGAACTATATAACTCCAGAAATAAATGTGATACAGCTTGAGGCCCTCTGCGACGGAGGCTTCGTAACGGCGAGCGTACACAAAGGAAGTACCGGGGGAGAATGTATCGACAAGTTTGATGTGGTCAACGAGGAGAAAGTCAAGGGTTCTGAATACGAAGACTTTTTGGGAAGCGATAAGTGGGGCGATGACTGACACCATCGTCTGCTATAGAAACAGATAATGAAAAGAGCGTCAAAGGGCTGGATTCCAGATTTGGAGTCCAGCCCTTTGTCTTTGTACTCTCGGCATGAGCATTATCTAACTATGTAGGGCAGGGTTTGCTCAACAAATGGAATGGCATGAAAGCCAGCAAGGCAGCTACTTAGCAAGTTGGAAACTTGCTAAACTTAAATCCGTTATACTTACAAGTAGGTATTTTCTGCGGAATACCTATTTTTGAGTATGCTCTGAATTTGGCGGTTTTTCTTATAATTACTATTTTTGCATTCGTAAAAAGAATCGTATTTATGCAACCAATGTTGTGTTCATGCGGTTTATATATAGTTTATAAAGTTAAAGATATTATTGTATTATGATTATCGAAAATGTTCATGCAAGAGA